>Ga0315296_10002318_pt1 | contig 16281 bp, 12 predicted proteins | sample YL17G14_18_MG_FD_203921 | JGI IMG/M metagenome (GOLD analysis project Ga0315296, IMG submission 203921) | Sediment microbial communities from Yellowstone Lake, YNP, Wyoming, USA - YL17G14_18 | ecosystem: Environmental > Aquatic > Freshwater > Lake > Sediment | place: USA: Wyoming | collected... | reverse complement strand
AGGCTGTAGCCGGCGAACTTCTGGGCGATGAGGAGCACCTGGTCCTGGTAGACGATGACGCCGTAGGTCTCGTCCAGGATGTCGGCCAGGTCCGCGTGAGGGTAGCGAATCTTCTCCATGCCGTGCTTGGCCCGGCAGTAGGTGGGGATGTGCTGCATGGGCCCCGGACGGTAGAGCGCGACCATGGCCGCCAGGTCCGCGATGCCGGTGGGCTTCAGCTCCTGGATGTGACGGCGCATGCCGGCGCTCTCTAGCTGGAAGACCCCGAAGGTCTCCCCCTTCGACAGCATCTCGTAGGTGGCGGTGTCGCCGTCGGGCAGATTCGTCAGGTCTACCTCGACGCCGTGGGTCCGGCCGATGATCTCCACCGCGCGGTCGAGGATGGTAAGGTTGGTGAGGCCCAGGAGGTCCATCTTCAGCAGCCCGATGGCCGCCACCTGCTCCATGGCGAACTGGGTCATGGGGATGGTAGCGCCGTCGCCGTTGCCGCGGGCGGGCCTCTGGAGGGGCACGTGCTCCACCAGGGGCTCGCGGGAGATGACGACGCCGGCGGCGTGGGTACTGGCGTGGCGGGCCAGTCCCTCCAGCTTCTGCGCCGTGTCCACCAGTCGCTTCACCTGCTCATCCATCTCGTAGAGCGACTTCAGCTCCGGGCTCTCATTCAGGGCCCGCTCGATGGTCATGTTGAGGGCGTTGGGCACCAGGCGGGCCACGCGGTCTGTCTCGGCGTAGGTGAGGCCCAGGGCGCGGCCGACGTCGCGGATGGCGGCCTTGGCGCCCATGGTGCCGAAGGTGATGATCTGGGCGACGCGGTCATAGCCGTACTTCTCTGCCACATAGCGGATGACCTCGTCGCGGCGGTCCTCGGCGAAGTCGAGGTCGATGTCCGGGGGCTCGTGGCGCTGGTCGTGCAGGAAGCGTTCGAAGACCAGGCGGGCCGCCAGGGGGTCGATCTCGGTGACGCCCAGGCAGTAGAGGATGAGGCTGGCGGCGGCGCTGCCCCGTACTCCCATGCCGATGCCTTGTGAGCGGGCGAACTGGGCGATGCCGTTGACCACCAGGATGTAGTTGGTGAAGCCCGTCTTCCGCACCACGTCCAGCTCGTACTCGAGGCGGCGCTCCACGTCCTCGGAGGCCGCCGGGTAGCGCCGGCCAAGGCCCTCCCGGGCCAGGCGGGCCAGGTGCTCTTCGGGGGAGACGCCGGGCGGCAGGTCTGGCTCCGGCAGGTGCAGGCGACCGAACTCCAGCTCCAGGTCGCAGGCCTCGGCCACCTGCCAGGTGTTGTCGATGGCCTCCGGCAGGTCGGGGAAGAGGGCCCGCATCTCATCCTCTGACTTCAGGTAGTAGGAGTCATCCGGCATCCTCATCCGCTTCTCGTCCAGGATGGAGGAGTTGGTGCCGATGCAGAGGAGAATGTCCTGGGTGGGTGCATCCTCCTGGTAGACGTAGTGGCAGTCGTTAGTGGCCACCAGGGGGATGCCCGTCTCCCGCGAGAGGCGAACCAACTGACGATTGACGGCGGTGAGCTCCGGCATGTTGTGTTCCTGGAGCTCCAGGTAGAAGCTGTCGAAGACCTCCTGGTACCCCCGGGCCGCCTTCTTCGCCTCCTCATAGCGGCCGTCCATCAGCAGGCGGTGTACTTCGCTGGAGTTGCAGCCGGAGAGGGCGATGATCCCCTGTCCGTGCTGCTGGAAAAGTTCCTTGTCCATGCGCGGCTTGTAGTAGTAGCCCTCCAGGTTGGCCTTGGTCACCAGGGCCAGCAAGTTGCGATAGCCTGTCAGGTTGCGGGAGAGGAGGGTGATGTGGAAGGAATGCTTGTCGGCGGGCTCGCGGGAAAGGCGGGAGTTGGGTGCTACGTAGGCCTCGATGCCAATGATGGGCTTGATGCCGCGGGCGTGTGCCTCGCGGTAGAAGTCGATGGCGGCGTAGAGGACGCCGTGGTCGGTGAGAGCGACGGCCTCCTGGCCCAGCTCGCGGGCGCGGTCCATGAGCTGGGGGATGCGCGAGAGGCCGTCCAGCAGGCTGTACTCGGTGTGAAGGTGAAGGTGGGTGAACATTCGTGCCGCTATCCGGCCTATTCTAGCAGGAGGCGGCTGTCGAGAGGCGGGCGCTTATGTGAATTTGCGTCCGGCTTGAGGACCACGAAAAGCGAAGGCGGGCCCGCCAGGCGACGGGTCCGCCCCCGTATCCGACCGTCGGCCGGCCTAGTGGCTGTGGACGGGGCTCAGGTACTGCTGCTCGCGGGCCGGAGCCGCTCCCCGAGCGCGCTCCCGGGCCTGGACGAAGAAGCGGAAGACGACGGTGGCGACCGCGGTGGCCAGCCAGGTGTTGAAGGCCCCCAGCCAGACCAGGGTCACCGTCGGGATCCAGTACACGTAGTGGATGTTGTCCTGACCCAGGCTGTCAGTGTTAAGCATGACCACAAAGGGAAGGATAGCACCGGCGGCACCGATGACGCCCGCCCAGACGGCGGCCCAGCGCGCGCGGCCATCGCCAAAGAGGCACCAGGCGAAGGCCACGAAGTTAAGAAGGGCCGGGAAGAACGTGCCCAGGGCCGAGTCGCGGGCCGCCCAGGGGCCTCCGTTGCCGAGGCCCAGCTCTGTGCCCTCGTGGAGAGTAATGCGGGACTGGAAGAACACGGAAAGCGGCACACTGACCATGGGGATCAAGAGTACCCAGAGAAACGGCCAGAACCACTTTCGCACCAGCATGGTCGCCTTCCTGCACCTTAGGGTCTGCGGCACTCATATTAGGATGCTGCTCCTTCCCTGGGAGTAGGGGTTACCCCTAATTTCCGCCGGAGAATACCCTACTATTGGGAAGGTCCTCGGCCTCAGGAGCCGTGGTGTTTGCCCCCTTGGTCGAAGGGCAGCCTGCGGAGCCGGCGCCGAGGTCGAGCGCCTCACTCAGTGGTTTGACACCCCTAGGGGCAGGTGCTAGCATCGGCTTGCAGTGGCCGGACCGTCTCTGCAACGGGGGGAAGGCGAGGAGCCAGATGGCGAAGCTGACAAGCCAGAAGCTGGAGACGCGCGTGGAGCAGACGCTGGACGAGATCCGGCCCTACCTCATGTCTCACGGCGGCGACGTGACGCTCTTGGAGGTGACGCCGGAGAAGGTGGCGAGGTTGCAGCTCATGGGGGCCTGCGGCGGCTGCCCCATGAGCGCCATGACCCTCAAGTTCGGCATCGAGCGCCTCCTGGCTGACCGCGTGCCGGAGCTGGCCGGAGTCGAGGCCGTCACGGCGGACGACTTCGACTGGTCTAAGTACGACGAGTAGAGTCGAGGCCCAGCAATGATCCATGAAGGCCAGGCTCCCGCCTGACGGCGGGCAGGTAAGCCTGGCCTTCTGTCATGAATGACCTCTGGCCGCCTGCTATTCCCCCGAAGGCCGGCCTTCAGGGTCTGTTGAAAAACCGTCCTGTTCTGTCACCCTGAGTCCGCCGCAGGCGGACGAAGGGTCCGGCCAAACCGGATTCTTCGTCCGCCCCTGGCGGACTCAGAATGACAGATCCCGGCGGAGGGTGTTTCTCAACAAGCCCTTCAGGCTGGCTCATGAGGCTGCCCCGTGCCAGGCCCCCGCCTGCCGGCGGGCAGGAAGGCCTGGCCTTCTGGGGTTACTCCTCCTCGTCCAGCTCGAAGGCGCGGTGGAGGGCGCGCACGGCCTCGGGCACCTTCGATTCGCTGATGATGCAGGTGATGCGGATCTCGCTGGTGGAGATCATCTCAATGTTGATCCCCTCCTCGAAGAGGGTGCGGAACATGCGCGAGGCGTAGCCGGGGGCGGTGGTCATCCCTGTGCCTACGACGCTCACCTTGCCCAGCTTGTCGTCGGTGACCACGTCGGTGGCGCCGATGCCGCGGCACACCTCCTGCACGATGGGCAACACCTTGTGCAGGTCCTTGCGCGACACGGTGAAGGTGAGGTCGGTAAGCTGCTCCACGCTGGCGTTCTGGACGATGGTGTCCACCGATATGTGGGCCTCGGCCAGAGGGTCGAATATGCTGGCGGCGATGCCCGGCCGGTCAGGGACGCCCCGGATGGTGACCTTGGCCACGTCCAGGTCCTGCGCAATGCCACGTACTTTCTTGAACTGCTCCATGGATACGCCTCCGTGTATCAGGGTGCCTGGCACCTCCTTGAAGCTTGAGGCGACCAGGATAGGCATGTTGTAGACCGCCCCCAGCTCGACAGCCCGAGCATGCAGGACCTTGGCCCCGACGGCGGCCAGCTCCAGCATCTCCTCGTAGCCGATGTCCTTCAGCTTGCGGGCCTTGGGCTCGATGCGGGGGTCGGTGGTGTAGACGCCTTCGACGTCGGTGTAGATCTCGCAGACCTCGGCGCCCAGGGCAGCGGCCAGGGCCACCGCCGTGGTATCGGAGCCGCCGCGGCCGAGAGTCGTGATGTCCATCTCCTCGGTGATGCCCTGGAAGCCAGCCACTACAACGATGCGGCCCTGCTCCAGCTCCCGCCGCACCCGCTCCGGGTCGATGCCCTGGATGCGGGCCTTGCTGTGAACGGCATCGGTCTTGATGCCGGCCTGGGCCCCCGAGAGGCTGACGGCGTCGTAGCCCATAGACTCGAGGGCCATGGCCATGAGGGTGGTGGAGACCGTCTCCCCCGTCGAGAGGAGGACATCCATCTCCCGCTCCGGGGGGTGATCCATGATCTCCTGGGCCAGCGAGATGAGCTGGTCGGTGGTCTTGCCCATGGCGGAGACCACCACCACCAGGTCATTCCCCTGGTCCTTGCGGCGGGCGATGCGTCGGGCGACGTTCTTGATCAGTTCGGCGTTGGCGACGGAGCTGCCGCCGTACTTCTGGACGATGAGTGCCATACCTAATCTCCCGTGGCTGACTGGGCGACAATCTGTGCCCCCTGCTCGCTGGGGGCCGTGATAAGGCTCGTGGCCTCAAAGCCGCGGGCCTGTGCCGCCTCCATCATGGCCCGTGCTATCTTCTCTTCATGTTCCCTGGTGAGGGCCAGGACGGCGCTGCCGCCTCCCGACAGGTAGGCGCAGAAGGCGCCCGCTTCGCGCGCCGCCCTGAACACGTCCTCCATGGCAGGGAAGAGCTGGCCCCGTGCCGGCTGGTGGAGCCGGTCCTGCGTAGCCACGTCCAGCAGGTCGAAGCGGCCGTCGCTGAAGGCGGCCATGAGGAGGGCGGCCCGCCCGATGTTGTGGACGGCGTCCTCGCGGGATAGCTGCTGGGGCAGCAGGCGACGGCTCTCGTCGGTGGGCAGGGCCATCTCCGGGACGAGGAGAACGGCCTTCAGTCCGGTGGGCAGGGTCGCTCCCAGGTGTACCAGGCGTCCCCGGTCCGCCACCACCACCTGGAGGCCGCCGAAGAGGGCGGCGGCAGCGTTATCGGCGTGGCCCTCCAGGCGCGCCGCCAGGGGGAGCAGCTCCTCGGTCGAAAGGGGTGAGCCCAGCAAAGCGTTGGCGGCCATGAGCCCACCCACGCGGGCGGCGGCGCTGGCCCCCAGGCCCCGCGCCACCGGCACCTTCCCGCCGGCCCACGCGGTCGAAAGGCCAGCCGGCGCCTGGGCTCCGGCGGCTTCGTAGAGGGCGAGAGCTGCCTTTTCGATCATGGCCAGCAGAGGGTTGGCGGGCGACGGCAGGGGCTTGGGCCGCGCCTCGACGGTGACCTCGGCCCAGAGGTCCAGGGCCATGCCCAAACAGTCGAACCCCGGCCCAAGGTTGGCCGAGGTCGCGGGCACCCGAACTGTGGCTCGCTGTGGCGGCAAGAGCGATGTCCTCTCGTAAGGCGGTGGCCCGATTGTACCATCGCCAGTAGACTCCATCAAACGTTGGGCTCATGACGAGTACACCGCCTATTTCCTGCCGTTCCCCCGTGCTATAATGCGCCTCGCCGCTATCAGGGAGGTGATGCCATGTCTCTTGAAGAGCTTCGCGACCTCATCATCGTAATCTGGGGTATTCTGGGGATCGTTTTCCTGGCCGTAGCCATCGTACTGGGGATCGTGGTGGGTATCAGTGCCCGCGGCCTCATCGGCACGGTTCAGAGCCTGCTCCGGGACGACGTACAGCCGGCCGTGCGCTCGGCACGCCAGACCGTGGACAGCATCCGCGGCACCACCTCCTTCGTGGCCGATACCGCCGTCGCCCCTGTCATCCGCCTCTACGGTATTGTCTCCGGTATCCGGCGTTTCCTGAGCGTGCTCACCGGGTTCGGGAAACGGCGAGGCCGGTAGCTCTCGCCGTCGCACGCCCACCGCGAAAGGATGCACTCCATGGAGGAGAACGACAACCACAACGAGTCAGAAGCCGGAGCGACTCTGCCCCCAGAGGCGGGCCCCGATGTCCCGGCAACCGGTGAGGCCCGCGGCCACGGCCCCGGGTTCCTGTTTGGTGTCCTGATGGGAGCCCTGGCCGGGGCCGGCCTGGCGACCATCCTCGCACCCGTGAGGGGCGAACAGGCGCGGGTTCGCACCGCGGAGAAAGCCCCTGAGCTGTGGCGCCGTCGAGAGGAGCTGGCGCGGGAGGGCCGCGAGAAGGCCCGCGGGGCCATCGGCGGCGCCCGGTCCCGTTTTGGGGAGGCCCTTGAGGCCGCCAGAGAGGCGACCCAGGAGTCACAGCAGGAGGCCCGCCGCCGATACGAGCAGATGACAGGCCGCCGGTCGGGGCCACCTCTCCCCTGACTCCTCTCGTGGTTCTTCGCCTTGTCGCGGCGGTGGCCTTGCTGGTGCTGTCCGCCCTTTTGGTGTCCTGCGGCGCCGAAGGGACGGCGGAGCTGGGCGGGCCCCAGCCTACCGCCCCGGCCAGCCCCCGCCCCGCGGCCAGCCCCGATGCCCGCTCCGTGCCGGTGGAGCCTCTGGTCCCGGAAGGAGCGACCATCGAGAAGGTCCTCTACGGCCGCCTGCTGCCGGGAGAGGGCGAGCAGATCATCGTCCAGAGCAGCCGCGACATCGGCTGCGCCGACCGCCAGGACTACCTCCAGGTCTTCGCCTTCGACCAGGCCTTCGGCGAGTGGAAGCCTCTCTTCGAGGCCGACAAGTGGCCCTCACCGGCCGGGCCCTTCATCCCCGACCGCGAGGACTTCTCCGACCCGTGCAAGCGCTATGAAGTGCTGGAGCTGGTGGAGCCGGTGGACGTGGAACGGGACAGTGACACCCAGGAGCTGGCGGTGGCCCTCTCCACCTCCGCCAAAGGCGGATCCGCCTCTGGCGGAGGCAAGGACGAGCCCGGCCCCCTCTTCCTGAAGGTGCTCTCCTTCCGGGCGGGGGTCGCCGAGGCCATCTACGATGAGGTCACCATCCGCGGCGGCAGCGCCCGCCTGCTGGACGAGGGCCGCATCGCGCTGGAGCAGGGCACCTACCCCTCCCAGGCTGGCCCTCTCTGGCGGGGCCGCTCCAATCCTAACGGGATCCTGACCGATGTCATCGGCTGGGACGAGGAATACCAGCAGGTGGACGTTCTGGAGAGCTCCCTGGACCTCTACTGCCGCCACGGCGCCGTCGACGAGGTGAAGGACGGCGCCCTCATCGTCACCTGCGACGCCGACGGCCGCCAGCGGTTCACCGGCTACCGCCTGACCGACGAGACTCAGGTTCTGCCGAGGGAGTTCGGCGGCGCCGGCGAGCTGCGCCCCGGCCAGGAAGTGTCGGTCAGCGAAGCCGAGCCCCTGGAGTTGGGGGAAGACTGGGAGCTGGAGCCCGTCGCCGCGGAGATCCGGGTCCTCAACCAGCGCCAGGCCCGCGGCGGCCCGCCGGAATAGCGAGAGGCGGGAGGCGGCTTTCGCCTCCCACCTCTCTTCTCGCTTCCACGATGGCGGAGAGGGTGGGATTCGAACCCACGGACCACTTACGCGGTCACGCGCTCTCCAGGCGCGCCTGATCGGCCACTCCAGCACCTCTCCGCCTTGGAGGCCTAAAGGCCTCCGCGAGAGCATCTTCACCCGAAGGCCAGCCTTTAGGCTGGCACCCTTCACATCGCCGGTGCCAGGCTAAAGCCTGGCCTTCTTGGGGTGATAACCTCCTCCGAAGGCCAGCCTTCAGGCTGGCTCACCCACTTGAGCTGCCACAGATCCTCGCAGATGCAGCACAGAATCAAGTTCGCCATCAGTGCAGTCTGTGTCAATCTGTGGCGGGCAAGTTGTTCCGTCTGATGGCGGAGGGGGTGGGATTCGAACCCACGGTACGCTTGCGCGCACACCGCTTTTCGAGAGCGGCACCATCAACCTCTCGGACACCCCTCCCTGCGCATTATAGCGCACGCAGTGGTCTGGCTGGATGGGAGCAGCGGGGTGCTGAAAAGTCGCCGCTCGCCCTTCGACAGGCTCAGGACGAGCGTTTCCTAGATTCCGCTCGTGGTGAGCCTGTCGAACCACGAACGGCCCACTTGGGTTTGTCAGCACCCTGCTAGATGCGCTCGGCGCGGACGACGAGACGGTGGCTGTACTGGTGGACCTCGCGGTTGAATGTGCCGGTGCAGGTTATGATGGTCACCGTGTCTTTACCGGTGGGGCCCACGATGTCGGCGATGGGGGCGTCGTCGCCAGTGTAGGACGTGCTGCTCACCACCACGTACTGGTAGGCGGTGCCATCGGCCAGGCGCACTTCCACCAGGTCGCCGGGGCCCAGCTCGCGCAGGTGCCAGAAGACGGCCGCCCCGACGCTTGCGAAGTCCACGTGACCGGAGAAGACGGCGTTGCCGCCGGTTCCGGGTCGGGCCGTGAAGTCGTACCAGCCCACTTCAAAGGCCGTCTTGGGGGACTGCATGATGCCCTGACCGTCCACACTCAGCGTCACCACCGGCGCGTCGACCCCGATCTTGGGGATGACCAGGCGGTCCAGGGGAGCGTTGCTGACGGGGGTTACCACGGGCGTAGGCCGGGCCTGGGCCAGTTGCTGCAATCGCTCCGTGTCCAGGCTGAAGCCGGTGGAGGTGCTGGCGTCGCTGAGTGGCGGTCCGGGGGTTGGCGCGGGGATGGAGTTGGTGCCGCCGCCGACCACGCCTGAGAAGGCCAGCCCCAGGAGGGCGAAGGCGGCCAGGATCAGCACAACGCCGGCGCCCATCAGCCAGCGGTGCCAGTGCCGGTTACGCCTGGAGTAGGGAGGCGACATAGGCGTCTAACCCTCGTAATAACTAACGACCCTTAATTATACGTCATTACCGCCGATTCAGGTTCAGGTTTAGGTCGGGTAGATTGTCATGCCCAGAAGGCCAGGCTTATGGCCTTAAAGGAATTATCTTTACACCCTCCTGGGTAGCGCTTCGTAGCTGCAGGGCTTCAGCCCTGCCAAGAGAGCAGTCCCAGGAGCAGACCTGAAGGTCTGCAGCTACGGTGGTGGATCGTAAAGTTACTTTCTTGATGACCATTAGCCTGGCACGGCCGTGGCGAGGAGAGCCAGCCATAAGGCTGGCCTTCGGAGTGATAGCTGGCCCCCGGGGGCCTGGCGCGGGCCGTCGTGTGGGTCGGGAGAACCGGGTAGGGGTGCAGCCGTAGGGGCGCAGCGGTAGGGGCGGAGCCGTAGGGGCGTAGCTTTAGCTGCGCCCGCTCCGCCCAGGGCCGACCTGAACCTCGCGGACGGAGCTGAAGCTCCGTCCTTACGGTTGTCACAGATGCAACACAGATTCCAGACCATCCGAATCCAATTCGCCATCAGTGCTGGTCTGTGTCAATCTGTGGCGGGCAGGCGGGCGCGTGGAGGCCTCCCGCCAGGGCGAGATCGAAGGGAGCCAGCCTAAAGGCTGGCCTTCGGAGGGATAGCTGGGCGGGCGCGTGGAGGTCTGAACGCCATTGACACTGTCCTTCGACAAGCTCATCCTTCGACAAGCTCAGGATGAGGGGAGGTTGCCCGCTCATGGTGAGCTTGTCGAACCATGAGTGGGCCTCTTTTCGACTCAGACGTATCGCGGATGGGGGCCGCCCGTCCGGGCGGGTCCGCCTATGGCGGAGAAGGCCTCCGCTACACCCGTCACGCCAACCAGGGAACTTCTTGCCCCCGCCAGGCGTTAACTATTTGTGGCCCCGCCGCGTTTCTACTATAAAGCGGCCTTACCGGGCTCCGCCTGGTTTTGTGTGGCCGTTTGTCGGTGTGCCCCGGAGCGCCCCGGGCCGCCGGAGTATTGACAAGGGACGCCTTCTGTACTAAAGATAGGCGACGGTGGCGGGAGCAGGCCCGCCTGAGGCGGGCAAGTCCGCCTAAGGCGGACAGGCGCGAAAACGGGACCTAGCCTAGTTCATTAGCCCGTCAGGGCAAGGAGGGCCAGCCTCATGCGCGTTCCAGGGCACCAGAGAAAGTCTTACATGTGGAGGTGGACGGCAGCGCTTGCGGGGCTGGCCGTCCTCAGTCTTGCGCTGGTCATGGCAATCGTGGTCACGCCAGCCAGCAAGGTGGAAGCGGCGACCTATACCGTGGACACAACGTCGGACGCGAGCCTGACCGCGTGTACCAGCGCAGCCGGCGACTGCAGCCTCCGCGGCGCCATAGAGAACGCCAACGCCTCCAGCGGTGTTACGGACAACATCACCTTCAACATCACCGGCGCCGGGCCCCACACCATCGTCGTTGGCGCCACTGAGTTGGATGACATCACCGATGACCACCTGACCATCACTGCCGGGTCTGAAACCATAATCCTCAAGCCTGATCTCGGCGTCGGGTGGACCACGTTGCTGGTGATCGACGCAGACGATGTGTCGATCACAGGGCTCATTCTTGACGGCGACGATGAGAGCGTCATCGCAATCGGGATGCTCACCAACAACGACGAAGCCACGATCACCAACGTGGACATCAGCGACTTCGACGGGGCTGGTGTGTCCTTCGTTGGCAATAACGACGACAACGTGGTGGACAACGTCTACGTCCACGATAACACAGCCAGCGGAATCGTTTTGAGCTCAGGCTCGGACGACAACATCATCCGTAACAGCGACATTGAGGACAACGGCGGGGACGGCATCTCACTGGATGACGGCTCGGGCAACGAGGTCCTCAACAACACCATCGAGGACAACGGGGACGTTCCGGGTGACGACGGCATCGACGCGGCCGACCAGAGCCAGTTGACAATCTCGGGCAACACCATCAGTGACAACTGGGATAACCAGATCCTGATCACGGGCGCTTTCACTGGCGACGTTACCATCAAGAACAACGCCATCGACGTAGACTCGGACGGCATCGAGCTGGATGCCACCTGCTCCTGCGAAGACGTGCTGATAAGCGGCAGCTCCGCCGCCGAAGCCAACTGCTTCAGCGGATCGCTGGGGACCGACGAGTACTACGTCGAGAACATGAGCGCCGACGACGTTGACGCCGAGTACAACTACTGGGCCGGCGACAGCGACCCGGATGACGACGACATCTGCGCCGACAACGCGGACAACAGCACCGACTGCGACCTTGGCGAGGACGCCACTAACGAAGTGGACTGGAACCCAGTGGCAAGCTCGTGCGCCGGGCCTACCACGCCCACGCCCACGCGCACCGTCACGCCTACCGTAACTCTCACCCCTACGCCGGGTACACCCACCTCCACGGTCACGCCCACCCGTACGTCCACGCCTACCGGGCCCACGGCCACACCGACAACGGGGCCCATGGAGTCGGTAACGCTGGTGGGTGGTGTCTGTAACCCGGTGGCCAGCTCCTACCCGAACGGGACGGCCATTGCCACCATCGCCAATGCCGTTTCGCCCTCCGGCATCCTTATCTCTATCTGGAAGTTCGAGCCCAGTAGCGGCGCCTGGCTCGGCTACTCGCCCCAGGCCCCTCAGGCCAGTAACCTGACCCAGGTGAACCGCCTTGACGCCATCTTCATCTGCGTCAGCTCCGCCGGCTCCTGGAGCCGGCCCAAGATCTAGAAGGGCTGAGCGGGCGGCACTATTGAGGGCGAGGAGTTAGGGCTACACAAGAAGGGGGCGGCCCGCGGGCCGCCCCCTCTCTATTCAGGCCTGCCTGCCGGCAGGCAGGGAGGAAGACGAGAGGACGAGGAGCAAGGCCCAGGTGTGTCCGGAAGCTCACCCCCGCCTCTGGACCCTTGCTCGTCCGGGCCCTGGGTCGCCAGAGTATTGACAAGGGGACGCCTTCTGTACTAAAGATAGGCGGCGGTGGCGGGAGCCGCTCCGCCTGAGGCGGACAGGTCTGCCCAAGGCGGACAGGTCTGCCTAAGGCGGACAGGCGCGAGAATAGGACCTAGCCTAGTTCAACTAGCCCGTCAGGGCAAGGAGGGCCAGCCTCATGCGCGTTCCAGGGTACCAACGAAGGTCTTATGCATGGAGGTGGACGGCAGCGCTCGCCGGGCTGGCCGTCCTCAGTTTTGCGCTGGTCATGGCAATCGTGGTCACGCCGGCCACCCGCGTCCAGGCCGCCACCTACACCGTCAACGTGAACACCGACGATGCCGACCTGGCGATCGACGGCACCTGCGACTCCAGCGCGGCGGCCGGTAACCAGTGCAGCCTGCGCGCCGCCATCGAGGAGGCCAACGCCTCCGTCGATAACGATGTCATTGCCATCAGCACCGCCGGGCCCATCGTCCTCCTCGCCGGCCTGCCGGCCATCGCGGACGACGACCTCATCATCACCGGGAGCGGCCAGCAGGTCAGCCTGACCGCCCCCGGCATCGCCTTCGCCATCAACGCCGACCGCGTCCAGATCAACAACCTGGTGATCGACGGCGAGAACATCGGCACCACGGGCATCAGGATCAGCGCCACTACGGATGACCTGGTTCTGGACGGCCTCACCGTCCGTCGCTTCACAACTGACGGCTTCTGGAACTCCGGTGGCGCCGGCCAGCGCAATGCCATCCGCAACAGTACCTTCACCGCCAACGGGGGCGTCGGCATCGGGTTCGCCGGCGGCAAAGACGACGTCGTACGCGACTGCGTCATCACCAGTAACGCTGCCAGCGGCCTGGCGGTGATCAACGATGACAACTTCCTGGCCCAGGGCAACACGTTCTCAGGTAATACTAACGCCCAGATCGCGATCTCCAGCATGTTGGCTGGCCAGCACATGTCCATCATCCAGAACACCATCACCTCAGGCTCCGACGGCATCGTCATCGGCGCGGCGGTGAACGCGACGGCCGCCATCGACATCGGGCTATCCGTCGCCAACCGCAACGTTTTCCGCGGCGCCATCGCCGCCCCGGCCGAGCAGCACGTGAGGAACCTGAGCCCCGCTAACATCAACGCCATCTACAACGACTGGGACGCCTACTCGCCGGCCGGCATCGAGGGCGTCATCTGCCACGACGGTGACGCCGGTTGCGGCCCCGGCGTCGTCGACTTCGAGCCGTTTATCGACACGCCGTCACCGCTGCCCACCGCCACGACGACGCCCACGCCGACTCAGACGCCGGGCGGCGAAACCGCCACCCCTACGGCGACCGCTACCGGCACACCCGGCGGCGTGGAGACGGTGCCTCTCATAGCCGGCTGCAACCCCCTGGCCTGGACAGGAACCGACGCAACGCCTATCGCTACCATCGCTGGCGCCGTCGCACCGGCGGACATCCTCGTCGCCCTCTGGTCGTTCAAGGGCGGCGTCTGGCTGGGCTACTCGCCCCAGTTCCCCGATGTCAGCGACCTGACGGCGCAGGACCGCCTGGACGTGGTCTTTGTCTGCGTGAGCGCTACCGGCACGTTCAGCCGGCCCGTGATCTAACCGAGATCGACGCTGCGGGCGACGCGCCCCGTGAAATGCCGAAGGCCAGGCCCCAAGCCTGGCCTTCGAGTTTGCCCAGAACAGTAGCGGAGGCCTTCAGGCCTCCACTTGGAGGGCTGGAAGAGTGGAGGGCTTGCGCCTTCGCCTGAGGTGAATTCGCCTTTGGCGAAAGAGGCGCATCCGCCTCCGGCGGAGAAGCCCTCCGCTACGCCTCACGTGCAGAGTTGATGAAGCTTAGCCGGTTTGCTCTTGGAAGGGGCCGTAGACGCGCTCAGCGCGCACGGCGCGCCGGTCGCTGTAGTTGTGGCCGTCCCAGGAGCCGGCGCAGGTGAGGAGGGTCAGGGCATCATGACCATTCATGTCGAAGACCCTGTCCCAGGGGACATCCCCCTCTGGCCACTTCTCGTTCCAGACCACGGCATAGTGGTAGACAGTCCCATCGTCGAGGAGCACCCGCATCTCATCGCCCGGCTTCAGCTCACTCAGGTCCCAGAAGACCGCTGGGCCGTAGCGGATGTAGTCCACGTGGCCGGAGAGGATGGCGTTTCCCCCAAACCCCAGGCGGTGCTCCTCTCCCGGATGGTAGACGGACATGTCGTACACGGCGACTACTTCTGGGCCGCTCGGCATGGGCATGACCCCATCCTCCCCCACAGCCTTGGACTCCAGGGGAGCGTCCACCTCGATCTTGGGGATCACCAGTCGTGTGGGGGGGGCCTCGCTGGGCGGAACGGGGATAGCCGTGGGCCAAGCTGCGGTCGTGGCCGTGGGCGCCACCACAACCTCCGGCTTGCGTTCCTCTCCTCCAAAGGCCCCCTTCATCAGGACCACGACCAGCGCCGCCCCCACCAGCGCCGAAGCCAGGGGGGCCACAACCAGAAGCAGCCGCCTTGGGACGCTTAGTCTCCACAGTCGCATGTGGCCTCCGCGTGTTCGCCTGTGTCAGGAAATATCGACGGCCTTCCGACTACTCAGGATACCACAGCCGGGTTGTGACCGTCCTCAGCCGGCGCTGGCATCCGGGAAGGATAGAACGAGCCTTCCCGGATGCCCGGGAAGGCTCGTCTCATCTCAAGGTCGTACCTCCGCCTTGCGCGGAAGTCGCCTCGACTAGCGGGCGTACCGCCGGTAGGCCGCTACACCCGCCGTACCCAGCAGGAGCAGCGCCAGCCCGGCGGCCGTGTAGATCCACCAGGCCGTCCCGCTACCGCCATCCAGGTAACCACCTGTACCGGTTATGATCCCCGGCGTTGGCGTCACCGGCGCTACCGTAGGCGGCGCTACTGTAGGTGGCGCCACCGTAGGCGCCGGGCCTCCTGCCAGATCCAGCGATGTGAACTTGCCGCTGCTCCAGGTCGCACTCCCCGCTGGGCTAGCACCCACCGTGAAGCTCACCGAGGCTCCCTCGGTGCCGCAGCCGGCCGTCTGTCCGCTGGACACTACGTCCAGGACATACGTCGAGTCCGACTTCGCTGTCGTCTGGCCGCAGACGTTGCCACCGACGGTGGCCGAGATCTGGGTGCCTGCCGGGGCCGGCGACCCGTCTAGGGTTACGTTGCCGAAGAAGCGGTTCGGCGGCGTCGGCGGCTGGGCGCTCACGCTCGCCACCATCAGTGACGAGATCAGCGCCACCACCGCGGCCACTACCACGCCCTTTCTAAGGGCCTTCCAGTTAAGAATCATGGTTACAGATCCCTCCGTTGATTCCTTTCCCGGAGCTATCCCCTTGGCGGAAGCCCCTGACTCTAGATCACCGGCCGGCTAATGGTGCCGGGCGCGTTCATGCAGACGAAGATCGCATCCAGGTTGTTCACGGATTCCAGATCGCTGGCCTCAGGAGCGGCGGGCGAGTAGCCTTGCCAGGCACCGGACGCAGGGTCGAACAGCCACACGGCGTCCAGCGCCTCGGCGGGCGCGACACCCGCCACCACCGTGTCAATGGGGGTGGCGTCAGGCCATGTCGCGGCCAGCGGGTTGCAACCCTTCACCAGGTCCACCGACTCGCTCTCGAAGGTGACCAGCGGTATCACGGCCACAGCCCTGACACTGGGGTACCGGTCCAGCTGACACACGACCGTCAGCGTCCCGCCCGCCACCACCGCCGCCCCGGTGGGCACGATCCTCATGACCACCTGGGCCGGCAGGTCGCTCGTCACGCTGCCCGTGGTTCCCGTCTGCGGGACGATTATCAGGCCGCTATCCGGCGGGTCCAGCGTGCACGAGATGGTCTCGTCGCCGATGAAGCGGAAGCTGGGATCCACCACCGCCACCGTGAACTCGCCGCCTTCGAGGCCCATGCTGGCCGGCGACTCCAGGAACAGCGAGAGAGCCGGCAAGCCGATAAAGGTGACGTTGACAGTGCGGACCGGGCTAACGCCGGCGCCCTGTTGAGCGGTGATGGTGGCCGTGCCGACCTCGCCGTTGCCCAGGAGCATCTGGGTCACCACGGTGTTGCGCCAGCCATCGGCGTCACAGCCGCCCTCAAAGCCTGTCGAACCCAGTATTGGGTCGGGGAAACCACCCGATAGCCACGCCACCCACGACGATAGAGCGTCGACGTCGAAGACGTCCACGGACTTGCCTGTGCCGCAGTCGACATCCACGATGGGCGGCAAGAAGACATTCGATATGGCTGCCCC
>Ga0315296_10002317_pt1 | contig 16284 bp, 13 predicted proteins | sample YL17G14_18_MG_FD_203921 | JGI IMG/M metagenome (GOLD analysis project Ga0315296, IMG submission 203921) | Sediment microbial communities from Yellowstone Lake, YNP, Wyoming, USA - YL17G14_18 | ecosystem: Environmental > Aquatic > Freshwater > Lake > Sediment | place: USA: Wyoming | collected... | reverse complement strand
CCTCGTTCGTTTTTACACGCTTTCTCTTACCAGTCCTCGGTCTCCTCTTCCAGCGGGGCGGGCTGGAACCCGGCCTCCTGCGCTTCCGGGCAGATCTCCAGATAGGAACACCACGGGCAGAGGGGGTTGGGTTTGGCCGGGAGGTTCCGGGTCTGGTGGGCCGCGAGGATTGTCCGGCTGGCGCTGACGAAGCCCTTCCTGGCGAGCTCCAGGGCCGCCGGTTCCGGAGAGGTCTCCACGGTCCGGTTCTCGGCCAGGTACAGGAAAGCGACCTGGCTGACCTTTTTGCCGAGCTTGTGCTGGGCCAGGAGGGCGTAGGCCATGAGCTGGGGGTCGTCCTCTTTGCTGAAGCGCTCGCTGAACCGCCCGGTCTTGTAATCCAGGACCCTGACCGAGCCGTCGGGCAGGGGGTCGGCGCGGTCCAGGCGCCCGACCAGGACGATGCCGTACTCCAGGGGCATCTCGTAGAAGTCCTCGGTCAGCAGGGGACGGGCCCCGGTGTCCTGGCCCGCCAGGAACCCCTCCAGCATGGCCAGGGCCCTGGCCTTGTAGCGCTCCTCCTGCTCCCCGCTGGAGAACCCGGCTTCCGGGCCGTGCTTCAACCGCCAGTGGGCCTGGAACAGGGCCTTAAGGGTCTCCGCGCTGCGCTTCCCGGGCTCGAAGCGGAAGAAGTCGCGCAGGGTGTTGTGGACGTGCTCCCCCAGGGTCAGGTAGGGCTTGGGCTTCTTGAGGGAGGTCCGCCGGTCCACGTACTCATAGCGGTACTGGGCCGGGCAGCGGGCGTACATCTTGGCCTTGGAAGGGCTGATCCTGAACATGGCTACACCTTACCACAAAATCCATCTTTCCGTCAAGGGGCTGAATTCGCGATAAAGACAAAGGCGGCCGTGAGGCCGCTCTGTGATTTTGCAAATCGAACTGCCCGATGTTAATACACGACGGGCCTTTTTATAAAGCGCCTCCCGTTCCCTTGAATTTAACGTCCAGGCTCCCGAGGTCAACCGTCTTCCGCCGGAGCAGATACTGGCAGCGGCGGTTCTGGCAGAGGATGGCGTCTATCTTGGGTTTGTATTTGTGCAGGGAGCAATCCTCGTAGGCCTCCCTCTGCTCCTGGGTGGCCCCGCATCTGAACTCCCAGATGATGGGCACGAGCCTCCCCTCCCGGGACTCGCTGTCATTCTTCTTCTCGAAGATCTCGACTCCGTCGTAATTCTCCATGGTCCCCTCAAGCGGGTTTGAACCCGGGCCTGACCATAAAATCATACACCAAAAACCCTCCGGGATGCAAGGGGTTTTCCCCTCTCCGGAACGCCCCGCCGGCCTCCCCGGGCTCTTGATTTTTGCCCGGGTTCGTGGTAAAATCTAAGGGTTATGCGTTTTTATCTGGAGACATTCGGCTGTCAGATGAACCAGTACGACTCCGGGGTGGCCTCCGCCCTGCTGGAAGGGGCGGGCCACCTCCGGGCCTCCGACCCCGGCCAGGCCGAGGCCTATCTGGTGAACTCCTGCTCGGTCCGGGAGCACGCCGAAGAGAAGCTCATGGGGAGGCTGTGCGAGCTGGCGGCCTGGAAGCGGGCCCGGCCGGGGCGCGTGCTCGCACTCCTGGGGTGCGTTGCCCAGAGGCTGGGGGAAAGGGCCCTTGCCCGTGTCCCGCACCTTGACCTCGTGGCCGGAACCGAGTGCTACGGACGCCTGCCGGCCCTCCTGGCGAGGGCTTCTTCCGGCGAAGCCGTCGTGGACGTGGGGGAGGAGGAGTTTGGAGTTTGGATTTCGGATTTTGGAATGCGGAATGCAAAGAACGAATCCCCGAACCTTTCCGCATTCGTGGCTGTGTCCCGGGGGTGCGACAACCGGTGCACCTACTGCATCGTTCCCTATGTGCGCGGGCCGGAGCGCTGCCGCCCGGTCCAGACGGTCCTGGAGGAGGTCCGCTCCCTGGTCGCCCGGGGCGTGAAGGAGGTCGTCCTCCTGGGACAGAACGTGAACAGTTATCGGGGAGACGGGCCGGGGGGCCGGGGGGGACACGCAGGCTTCGCGCAGTTGCTCGGGCTGGTGGACGAGGTGCCGGGGATCGTCCGGATAGGCTTCCTCACCTCGCACCCCAAGGATCTGAGCGAGGAGATCCTGACGGCCATAGCCGAATCCAGGCACATCGCCCACCACCTCCACCTTCCCCTCCAGTCCGGCTCGGACAGGATCCTTGGGGCCATGAACCGGAAGTACACCTTCGCCTCTTACCAGGGCCTGGTCCGGAGGGCGCGGGAACTGATGCCCAATCTGAGACTCACCACCGACCTGATCACGGGATTTCCCGGAGAGAGCGAAGAGGATTTTCAGTCCACCCTTCATGCCGTTCAGGAACTCCGTTTCGACGAAGCCTTTACGTTCCGCTTTTCCGAGCGCGAGGGAACGCCCGCCGCGGTTCTTCCCGGGGCGGTGCCAATCCCTGTCCGCAAGGAAAGGCTGGCCCGCCTGATTGTCCTGGTCTCCGGGATGGCGACCGAAGAGGCCGCTCGGCAGGCTGGGAGGGAGGCAGAGGTCCTGGTGGAGGGCCCCAGCCGGAAAGACCCCCGGGCCTGGAAGGGGAGAACCCGGGAGAACCGGGAAGTGATCTTCGAAAGAAACGGGCACCGGCCCGGGGACCTCGCCCGAGTGTCCATCCGAGGAGCCTCGGGACGAGTCCTCCTGGGCGCCATTGAATCCGAAACCCATCACCCCTGAGGTCAACCATGTGGATCCTGCGCCTTCTATTTGCCGTCATCATCCTTCTGCTGCTGGTCTTCGTATGCTTCCAGAACGTGCACCCGGACCAGACCATCTCGGTCGTCCACGTATTCCAGGAGAACTTCGCCAACCAGCCCTTGGGACTCGTCCTCCTGGTGTCCACCGCCGTGGGCATGATCCTGGCCTTTCTCATCTCCCTCTTGTCCGAGATCAAGCTCCGCCGCACCCTATATTTGTTACGCCGGGAGATCAGGAAACTGACCACCGAGATCACGGCACTGCGCAACCTGCCCCTGGCCCCGGAGGGCGAGGAGGCTTCCGGCCGGCCAGCCAGAACAGCTACCGGACCGAAGGAGGGTTCCCCGTGAGCCTTTTCCTGAGCCTTGTTCTGGCGGCTTTCATCGGGGTGCTCCTAGCTTGGGTCGTGGGCCGTTTCACCGGGCCGAGGATGAAATCCCAGGCCCCGGGGCTTTCCTCTTATGTGGCAGGGCTCAGGGCTCTGGCCTCCGGGAACGCCTCCCTGGCCATGAAACACCTGCGGGAGGCCGTGGAGCAGGATTCCTCCAATGTGGACGCCTACATCCGGCTGGGAGACCTGTTCCGGGAGGAGGGCCAGCTGGAAAAGGCCGTGCAGGTTCACCAGAGCCTTACGGTCCGGCCCGGCCTTTCCTCCACGATCCAGGAGTCCGTCCTGGAGAGCCTGGCCAGGGATTACCTTCTCCTCAGGAAGGAACACAAGGCCCTGCCGGTCCTGGAGGACCTGGTTTCCGTTAATTCCAGGAACCGCTTCGGATTGGAGGCACTCGCCCATCTCTACGTGACAGACAAGCGTTATGCAGAAGCCGCCAAGCTTCAGGCCAGATTGTTTGAGGCCGAGGGCGGTAAAGAAAAGGGCGGGCTGTCCTTGCGCTACGCCTACTTGGGAAAGCTGGCCTTAACCCAGGGCGAGCAGGCCTCGGCAAAGGACCTCCTGCAACAGGCCCTTGCCCTGGATCCCCAGTCTGTCCCGGGAAACCTTTACCTGGGCGACCTGCATTATGCTGCCGGAGCCACCAAGGAGGCCATTGCCTGCTGGAAGAAGGTCCTGGAAACGAGCGAAGAATGGGCTTGGCTGACCTTCGAGCGGCTGGAGGAGGCCTATTTTGAGGGAGGCTCCTTTGAGGCCATCACCCGGGTCTATGAAGATTTCCTTTCCAGCCATCCCAAACAGGCCCTGGCTCACGTCGCCCTGGCCAAGATCCTCCTGAAGAAGGGACTGGTGGAGGAAGCCATCGAGAAGGCCAGGCTGGCCCTGGAAGAGATGCCCCTACTGGCCGAGGCCCGGGCGATCCAGGTGGAGGCCCTGGCCCGGTCCGGAGGCCCGGAGATCGCTTTCTCCGATGCCCTGGCCTTGGTGGATTCCCTGATCGAGAGGGGGAGGCGCTTCCAATGCAAACGCTGCGGACGCATCGCGAACGACCTGGAGTGGCGCTGCGCGAAATGCGGTTCCTACGGAACGGCGGCCCTCCTGTGATGAGACTCTTCTCCGTCCTCCTCGTCCTTCCCGCACTGGCCCTGGCCGACACCGGCGAGTTCGACCAGGGACTCAAGGCATACCAAACCCGTTCCTTTGAGGCGGCGAAGTCCCATTTCGAGGCCTACCTGAAGACGGAGCCGTCCCGAAACCTCTCCAGAACCCTTTTCTACCTGGGACAGCTGGAAGCAGACGGACAAAAGTCCCAGAACTATTATCAGGCTCTGGCCGCGAAGTTCCCCAAGGACACGCTTGCGGCCCGGGCGAACCTGGCCCTGGGCCAGATGGCCTATTCCAAGGCCGACTACGTCGAAGCGCGAGCGAGGTTTTCCAAGGTGGCGGCCCAGTTGCCCACGCTGCCCATCGCAGGCGAGGCCCAATACTGGCTGGGCATCTGCTGGTTGATCGACGGGAAGCCTGAGGAGTCCCGGAGGACGTTCTTCGGCTTGATCAAAGCTTCCCCAAACTCCCGGCGGACGGAATGGGCGAAGCTGGGAATAGGAGACAGCTATTTCCGCCAGGGGACCTTCGACCGGGCCCTTACGGAATACCAAGCCTGCGAAACACAGTATTCCACAGGGGAGACGCTGCCCATCGTCCTCTTTCAAGTCGCCCAGTGTTTTGAGAAGCTGGGAGGGAAAGAAGAGGCCCAAGCCTATTACCAGAGGGTGATCGAGGCTGCACCCAATGGGTACGAAGCTATCGAAGCCAAGCAGAGGTTGGCGACTCTGGGGAAGCGCAACGGGGAATCACCTAAGCCTGTCACCAACACCCCTGTGCCCAATCCGATCATGGTCACTCGGCCGGAAACGAGCCAAGTGAGGCGGGATACGGTCATCGCAACCATCAGAACTCCCAGGGATACAGCGGCCTCAATTCACCCGGGCCTTTTTTTACAGGTGGCAGCCTTCACGGACCTAGAGAGCGGAGCTCCCTTGAAAAAGAGACTGGCCCAGAACGGGTACCAGGTCAATTCCTCCTCCAAGGTGGTCTCGGGTCGTAAGTATTATACGGTTATGGTAGGACCTTTCCCGAGCGAAGGGGCAGCCCGAGACGCAGAGCAGAGACTCAAGCAGGAGGAGCACATCTCTCCGATCTGGATCAGGAACTGACCGAGGACCGGAGGCTCAACCCTTAAACGTTCATGTCAGGATAGCATCGACTTGCCCCGTTCCAATACCGCAGCCCAGGCCGCCAAAGACAAGACCACCCCGATGATCGCCCAGTACCACCGCGTAAAGGGCGAGCATCCCGAGGCAATCCTGCTCTTCCGGGTCGGGGATTTCTACGAGACCTTTTTTGAGGATGCGGTCGAAGCCTCACGGATATTAGGCATCACCCTGACCTCCCGGAACCACGGGAGAGAGGGCCAGGTGCCTCTGGCCGGGATTCCGCACCATGCCCTGGAGCGCTACCTGAGCCGGCTCCTCCGTGCCGGGAAGAAGGTGGCCATCTGCGACCAGTTGGAGGATGCTCAGCTGGCCAAGGGCCTAGTCCGGAGGGGAATAACAGAGGTCATCACCCCGGGCACGGCCATGCGGTCCTCGCTCCTCGACGCCAAGGCCAACGTCTATCTGGCCAGCATCAATCCCCGAGAGGGGTGCTGCGGCCTTGCCGTGGTGTCCCTGACGACCGGAGAGTTCCGGGTGACCGAGCTTTTGGAGAGCGAGCTTCGGGACGAAATCCTTCGACTCTCCCCGGCCGAGATCCTGCTTCCCCAAAGCCTACTTGAGAAAGAAGCCGCTTTTCTCTCCGGCATCCCTTCGACGAAGACCCCGATCGAGGATTATCTGTTTTCGCCGGAGACCGCCACGAGAAAGCTCCTGGAGCAGTTCAAGACCGCCAGCCTGGAGGGCTTCGGATGCCAGGACATGCCCCAAGCCATCGGGGCTGCCGGGGTGGCCCTGGAATACCTCAAATCCACCCAGATGGGCCTGCTCAAGCACGTGGACCGGCTCACCACCTACCGGGTTTCGGATTACCTGCTTTTAGACGAGGTCACCCAGCGCAACCTGGAAATCGTCGCCTCCCTTTCCGTCAGGGGAGAGGCGACCCTGGTTTCGGTTCTCGACCACACCCGGACCCCGATGGGCGCCCGCCTCCTTCGCCGCTGGCTTCTCTCACCTCTGTACGATGTTCAGCTGATAAAGAGAAGACAGGATGGAATAGAAGCTTTTTTCGAGGATACATCCCTATCCAGTGAAATTCAATGCCGGTTATTAAAACTGCCCGACCTCGAAAGACTGACCGGAAGGGTTGGTACGTTAAAGGCCAACCCAAGGGATTTAAAGGCCTTACAGAATGCTTTGAAAGTCGTTTATGAACTAAAAGAGTGTTTGGTAAAAGGATATATAAATCAAAATGTACCCTTAGGATCTCAAGATCCCGATAAGGCTACAATCCTCCACGAGCTTACCAACGCCCTCGTCGAGTTTCCTCATGTCCTGGACCTCCTGGAGCGGTCGCTTGAGGAGAACGCTCCTCTCGAGACCCATCTGGGTGGAATCATTAAGAAGGGTTATAGTCTTGAGCTGGACGGCTTGAAGGCCGGGATATCCGGGATGAAGTCCTGGATTGCCGGGCTGGAGAAGCAGGAACGCCAACGTACCGGGATAGGCTCCCTGAAGGTCGGGTTTAACTCGGTCTTCGGCTATTACATCGAAATCACCAAGCCCAACCTTAATCAGGTTCCCCCGGAGTACATCCGCAAGCAGACCGTGGCCAATGGGGAGCGGTTCATCACCCAGGATTTGAAGGAGGCCGAGGAGAAGGTCCTGGGAGCCGAGGAAAAGATCAACCGCCTTGAGGAGACCCTGTTCGGAGCCCTGCGGGAGCGGGTAGCCGAGGAGGCGCCCTGCCTGAGGCGCATGGCCGAGGCCTTGGGGATTCTGGATGTCCTCCTCTCTCTGGCCCAGGCGGCCCGGGAGAACCGCTACGTCCGGCCGGTCGTGAACGCCTCCTTCCGGCTTTCCCTTAAAGGGAGCCGCCATCCCGTGGTCGAGCAGGTCGTGGAGCACGGGAGGTTCGTATCCAACGATGTACTGGTGGACACCTCCGAGAACCAGATCCTCATCATCACTGGGCCCAACATGGCCGGGAAATCCACCTACCTTCGCCAAATCGCCCTGATCGTGATCATGGCCCAAACCGGGTCCTTTGTGCCCGCGGAGGAAGCCGAGATCGGTTTGGTGGACCGGATTTTCACCCGCATCGGGGCCTCCGACGACCTGGCCCGGGGGGTTTCGACTTTCCTGGCAGAGATGCAGGAGACCGCTAAGATTCTGAACAGCGCCACGCCCCGCAGTCTGATCCTGCTGGACGAGATCGGCCGGGGAACGGCGACCTTTGACGGCCTGGCCCTGGCCTGGGCCGTGACCGAGGTCCTGCACAATGAACCCAAAATCAAGGCCCGCACCCTGTTTGCGACGCACTACCATGAATTGACCGACTTGGCCCGAGAGCTCACAGGGATCAAGAATTACAACGCCCAGGTCAAGGAGTGGGGCGAGGAGATTACCTTTCTGCACAAGATCGGGGAAGGCAAGAGCGACCGCAGCTACGGGATTCAGGTGGCCCGCCTAGCGGGGATCCCCCAATCCGTGCTGGAGCGGGCCAAGGAGATCCTGGCGAACCTGGAGCGTGACGAATTCACCCCCGAGGAGCTTCCCCGTCTGGCCCGCGGGGAGCATGCTCCCAATCCCCGATTGGTCGAGCAGCTCACCATTTTCTCGGAACACCCGGTCCTTGAAGAGCTCCGCAATTTGAACGTAGATAATCTGGCCCCGTTAGAGGCATTGAACCTGCTGGCCTCTTTGAACAAGAAGGCCAACTCATAGCACTGTTAGATAAAACATATATGAAAAGATAAAGGAGGTGAAAGAATGGCTTACAAAATCATCGACACCTGCACGGCCTGCGGCCTTTGCGAACCCGAATGCCCCAATAAGGCGATCAGCGAAGGCGATGGGATCTACCTCATCGACCCCGCAAAGTGCACGGAATGCGTGGGCTACTTCGACCAGCCTCAGTGCGCCATGGTCTGCCCGGTGGAGTCCTGCATCCCTGACCCGGACCACAAGGAGACCAAGGAAGAACTCATGGCCAAGAAGGAGCGCCTTGCTGCCGGATAAAGTTGGACACTGAACCGTCCCGCCCTTCTCCCTTCGGGAAGGGCGGGACGACCCGCTTGCAGGAGAAATGGATTACCTAATATCGATCGTCTTCTTAGCCCCCACGATGCTGTTGGCCCTGACTTTCCATGAGTACGCTCATGGCTGGGTAGCCAACCGTCTGGGCGACCCTACGGCGAAACTCCTGGGGCGCCTGAGCCTGAACCCCTTGGTCCACCTCGACCTCTTTGGGACGGTCTTATTGCCTTTACTTTTGATCATCAGCAAGGCGCCCTTTGTGTTCGGCTGGGCCAAACCCGTTCCCATAGACCCTTTCAACCTCCGACATCCCCGGAAGGACATGATCTGGGTCGGGATAGCCGGTCCTGCGGCCAACTTTTTCTTGGCCCTGGTCTGCGGCCTGGCTATCCGACTGCTCGGGCTCCTCGGAATCACCTTCGGCGGGCCGATGGATTTCATCCTGCTGATCCTGGCCTGTTTCGTACTCATCAACCTGGTCTTTTCGGCCTTCAACCTTATTCCGGTCCCTCCGCTGGATGGATCCCGTATTTTCGCCGGGCTCCTGCCCCTGTCCTGGGCGGTGCGTTACATGCAATTGGAACGCTTCGGGATGATTCTCCTTGTCCTTATGTTTGTGGTGGCTAAGCCCGTGATCAACTTCTATGTGAAGACCTTCGTGGGCTTCTTTGGAACCCTTTTCGCGGGTTACGACATCTGGCCTGCGCTGGAGAAGCTGCTATAAGCCAAGAAATGGTCCCGATCGGCGACTTGGCGCAACGGGGCGCCAGGCTTTTTGGGGGGAAACCGGCCCTGATGGTGAGGAAAGGGAAGGTCTACGCCCCTATTTCCTACCTTCAACTGGCCGAGCGTGTGGAGCAACTATCGGATGGGCTCTTGGGCCTGGGATTGGCCAAGGGGGACAGGGTCGGAGTGCTCGGGGAGAACCGGCCGGAATGGGCTATGGCGTATCTCGCCATCCACAGGGCGGGGGGCATCGTAGTGCCCATGGATTCCCAGCTCAAGGAACAGGAGCTGCGGCACATCCTGGATGACTCCGGGACCAAGTATGTCATCGTCTCGCAGGGCCACCTCTCGGACGTCATGGAGGTAGCTCCCAAGGTTCCGAGCCTGGTCCGGATCATCTGCATGAGCAAAGTTCCAGAAAAGGGGATCGAATGCCTGGATTCCCTCGTGGGAATGTCCGCCCAAAGGAAAACCAAGGACTCGCCCTCCCTGGCGGATCTCGCGGTCATCCTTTACACCTCGGGCACGACCGGCTTTGCCAAGGCCGTGATGCTGTCGCACCGCAACATCATGTCCAACGTATCCTCTCTGGCCCGGGCCATCCCGTTCACCCCGGAGGATATTTTCCTCTCCATCCTTCCGCTGTACCATACCCTCGAAGCCACCGGCGGTTTCCTGGTCCCCCTGTTTGGGGGGTGCTCGATCGCCTATGCGCGGGGCCTGACCTCCAAGGAGATCCTGGAGGATATCCGCGACTCCAGGGCTTCGGTCATCCTATGCATTCCCCTTCTTTACGAAAAGATGCACGCCAGCATGATGCGGGCCATCCAGAGCAAGCCCCCCTTGGTCCGGGCGCTGTTCCGGACGAACCTGGGCCTCACCAAGGCCATGAGGGGCATCACGGGATGGAATGCCGGCGGGGTCCTGTTCAAGACCGTGCGCAGAAAAGCCGGTTTGGATTCCATCAAGTACTTCATCTGCGGCGGGGCTCCGCTTCCCCGGGAGGTGGGGAGGGCGTTCGTGAACTTAGGGTTCACCTTCCTCCAGGGCTACGGAATGACCGAGTCCAGCCCGGTCCTGACCTTGAACAGGCCGGGCAAGGCGAAACCAGAATCCATAGGCTTCCCGATCCCGGATGTGGAGATCAAGTTGGAAAACCCGGACGAGAGAGGGGTGGGGGAGCTTGTGGCCAAAGGGCCGAACATCATGATGGGGTATTACAAGAACCCCCAGGCCACGTCGCTGGCCATTCAGGACGGCTGGCTGTACACGGGGGACCTGGCCCGGAAGGACAAAGAGGGATACTACTACATCACCGGGCGCTCCAAGAACCTTATCGTGAGCGCAGCGGGAAAGAACATCTACCCCGAAGAAGTGGAGGCCCATCTCCTGAAGAGCCCGTACATCGCCGAGGTCATGGTGCTGGGCGTTCAGAACCCGCAGACCAAGAGGGAAGAGGTCCAAGCCATCATCTATCCCAACTCCGAGGCGCTTGATTCCTACGCCAAGGCGAACCACAAAACTCTGACCCCCGAGGACGTCGAGAGGATCATCGGGGATGAGGTCCACAAGCAATGCCTCGAGCTTGCGGATTACAAACGGGTCAAGAAGTTCCAGCTCCGTTCCGAGGAATTCCCTAAGACGGCCATCAAGAAGATCAAGCGTTACCTGGTGGCGGGAAAGGCCGTGGCGGTGAAGGGGGAAAGCCCGAAGACGTAACTGGTGGATCGAAAGGTTCTCGTTTCTTCCGGGTTTTATTGAGGGCAACTGCCGGGTACACTAAAGGCCACAACCCCTATTTATAGTGGTCACCTCCATGTTGCCGTATAAAGAGGGCCAACAACCCTCAGTTACGTCTGTTTAACAAAAACCAGCCCGAACTGGGGGGAGGGCCGACAAAGCTCCGAAATTTAAATCAGGTTTCCGACCACTTCACGACTACTTCACGCCCATTGCACGCCCTCTCCCCTTGCCTCCCGCCCCCGGACCACTACCTGTTGGGGTTTCTTACGAAGAGAGAGAGACGTTAGACTGAAACACCAGCTCACTCTGAGGCTGAGAAAACATTGAACGGCATTGAAAATAGAAGACTTGAGATTTAAGATTCAAGCCTTGGAAAGCGGAATCAAGGAACCAGATATGATTCGCAGAGTATATCCCCAAGCCAAACCTTATACCCGGTGGTGGTGGTTCTCGGGAAGGATCAAGGAAGAGGATATCCGCCATCAACTGGACTGGCTGAAGGAAAACGGCTTCGGCGGGGTGGAGATCGCCTGGGTTTATCCCCTGCCAGACTCGGAGCCCGGTCCGAGGTGGCTCTCCGAAGAGTGGTCACAAGCCGTTGCCTATTGTAAAAAGTATGCCCAAAACATCGGGTTGGGCTGCGATTTCACTTTCGGGACCAAGTGGCCGTTCGGGGGAACCCTTGTGGAGGAGAGGGACGCCTCAAGGACCTTTGGCGGCCTGTCGCCCCAGCGGCTGGAACATTCCTGGGAGGCGGTTCATTCCCATCCGGGCCACATCCTGAACCATCTGGACCGCAACGCCCTCGGGAGGTATGCTGAAAGGACGGGGGCCGGGCTTGGCGAAGCCCTGAAGGGGACCCCTTCGGCGCTGTTCTGCGACTCCTGGGAGGTGGACACGGAGAAGCTGTGGACTGACGGATTCGGAGAGGCTTTCTTTCAGAGGTTCGGTTACGATCTCCGGCCCTACATGGCCTCCCTTGACGACCATCCGGAGGTGCGGTACGATTACCGCGTCCTGCTCGGGGACTACGTGCTCAACGAGTTCTATATCCCGTTTACGGAACACTGCCACCGCCTGGGAGCCCTTTCCAGGGTACAGTGCCACGGGGCGCCCACGGACCTCCTGGCAGCCTATGCCGAGGCGGATGTCCCGGAAAGCGAGGCCATCCTGTTCGACCCCCATTTCTCGCAGTTCGCGGCCTCGGCAGCCGCTCTCACGCGGAACCCCATCGTATCCGCAGAGGCCTTCACCTGTCTCTACGGATGGAAACCCCGGCCCGGGTCAGGGCCGCATCAGGGGGAAGAAAACGTCGCGGACATGAAGCTCCTGGCGGACGGACTTTTCGCCAATGGGGTGAATTTCATCCTCTGGCACGGGATGCCCTTCAACCCTGACGGGGGCCAAAACCGATTCTATGCCTCGGTGCACGTAGGACCAGATAGCGGGTTCGTAGGCGAGATCCCAGGCTTCAACACCTATCTGGAACAGGTGAGCGGAATCATGCGCCGGGGCGAAACCTATTCCGACGTGGCGGTCTATCTGCCTTTGGAAGACAATCGGATGAAGGATGAGCTTCCCCAAGAGTTCAAACGGCCCAGCGCGAGATACTTCTGGGAGCTGCAGCACCAGAGGTTTCCGGAAGAAGTCGCCGGCTACAGGCCCCTGTGGGTCTCGGCTCATTTTCTGAGGCAGGCCGGATATTCCGGGGGAAGGCTGCGCTGCGGGGAGGCGAAGTTCAGCTCGCTTTATGTGGATGCGGAATGGCTGGACAGGGAAGCCCTAAAGGACATCCTGAGGCTGGCAGGAAAGGGGTTGCCGGTCTGCATGAAGCGAAAGCCTGCCCAGCCCGGGCTCGTAAAAGACGGGACCTATCCCGAAACCTTGGAGCGACTATTCTCGCTCCCCAACGTCCACACGGATTTCGGGAAAACCGCAGTCCATCCGCCCCTCCTGGAAGGCAAAGATTTCCCGGAATCCTGGTGCCGGGTGGATGGGGAAGAGGCCTATCTTTTCCTCGCCCATCCCCTGTCCAAGACCCTGAGCTACCCGATGCGGTACGGTCAGTCCTACTGCAGGGAGACCCTTGAAACAGCTGTCGCCCTCAACTGGCGGGGTCTCCTCAGGAAGAAGATCAAACTCCGGTTCGACCCTTATCAGTCTTTGCTTCTCCGGATTGAACCCAAGGGGGAAGTCGCCTTCGAGGAAATTCGGTTTGAACCCAGGGAACCCGCAAGGGAGGTGGCCTTTTGAGCTTGCGCAGAATAGGAAAGGGAGGCGGGGGAGAGGAATGATAAAGAAAACATCCAGAAGTTCATTGAAACAGGTCGTCCGGGACATCGGCGAGGTGGCCCGTCATCTCTGGGAGCGGGGCTGGGCCGAGAGGAACGCCGGGAACCTGTCGTTAGACATCACCGACATCACTCCAGAGAGCAGGGGAACCCGGGAACGGCTTCACAAAATAACCGGAAGGATGACCCCTCCCGAATTGGCCGGAAGGACCTTTTATGTGACGGCGACGGGCTCAAAGTTCAGGGAAACGGCCTCGGACCCGGAGGAGAACCTCCTCATGATCCGGATCGCCGGGGACCTTCGCGGATACCGCATCCTCGGGCGAAGGGGAGGGGGCGTAACGAGGCCGACCTCGGAACTCGCCACCCATCTCAAGATCCACGGGTTCCTGCGGAAAAGAGGGCTTCCGCAAAAAGCCGTCCTGCATACCCATCCCATTTATCTCATCGCGCTGACCCACCTAAAGGCCTATGGTTCTGAAAAAGCAGTAAACCGTCTTCTCTGGATGATGCACCCCGAGGGGAAGGTCGTTCTTCCGGAGGGGGTGGGGCTCGTCCCCTACCGGTGCCCGGGGACTTCGTCGCTCGCGGAAGCGACCCTTAAAAGCCTGAAGGACCACCGGGTCGTGCTGTGGGAGAAGCACGGGTGCGCGGCCATCGGGCGGGACATCTGGGAGGCCTTCGATCTCGTCGATACGGTCAACAAGGCCGCGCAAGCCTTCTTCCTGTGCCGGATGGCGGGATACGAGCCTGAAGGCCTGAACGCCCGACAAGTTAAGGAACTGGAGAAGACCTGGTCCCGTAAGCCATAAAGATGGGAGAACGATATCTCGCTTTTGATCTGGGTGCGGAGAGCGGCAGGGTCGTCTTAGGGGAGATGGAGGAACGCGGACGCCTTCGAATCGTCGAGATCCACCGCTTTGCCAACGGAACAGTCAACGTCCGGGGGCATCTGCACTGGGACGTCCCCGACCTTTACGAGGAGCTGGTCAAGGGAATTCGGCTCTGCACCGAAGCCCATACGTCCTCGCCGGCGAGCGTCGGGGTGGACACCTGGGGAGTTGACTTCGCCCTGCTTGATGAGCGGGGAAACCTCCTCGAACTTCCCTTCGCTTATCGGGACCCGGGGACTCAGGGGGCGATGGAAGGTTTTTTAAAAAGGCTTCCCAGGAAAAAGCTCTATGAGCTCACGGGAATCCAAATTCTCCCCATCAACACTGTGTTCCAGCTCTATGCCATGACCCGGGAAAGGAGCCCTCTCTTGGAGGCCGCCTCGGATCTGCTCTTCATTCCCGACCTATTCCACTACCTTTTCACCGGGGTCAAGAAATCGGAATTCACCTTCGCCACCACCTCCCAGCTGTACAACCCCAAGACGCGGGAATGGGCCCCGGAGATTTTCGCTCACCTCGGCGTTTCCAGGAACCTCATGCAGGACATCGTTCAGCCCGGGACGATCCTCGGGGAGACCACCGAGACTCTCAGAGGACGGACGGGGCTGATGCGAACGCCCGTCGTGGCCGTGGCGACCCATGATACCGGCTCGGCCGTGGCTGCCCTGCCGGTCTCGGGTGAGGATTTCGCCTACATCAGCTCCGGGACGTGGTCCCTGGTCGGCATCGAGTCGCCCGACCCGATCATCACGGATAAAGCCTTTCAGTACAACCTCACCAGCGAAGGCGGGGTCGGCAAGACCTTCCGCGTACTCAAGAACATCACAGGACTCTGGCTCCTCAGGGAGTGCCGAAAAGCTTGGGCAGAAACCCGTGACGGGTCCTACGAGAAGCTGGTCGGGAAGGCGGAGGGCTCTCCGCCTTTCACCGCCATCCTGGATCCGGACCGGGCGGAGTTCCTGAACCCGCCGGATATGCCTGCGGCGATACAGACCTTCTTCAGGAATACCGGGCAGGCGAGCCCTCAGGATACGGGCCAGATGGTAAGAATAATCCTGGAAGGGCTGGCCCTGGCCTATCGTCAGGCCCTGGAGCAGGTGGCGGAGACAAGCGGGAGGGACCTCAAACAGATCCACATCATCGGAGGGGGATCCCAGAACAGGCTTCTGTGCCAGCTCACGGCGGATGCCACGGGCCTTCCGGTCTATGCCGGCCCCGTGGAGGCCACGGCCATCGGAAACATCCTGGTCCAAGCCATGGCTTTAGGCATGATCCAGAACTTGAAAGAGCTGAGGAAGGTAGTCCGAGAGTCCTTTACGGTGACGCTCTACGAACCCAGTCCCACGGCGGATTGGGGAAAGGCCTACAATGACTTCCTCAAACTGAAACAGTGGAATCCAGACGAGAGGGGAGGATGATTTTGAAACCGGATATCGAAAAGATGTACCAGTTCGCCCGCGAAGCCTACGCGGAGATAGGCGTTGATACGGACGCGGTCCTGAAAAGGCTGGGACAGAAGAAAATCTCCCTGCCCTGCTGGCAGGGGGATGATGTGAGAGGCTTTGAGGATCGGGCTGAGGCCCATTCCGGAGGGGGGATCCAGGCCACGGGGAGCTATCCGGGCAGGGCCCGCAATGCCGAAGAGCTTCGCCGCGACCTGGAGAAAGCCCTTTCGCTCATCCCGGGACATCACCGGGCCAACCTGCACGCCATTTACGGAGAGTTCGGCGGGAAGCGCGTGGAGCGCGACGAGATAGAAGCCGGACATTTCGAGGGGTGGGTGGAATGGGCGAGGGAGAAGGGCCTGGGACTGGATTTCAATGCAACCCTGTTCTCCCATCCCAAGGCGGAATCCGGTCTCACCCTGAGCAGCAAAGACCAAGGGATCCGGGATTTCTGGACCGAACACGTGAAGCGGTGCCGGAGAATCGCCGCATACCTGGGCAGGAACCTGGGAAGCTCCGCCCTCCACAATTTGTGGATCCCGGACGGGATGAAGGATGCCTGCGCGGACCGGGGCGGCTACCGAAGCCTGCTGAAACAATCCCTGGACGAGATCTATTCCGTTGCCTTGGACCCCGGGCAAATAAAAGATTCCGTGGAGTCCAAGCTGTTCGGGATCGGGAGCGAATCCTTCGTGGTCGGATCACACGAATTTTACCTAGGATACACCCTGACCCATCCGGTGATGCCCTGCCTCGACATCGGCCACTTCCATCCCACGGAATCGGTTGCCGACAAGAAAT
>Ga0315296_10002316_pt1 | contig 16287 bp, 16 predicted proteins | sample YL17G14_18_MG_FD_203921 | JGI IMG/M metagenome (GOLD analysis project Ga0315296, IMG submission 203921) | Sediment microbial communities from Yellowstone Lake, YNP, Wyoming, USA - YL17G14_18 | ecosystem: Environmental > Aquatic > Freshwater > Lake > Sediment | place: USA: Wyoming | collected... | reverse complement strand
TGAAACGCATATACCGGAAACGGTCTGCCGTAGAAAGAGTCGTCTCAAGGCTCAAGACATATTTCGGGTTACGTCAGCTTCGAACCCGCGGCCTAAGAAACGTCCTGTCACACGTGCTCCTCTGCCTGATAGCCCTACTCGCAAACGCTCTGTCCGCGATCAAGCAAGGCCTCCCACATAAAATCCGTTCATCAATCCAATTCACGAAATTGACATGGAGAAGATAGTTTTGCAAGAAGCTGGCGCGCGCAAAACTCTAAATGCCTCTGGCAACACAAACCAATGGCTACGTGAACTGCTACATGTTGAGATATATTCTGAAAAGGCTGTTGCTAGTGCTTCCAATATTCTTCGGAGTCTCTATCATAATCTTCATTATAATGCATTCAGCCCCTGGCGACCCAGTTCTGAATCTGATTGGGGAGAGTCCGAATGCTGCGGAGGAATACCAGAGAATTATGCATAGCTTGGGTCTCGATCAGCCTTTGTACATTCAATATTTGACTTTCTTAGAGCGATTCTTCCAAGGCGACCTCGGACGCAGCATAATAACTCATGAGCGAGTCTGGGAAGAGATATTGGCGCGTTTTCCAAGAACGATCATACTGGCTGTTGCCGCGATGGGCTTGGCAATAGGGATCGCGATACCGGCTGGAGTCGTTTCTGCAACGAGACAGTACTCAATAGTTGACAATCTATCAATGACCGTGGCGATCTTCGGAATATCAATGCCCAGTTTCTGGTTGGGTGTGGTCTTGATATACATTTTTTCATTCAGACTCGGGCTGACGCCCATGAGTGGAATCGGGGGAGTCGAGCATTTGATATTGCCCGCAATCACCTTGGGGGCGCTCTCGGCAGGTATGCTGGCCAGGTTGACAAGATCCAGTATGCTAGAGGTGCTCAGACAAGACTTTGTAAGGACAGCGAGATCTAAGGGTTTGAGCGGCAGAGTTGTCGTCTACAAACATGTTCTGAGAAATGTGATGATTCCTGTGACTACAACTATTGGTCAACGATTTGGGCATTTGCTTGGGGGTTCCATGATAACGGAGACCGTTTTTGGTTACCCCGGCCTAGGTTCTCTTCTCGTAAGGGCAGCATCTCAATACGACTATCCAGTAGTACAGGGCGTCTTGCTGATAACCACTCTTACCACCGTTCTAGTGTTCTTGGTGGTGGACATTCTCTACGCCTACATCGATCCTCGAGTATCGTATGAGTGAGTCGTAGGAGTTTGTGTACATGAAGTCCTTAAGAAGTCTTTATCGACCGGGCAGTGAAATGAGAACTATCGTTACGATGCTGAAGAAAAATAGATTCGGTATCGGCGGTCTCATAGTAGTCATAGCTTTCCTAACTATCGCAATTCTTGCCCCTTTTCTCGCCCCATATGACCCCATTGAGATGCACTTGGACAAACGTTTCGTGCCGTCAAGCAGCGAATTTCTCTTGGGAACCGACGAGTTCGGAAGAGATACTCTGAGCAGGATCATCTACGGAGCCAGAGTCTCTATCTCAATTTCGGTCACAACCGTTGCTATGGCGATGTTCGTTGGAGTATTGATTGGATCAATCTCGGGGTATTACGGTGGAAAAGTCGACTTCATAGTCATGAGATTTGTTGACATCTTCAATGCCTTTCCGGCTCTCCTACTGGCCCTGGGAATAATTACTGTGCTAGGACGAGGCATAGAGAAACTCATGCTGGTACTGCCGATTCTATTCTGGCCGGAATATGCTAGGATCACTCGAGGCCTTGCGCTTTACCTCAAGAAAATGGATTATGTTGAAGCTGCAAGGGTGTTTGGATCGAGTAAATTGCGTGTTGTTCTAAACCACATTTTGCCTAACGTGCTTCCAACTTCTATAGTCATAGGCACCTTTCAGTTGGGAAGCGCGATTATTACCGAGACATCATTGAGCTTCCTTGGACTGGGTGTCAATCCTCCTATGCCTAGCTGGGGAAACATGCTAACGAACTCCAGGGAATACATACTTAGAGCACCACAGTTGGCGATCATCCCTGGAATGGTGATAACGATAGTCATCTTAGGTTTCAATCTATTGGGGGACGCCCTTAGGGATGCTTTGGACCCTCGACTGAGAATATAGACGAAGGTCAGGAAATTGATGAAAGAAGAGCTAATGAAAGTCCATGGTCTGAAGACATATTTCTACACAAGACAAGGGATTGTCAAAGCCGTTGATGGCGTATCCTTTGAGATAGGGAAAGGAGAAACATTCGGACTTGTGGGGGAATCCGGTTGTGGAAAGAGCGTAAGCGCTCTATCAGTTATGAGACTAGTCCCTGATCCACCAGGCAAGATAGTTTCCGGCGACATCCTCTTCAAAGGAAAGAATCTGCGCATCACAAATGAGGATGAGATGCGAAAGATACGAGGCAGCAAAATATCAATGATCTTTCAAGACCCAACATCCTCATTGAATCCAGTAATGAAGATAGGAGATCAGATTCTAGAATCGATACAGGAACATCAGGAACTGGATAAGGCGAAAGCCAAAGAAAAAGCTGTTGAGCTGATGGATTCGGTCGGAATACCAAATCCGTCGCTGAGATTTGCGGAGTACCCATTTCAGTTCAGTGGTGGTATGCGCCAACGAATTATGATCGCTATGGCGATTTCCTGTAATCCTGATCTTCTGATTGCAGATGAACCCACAACCAACCTTGATGTGACTGTGCAAGCACAGGTGTTGGATCTCATAAGAAACATATCCAGATCCGACAATGTTTCCGTGTTATTGATCACTCACAACCTCGGTCTCATAGCTTGGCTTTGTGACAGAGTTGCTGTCATGTACTCCGGCAAGATAGTTGAACATGCCAACGTTGAAGCACTTTTTGCAGATGCAAGACATCCCTACACAAAGGCATTGCTGGAATGCATTCCACGTCTGGGAGAGAAGGATACCAAGGGGTTGAGGGTTATCGCTGGGAGAGTGCCCAATCTCATTGACCTCCCTCCCGGGTGCAGGTTCCACCCGCGATGCCCGTATTCTGTGGGAATGTGTGCCAAGGAAGAACCTGAGGCTATCGAAGTCGCATCGGGGCACTCGGTCAGTTGCCATTTGGTGGACAAATCAATGAAAGGGAAGTAACATGCATGCATTGCTCGAAGTCCGCGATTTGCAGAAACTCTTTCCAGTTGCAAGTGGAGTGATATTCAGAAAGGTCCATGGTTGGGTACATGCGGTAGATGGCGTTAGCTTTTCCATTGGTGAAGCTGAAACACTGGGCTTGGTTGGGGAAAGTGGGTCTGGCAAAACAACCACAGGGAGACTCGTTCTGGGTTCTATCAAGCCTACCGCGGGCAAAGTCTTCTTTGAGGGACAAGATCTGACCACGATGACTAAGGAGGTTATGAAGAAAGCGAGAAAGGGCATGGGAATGGTATTTCAGGATCCAACGTCATCACTTGATCCGCGCAAGACTGCAGCCAACGTAATATCGGAGCCAATAGAGATTCATAAGGCATTTGATCAGCACGAAAAGGAAGAAAGAATTGTTGAATTGATCGAGGAGGTGGGGCTTGGGCCTGAGCACCTCGGTAGATACCCCCATGAATTCAGCGGCGGGCAATTACAGAGAATTGCAATTGCAAGAGCCTTGGCTCTAAAACCCAAGTTGATAGTAGCGGACGAACCAACTTCCGCTCTAGACGTTTCTGTTCAAGCACAGATTCTGAATCTAATCCACAACCTGCAAGAGCGATTCAGGCTTTCATATCTTTTCATATCTCACGACCTAAGTACAGTCAGATACATCAGTCACAGAGTTGGCGTTATGTATCTCGGCAAGCTTGTGGAGTTGGCAAGATCCGAGGACCTTTTCAGCAATCCTCAACACCCTTACACGGCAGCTCTGATTAACGTTGTTCCTGTTCCTGATCCGAAGGAAATGAAGAGCAAAATGAAGGAGATTCTGAGAGGAGAAATCCCATCTCCAATCAGTCCACCGAAGGGCTGCCGGTTCCATCCCAGATGTTCCCAAATGAAGCCAAGATGCAAGGAAATAGAACCCGAACTTCAGGAAATTGGAAAAGATCACTACGTGGCGTGCCATCTAGAATAGATTAGAGATATCGGATAATCACATAATGATGCGGGAGCCAATGACACCCGGACATTTGATTGAAACATACTTTGAATTATGTGGTACCTTCAGGCCCCATCGATCAGCCCCCCACCTCTTCCCTTGTAATCTGTGCCACCAATAGTAAACGGTTCTTCTCAGTACTCTGGCCTCTTCAGAGATCGAACTCACGTTCTGGCCTTGTAGAAGTCTTCTAACACATCACCGTCTAAACCTCAATTTATTTCTGGGCTTTTCGTCCATAGATGCATGCTCTCAACCGCTCCATTTCGAGATCCGCCCAACTTTCGGTCATGAAGAAAGCGATCTCAATGACGGTGAGGAAAGAGGTTACGATGCAGTGGTTATAGACTGTGCGACGGCCCCAGAATTGGAGGAAGCCAAATCGCTGGTCAACATCCCCGTCGTGGGCGCTCTAGAGGCTCCTGTACACTTGGCTTCTATGTTGGTACGAAGGTTCTCATTGATAGTGCATAGAAAGGCAAGACTGCACCATCGTCAAGATAAGGTGAGATACTATGGACTTGAACACAAAGTCGCGTCCTACAGAGTAGCCGAAGTGGAATATCCTTCCGAACAGGTCATTCAAGATCTTGTGGTCAAAGATCCTCAGAAGCTCAGTAACATCATAAGAAGTGCTTTTCACAAGGCTTTGCATGGATCTGTGATTGAGGCAGCTAGAGCGGCTGTCGAGAGAGATGGAGCGGGTGCCATATTGCTCGATTGCACGATCTTTTCCTCTTTTGGCGAGGAGCTCAGAAAGATGAGCACCGATCTAGGAGTTCCGGTCATAGATCCGCTCCTGGCGTCTCTAAGGGTCGCTGAGATCTTGGCTGAAATCAAATCTTAGATTCATAAGAGTGGTCGCTTGAGATCCCATACTGTGACGTTTCGAGCCTTTCCTGTGGTCTTGGCACCAACCATGAATCCCTCAAAAAAGACTTATTAGTGAACCGCCGGGTAGCTTAGCAGGCCAAGTAAGTGAAGGTGTGCGTTTTTGAAGAAACCCGTCATCGCTGGTTTGACAGTAGCAATAATCGTGATAGTGATCGCGGGCTATTGGTTTAGCCTGCCAACTCCACCACCGCCCAAAGTGACAACAACTACGACTGCAGCCACCACGACAACTCCGCGCAAGGGAGGGACTCTTACTGTAGGAGTGGCTAAAGAGCCCAACTCACTGGATCCCACAATTGCCCTTTTGGATTTTCCGCAGTTCACCGGCCTGAAGGCTCTCTACGACGGGCTAGTCATATCTGATTATGAAGGCAATATCAAGATGGCTTTGGCAGAGTCCTACAAACAGCTGAACGACACTACCTATGTATTCAGTTTGAGAAAAGGCGTGAAATTCCATGACGGAACGCCTTTCAATGCATCATGCGTTGTATTCTTTGACTGGTACATAAGGAACGGGCCGGGAACCCAAGGCAGAACCAGCTATATTACAAAAGTGAAGTCGGTGGAGGCTCTGGACCAATACACAGTCAGGTTTGCGCTCACCAGTGCGTATCCTACATTTGTGGTGGACATCTTGAGGGTCGGGCCAACGGGTGGAATCCCATCTCCATCCGCGATAAAGAAGTGGGGGCAGGAATTTGGGACTCATCCAGTTGGAACTGGGCCTTTCAAGTTCGTTGAATGGGTCAGGGGATCAACGGTCAAGTTGGCCGCGAACGATGACTATTGGCAAGGTCGGCCGGATATTGACGTCTTGGTTCTGAAATACATACCAGACGAGGCCGTCAGGATCATGGAACTCAAGGCTGGAACGAGTGATCTCATACCTGTGCCTTTGAAATTTGCCAGTGATTTGAAACGCACGCAGGGAATAAGTCTGCTCGCAGGAACCGCTGAGCGGCAGATGCAACTCTCTTGGGTGGTGACGAATGTTAATCCAGCATACAAATCATACTTTACCGACAAGCGGGTAAGACAAGCAGTAAACTATGCTATTGACAAGAAGGAAATTGTGAACACGATACTCGATGGATGGGCAGCAGTCTCGGTTAGCATGGTAAGGTACGGCTACTTGGGATATGCTCCCTACCTGGAGAAGTACACGTATGACGTAACCAAGGCAAAGCAACTCCTGGCGGAGGCAGGATACCCGAACGGATTCGAGTGCCAACTGCTCACTGAGAGCAGAGACTTCAGACCGTATGCCGAGGAGTCAGCGGTGCTAATTCAGAATCAACTTGCAAAAGTGGGAATCAAAGTGAACATAAAGGTCGTCGACGGAGCCTCCTTCGCAAACATGAGATTCAAGCAGGAATTTGATCTGGCAATGGGAGGATGGCGTGGCAATGGCCTGGCAGACACACCGCACGCAATACTGAACCGAGTCCACTCAAGAAACGCAGGGCCTGGAGCAGGCCAATGGAATTGGGAGAACATAAGAGATCCAAAGCTAGATTCATTGATTGAGAAACTGGAAGCCACATCGCTGGAGGATGTTGCGATTTGGAAGCCCCTGTCAGATGAAATACAGAAGATTGTCATAGAAGAGGCATATGAGTGTCCGTTGTTTGACGAGTACAGGTGTCACGCTACGACAGCCAAAGTCAAAGGATACGGCCTAGATCCGACTATTGGTGCTATGATATGGGCTCCTCAAATCGGCGTCAAGGTATCCCTTGATCAGACAGGCACAAAACAATCGGCACCAATGGCAGCTGGACTGACCTCTCCGTTTACATGCAGCACCCCCATTCCAACGCTCTTCGTGACCTCGGTCGTGGCTCACAAGCGCGCGCGTTGCCTTCCAAACTAGTTGTAGACATGGATGCTGTTGATCAGCATCTTCCACTCTTCTTTTTCTAGAATCTCTCACGTTCACTACTAGTCCAGAATCCGGATTACCCGCACAGTCATTCGACTTCAGCGAACGAAAGCGAGAATCCAGATGCTTGGTTCTAATGTTCACAAAGGAACGAAACTGGCGCACTAAAAGAAAGGAGTATTCCTGTTACTTCACTGGACTGGTGCACCAGATCTGTTTCATCATTGCATTGCTGTTGTTCTTTGCTTCGTGCTTGACTTTTGGAGGAATGTGGAGTATACTGCCTGGTTTTATCGGAATCTTCTGACCCTCAATGGTGTATTCGGCAGTTCCAGACAGCACGTATATTACCTCTTCGGTGTCTTCGTGAATATGGGGTGCAAGTCCCCCTCCCGGAGGAACCTCAGTGATTCCAACGGTCAGCTTCTTGGCCCTCAACATGCCCAACACTGGTTCTGCAAGTCCTGGGATTTCCATTCCCTGTTCGGGAGAAACTAGGAGCTTCACCACTCTCTTGAACGGAGCACTAACTGGAATTGGCTTTACTTCGGATTCCTCAGCATGTTCTTTCATTCTTGATCTCCAACCGAAATCGCAATCTCCGCCGATGATATATGTAAATGTTTCCAACAAAACATCCTACTTCTCTTCCTCTCGACAGTTCTCTTGTTCCCCACTTGTGGAAACGAGAAGTTATGAGTAGTCAACCGGGCTATTCCGTAATGCCAAGCTCATCCTACCCCGTGAGCTGTCTCCCGCTGCCATCACTCGTTTTGTCTGAATGATCTGTCGTCTTTTTTTCCAAGAATCCTGTCCGTCTTCACCACTCACTCTTATCGAGTTCCGAACTCCTCTAATCGCTGATGTGTGGTAGATATCTCAATTCTGCATTTCCTAGAAGATTTAATAAGTATCATCCCGGGTACGTCATTCCAAGTGAACAATTTGTCACTGCATGTTGAACATGCTATGCTCGGTGCAGAACGTGATCGTTACTTCTACAAGACCGTCAAAATGCTAATAGGTGATGTTCTAGGGCTTGTGAGCGGGGACTCACTCGCAGTCCTTTATGATTCCAGGACTCCTGTTGAGGCTGTGCGCGTCTACTCAGCTGTGGCAACCGAGCTTGGAGCCGAAGTTGCTCTCATCGAACTCCCTCGTCCGCCTGCTGGCGAGACCTCCCACATAATACAGCCAAAGCCGGCCATTGCGGCAGTCAAGGTCGCGACCGCAGCAATCTCTTCATGGGTCACCTACACTGCGCCACTGGCAGAAGCCGTCGAGAACGGAGTACATCTGTTATCCATACCCCCAGGACCTGATGTACCTGACATGCTGATCAGGACTGTGGGTCAGGTCAACATGGAGAAGATGGATAAAGAGAATGCAAGGATAGTTGAGCTATGGGAAAACGGAAAGGAGATAACCATAACATCAGACTTGGGAACGGATCTAAGGGCGGACATTTCTGGAGTTAAGCAACATCACTCTCCGCAGATACCTCCTCCGAGACCGAAGAAAGGAGAGAAATGGATGGAATTCGTGCCTTGGGGCCAGGCTGGTGGATCGTGCAACAGAGTGGAAGGCACATTGGTTGTGAACGGGATTATCGGTGCCAGATCAATCGGTATATTCGGTCTTCCAAGTGGCCCGATAACGATGGAAATAAAGAACAACCGCATAGCAAAAGTCAGGGGCGATTCCAGAATTTGGCCTCTATTGAGCACTTACCTTGATAGCAAGAACGATCCAAACGTCTATGGTTTTCCGGCGCATGGCCCTTCGGTTGGATTGAATCCCAATGCGTACATAGGAGGTCCTGCTGAATGGGAGCGCGTCAGAGGAAACATAACCTTCGGGGTCGGAGACAATTCTGTCCTCGCCAGATACAGTGGAGGAGAGATATTTGGACCAAGAATATCTGCGAAAATTCATTGGGATCTCCAGATATTGGGAGCCAATCTCTATTTGGATGGCAAGGCCATCGTCGAAAATGGACAAATCAAGATCTGACGATGGCAGAATCCACTTTTTTTCCTTTTCCATGAATTGAGTTACGATGAGTGAGAGCGTAAACGTGTTCTCAGTTTCATGACACAATGCTTTAATGGAGAACCTTCTACAACACAACTGTGCATAGTCGCCATGAGAAGGCTTCGCATACTGAAGACTACTCCTGCAATTATGACAGAGGGGCACATCATCAATAACAAGGAGATGATCGATCACTTCAAGAGTCCTCTCACTGAAGTAGTCTACCGAGGCCTTCCGAATTGCGGGGTTAGGGCCGTCAATGACGAAAGATCGCGAGAGATTGTGGCACCCCTTCACGTAAAGATGGTGCTTGACGCGGAAAAAGAGGGATTCGATGCCATCGCGATGGGGTGTCTCCTTGAACCCGGAGTCAAAGAGGCTAAGGAGAAATGTAAGATCCCAATAATCGGGGCGTTGGAGGCTTCGTTACATTTTGCCTCTATGCTCGGCAGCAGATTCTCATTCGTAGTAGGAGGATCTGATAAGGTAGTAAAAGAAGAAATCCCGAGAGGTGGCAGGAGCAACATCTTGGTGGATCTTATCCGGAGTTACGGTTTAGTATCCCGACTTGCATCGATTCGTGGAATAGGTCTTGAGACACTCGACTTTTTTCCAGAATACAAGAATCTCGATAAATTGAAGGAGCTGATGTTGAGAGAATCCAGAAAAGCAATCGAGGAAGATGAAGCAAATGTCATCGTTATGTACGGTGGAATTACTGTGCTGGGATACCTACAGAAGAACTTGCCTGTTCCTATAATAAACCAGAAGCAGGCGCAAATCATGATGGCCGAGGCGCTAGCGAACTCTCAATTCGCAAAATACGACAAGAGCTAGGCTCACCGTTCGGAAATGCAGAGCGTTTCACTGAGAATAAGGCGAGGGACGCTTGCGTCATTGCCTTGCTAGACCTAGCGCTGACAGTACGGCTGATATCCTATTCCTTTCGCTTTCAGCGGCTGGCATGAGTGGTTTTCGCGGAGGGCCGACCGGATGGCCCATCATATCAAGTGCTGCTTTGACCATGACCGGACTTCCGCCAAGCTTGATCAGCGGCATTAGCCTGAAGTGCAGCTCCCTAGCCCTGTCCATGTCTCCTCTCATATAGGAATTGAAGAGGTCCACAAAGAGAGCCGGGGCCACGTTCAAAGACGAAGTTATGGAGCCCTGAGCTCCAAGGATCAGAGACGGCAGGAAAAGGTGGGCCAGGCCCTGCATGTATGCTATCTTCTTTTGGTGACATATCGCGATCGCTTCAGACGCATGAAGCATGTTTGGCGTCGAATTCTTCAATCCTATAACATTGTCCAAATCAGCAAGTCGGAAAATAACGTTAATCGGCAAATCCTTGCCTTGTATTCGTGGCAGGTTGTACACAAGAACGGGGATATTGACCTCATCCGCTACGGTTCTGAAATGTTCGTAGTATCCCTCTTCCGTTATTGGCTCATTGTAGTAAGGGCCAATAACCAGCACAGCATCCGCGCCAGCCTCCTTTGCATCCTTTGCAAGATTGACCGAGTTCTTGGTTCCCGGGCTTTTCGCTCCCCCTATGACCGGCACCCTCCCGTTTGCTTCATCAACAGTGATCTCTATGACTCTCTTGTTCTCCTCCGTGGAAAGAGAAACCGATTCACCAGTTCCGCCACACGGCATCAGGGCATGAACTCCCTTATCGATCAGAAAATTCACAAGATCTCTCAGTTTCCCTTCATCCACTTCCTGATCCTTGTTTGATTTGAAGGGCGTTACCATCGGAACTACTATGCCCTTCAGTTCGAACTTTTTCATCTCAAATCAACCGACTAAGTATCCGGGTTTATCTGGCAACCGCGCCGATTTCTTTCAGTAGCCCCAGGTCGGCAAGAACTGCTCTGAGCTTTCTCTTTGTATTTTCCGACGGTGGAAGCAACGGCAGTCTTGCCGGGCCGCAGTCGCGGCCAATCATTTTTAACGCCTCTTTCACAAGAGCTGGACTGGCTCCGAATCTCCACAACGGCACCAGTCTGAAGTGAATTCTCTTGGCTTCTTCTATGTTCCTCCTTTCGAGAGCTTCGTACAACTGCACATGAAGTTTGGGCGCAATATTCGCAGCCGTCGCAATATTTCCTTTTCCGCCCAACAGATAGAATGGAAGGAAGAATCTCTCTGGTCCCACCATGGGGTGAAACTCTCCGCGTAGCGTCTTCTCTTTGGTAAGCATCAGCATCATAGAGTGGTGAAGTATATCATCTGTAGAATTCTTTATTCCTGCGATAAGACCGTCGTTGGCGAGCCTGCCAATGATCTCGGGAGGAATGTCCTTGTACGGTTGGATGCGGGTGAGATTATATACCCAAACCGGTATGTCCGCTCTCTCCGAGATTGTCTTGTAGTGCAGGTAGATTCCCTCTTCAGTGACTGGAAGGTTGTAGTAAGGGCCCACCACTATGACTGCATCTGTGCCAACATCCTTCGCGATTCTAGCCAGTTTGACTGCCGTTTGCGTACCTGGGCTTCCGGCTCCGGCGAGCACAGGAACGCGTCCGTTGACCTCGTCAACCGCGATCTTGGCTGCTTCTTCGAATTCTGATTCGCTGTAGCTGGCATACTCGCCCGTCCCGCTGCAGATGAATATGCCATGGACTCCGTTCTCGAGAAGGAATCTGATTTGCTCCCTTAGTTTCTCTTTATCGATCTCTTGATCTTCGGTATTCTTGAACGGTGTTACTATCGGTACCAATATTCCTTTGAATTCCTTTTTCGTAACCTTCACTTCCTCCTCCGACCAGTGTTTTGGTTGCTTTCGGTATAAAAGTTTCGTTCCTCCGAACGACAATTTCCCTTTTCGAAAAGTCAGGTGGTGATCATATCTTGACCAGGACAATTCTGCCTACGAGCGAATTTCTTCAAAGAAAACTGATATCATCAATTACAACACCGTCCAACCAGATGAGAACGCGCATGTCTTCGCTTACTGAAGATGTCAAGAAGTCTGCCGAAGAAAAAGGAGCGGATCTGACTGGGGTCGCTCCCGTTGAAAATTAAGTACGTTCTTCGTTCGGCTAACCCCAACTCTCTACTCATCAGGCTCTTTCTATCACTGATACATGTTGGTGGCTTGCTCAGCATAGCACCCGTAGTCTCTTTTCAAGAAATCATTTCTCACAATTATTTCACTAGGGGTTCTTCTGTTCCGATTTCTTCTTCCTTCGGTGGTCGTTTCCTGTGAAAGGCCTGGATAGGTGTTTCCAATGCTTCAATGTTCAGGCTGAGGTGGGGCTTGATCTCATTGTGCCATTGTACGTATTCGTCTATCGATTTGAATTGCAGCCTCTTCTGTTCGTATAGGCCATGGAATCGTTCCAGCCTCCCATTAGTTTGAGGGTGGTTTACTCTGCCGATAATATACTTGATTTCATTGTTGGCCAGAAAGGCTTCGAATTGGCTGATGCCCTTCTCCTTAGCATGCTTCAGGGACTTCAAGAAAACGCCAAGATTAGCAGAGCGATACTTTCACTGAATCTCTTTGCACGAAGGCACCGTCTCGGCTGAAGAAGGAATCTGGTAGTGCATCTAAATCAGATCAGCTTCAGATCTGACAGTATCCTTCGAAGTTCTTCCCGCTCTTCCTTCGTCGCCGGAGCCAAAGGCCTTCTCGGTGATCCGACCGGATGCCCCAACAAAGAAAGCGCCTCTTTGGTCATCTTCACATCATTCGTCCGTCTCATCATGCTAATCAATGGCATGAGGATGTGATGCAGCTCAGCCGCCTTTTCATACTCGCCTTTCTGGTAGCTGTCCGAAATAGAAACGAAAATCCCAGGAATACAGCTACTAGCGGTTGTGACGTTTCCTTTGACGCCGATCCTAAGAGCGCGTAAGAAGTCCTCCGCGTGTCCTTTCAGGACAGTTGCCTTGTTGCCGCATACCTGGACCAGCTCCGTGGTATGGACAAAGTCGCGGGTCGACTCCTTGGCTGAGTTCAGATGATTGCCTTCGACCAGCCTTCCGATGACCTTAACGCTCACATCTTTGCCAGATATCCTCGCCAGATTGTATAGCATAACTGGCATCTCGGACTTTGTGGCTATGGTCTCGAAATGCTGGTACATCTCGTCGTCGTTCGGATAAATGTACAAATGGAAAAGTACCATGACGGCATCGGCGCCCATGTCCTAGCGCGCGCATATCCGAACAGCAGGCACAAATCACGATCAAAATCAACCCTCGCAGTGTGCAAGCGAGAATCTGAAGGACCTTGGGTATTCAAAAAAGGTTTGGGAGTACTCACTCCGAAAGCTTGCGTAGTCTGCCTACCGCATTAAGTACGGCGATGAGCTGCTCGTCTATCCTTCTATTGGCTTTCTCGACACCCTCCTTTCTCCAATCATAGAAGCCGACCCCTGTCTTCAATCCAAAAAGATTCTTCGCCACTTTTTCTCTGAGTATTCTGAAAGGTCTGTATCGGATGTTTCTAGAATTCTCGTATACGTAAGTAAGCGAACCGTCTGTGGTGTCAAGTCCTGTATGGTCTATTCCTCCGAAGATCCCCATTACCATGAGCTTCGGATTAACACCGTGGTTGGAGACGAAGTCCACTTCTTCAGGCGTAGCTATACCACTTTCGACAATATCCATCGCCTCACTATAGAGTGCATTGAACAGCCTGGCCTGTATGAATCCCATCGTCATTGGTTGCTTAGCCACTACCGGAGCTTTGCCAAGGCTCTTGATGAACATCTCGGCCTTCTTGACCGTATCCTCGGAAGTTGCTTCGCCCGGGATCACTTCTACAACTGGCATAACATAGGGTGGATCGACGAATGCCGTTGCAAGGATCTTATCAGGCCTTTTCGTTGCAGATGCAAGTCTCGTGGGTGATATTCGTGACTGTATCGTTGCTATGATAGCGTGGCTTGGGCATGCCTCGTCCAACTGCTGATACACCTTCCTCTTCAAATCTAGGTTCTGTGGAATGGCTTCAATTACAAAATCCACCTCCCTGCAGGCTTCGCGTAAGCTTGTCGTCGTTGTTATTCTTTTGACGGCCTCATCAGAATCTCTCTTTGAGGCCAAACCCTTCTCCACGAGTAGATCGGTAATATATGAAAATCTTTTCTGAGCCCCGCCTAGAACTTCCGGTGAAATATCCATCAAGCTTACCCGATATCCAGCATATGCAAAGATCCACGCTAACCCATGCCCCATCACTCCAGCACCAATTACCGCAACCCTGTCGATTTCACGGACTTTAGGACTCAATTCTAGCCCTCACAGGACATGAGTATCTGACCAATTATATGGTTTTTCCTGTTTGGCAATATGTTGCCTAACTTGCGTGCTTCCATGTAGAAAGCTTGGGCCGAGGTCTCGGTTTACCATCGCGGGTTCAGCTGATTGACGCGCGCGATCCTGGTTATCTCTGACTCGGACAAATGCTTCTGCAACGAATTTTGTCAAAGAGAACTTAAATATCGTCAATTACAACACCACCCAACCAGATGAGAACGCGCATGTCTTCGCTTACTGAAGATGTCAAGAAGTTTGCTGAAGAAAAAGGATCGGACTTGACCGGGGTTGCTCCTGTTGAAAGATTCAAATACGCTCCTTACGGAGCCAAACCCGAGGATCTTCTGCCGGATGCAAGAACCGTTCTCTCAATGGCGATGTGGCTCACGGACTCGGGTCTTGATGCATGGGATTGTTCGCACAGTCCATATCAGATGTCTTCAAAACATGCGAACAGTATGTTGGACAGCCTCTCTTCATTCGTCACCAGATTCATAGAGAAACGAGGTTACAGAGCGCTGATATTTCCCGCTACGGAGATTGGAACCAGGTCGCCTTACGACCGACAAGAAGGGCAAGTGCAAGGAACGAGAGTTTCGGAGTTCTCGCAGAGGCATGCAGCTGTTGCCGCCGGTCTTGGGGAGTTCGGACACCATAGCTTGCTCATGACGCCGGAATATGGGTCACGGGTTCGACTTTGCTCAGTCATCACGGATGCTCCTCTTGTACCAGACGAGATGTATCGAGGACCAAAGCTCTGCACCGAGTGTTACAAATGCGTGGACACATGCCCAATGAACGCGATAAGCAAGACGAAGACTGTGAGGGTCAGGTACCCTGAGAGAACATATGAATACGCAGTCATTGACTTCAAAAGATGTGAGTGGGGTCAAGCCTTGGGACTGCATCCCGAGGGAGGCGGTCTTCACATTGGTCTTGAACCGCCAAAATGTATCGATTCAAGAGTATTGCATCGTTACAACAAACGCTATCCAAAAGGAAGGGTCCGACAGCTGTGCGGCCGCTGTGTGGTTTTCTGCGAAGGCAGGAGAGGCAAGCGCGGAGAAAAGCTGGAAATTCGCAGGATACCCGAGATATACAAGAAAAGCGTTCTTTACTGCCCAGGGGGAATTATGAGCACAATCACTATCGAAGAGGTAGTGGCGAAGAAAGCAGAAGAATAGTAATCATTGCAGGTTTTGGGGCATGAGCAAGATTCCACATCGCTATGACTGGGAAGGCATTACGTTTCATCGGAGACCGGAACCCGCATGGAAACGAGATCCGTTGCTGAAGTCAGCAGCCGTCAAGGACTGGGTTTATCACCTTGGAAGCGACGAAAAGAAGACATCCTATCTTAAGGCAATGAAGACATTTCTGAAGTTCACCGGAAAGACCCCTGAATCACTCATACAAGAGGCGGCCGTTGGCGAGGGATACGCGATCGACGATAGGCTGAAGGGATTTCTTACAGATCTTGAGAAAAATGGTGTGAGTGAAGACGAACGCGTGGAGTACTATCTGGGAGCACGAAGTTTCTTTGTATGGAATGGATTCATAGAGAAACTGAGGGCTGTACCTCCGAGTTTCAGGAAGGTTGTGGCAACAAATTCATACAATTATCACGAGATTATCGAAAATTGATCCGTGCTTTGTCCGGATAAGATCAATTCAGCGCCGAGAACATCTACTGCTATGATTCTATGCACAAATACCGGGCTTTGCCAATCTTTTTCTTTCGGTCAATGGGCGAGCGCGCGAGGCCGTTGCAGTATTCTCTTTGTTGACATAGTTTTGTCAAGCGTGGTTGAGTCTCAGCCTCACTCAGTTCTTTCAGGGGTGAAAAAACGAGTGAAGTTGAGACTCTTCATGCAGTATTGGCGTGTGTAGATTTCAGTTTTGCCTTTGCTTTGTTATCTGCGCTGTATCATGCGCCTGGTACGCGTGGTCATCCGTACCATAACCCGTTGACGCTGCTGAAGATAGAGTTGGTGAAACGGCTCATGCAGATCAGATCATACGCTGAAGTCTACCGTAGACTGCAGGTGAGTGAGGAATACAGACGCGTATGCGGCATAGCTTC
>Ga0315296_10002315_pt1 | contig 16291 bp, 27 predicted proteins | sample YL17G14_18_MG_FD_203921 | JGI IMG/M metagenome (GOLD analysis project Ga0315296, IMG submission 203921) | Sediment microbial communities from Yellowstone Lake, YNP, Wyoming, USA - YL17G14_18 | ecosystem: Environmental > Aquatic > Freshwater > Lake > Sediment | place: USA: Wyoming | collected... | reverse complement strand
CGGGGCACGTAGACTTTACCGCCGAGGTGGAGCGCAGCCTTCGTGTCCTCGATGGAGGGATTGTGGTTCTGGATGCAGTAGCCGGCGTCGAGCCCCAGTCGGAGACGGTTTGGCACCAGGCCGATAGGTATAGGGTGCCCCGGATTTGCTTCGTCAACAAGATGGATCGCATCGGTGCCGACTTCTTCCACACGGTAAGTATGATCAGGGAGAGGTTGGGCGCTAATGCTTTGCCCATCCAATTGCCCCTGGGTGCTGAGGTTGCTTTTGAAGGCGTTATCGATTTGGTGGAGAAAAGGGCTTTGATATTCTCCGATGACCGGGATGCAGCGCCGATAGAAAAAGCAGTTCCTCAGCAATATGAGGAAGCGTGGACTAAATATCATGAGGAGATGGTGGAGAAGCTTGCCGAGGTCGATGACCAGATGCTGGTCGCTTATTTAGCGGGGGATGCCATTGATGCCTCGGATATCAAGCGGGCTTTACGATGGGCAACCATAGCCAATAAGGTAGTGCCTGTTCTCTGTGGCAGTGCCTTGAGGAATAGAGGGGTTCAGCCCCTGCTGGATGCCATTATCGCCTATCTTCCTTCACCTGGGGAGGTGCCGCCGGTTGTCGGCATCGACCCCAGGAACGACAAGGAGCTTCAGCGCTCCCCCACCGATGGTAGCCCGTTCGCTGCCTTAGCCTTTAAGATAGTCTCCGACCCCTTTGTTGGCCGGCTGGTCTATTTTAGGGTCTACTCGGGAACGGTGGAGGCTGGGGCCCAGGTCTATAATTCCAGGAAGGAGACCAGGGAGAGAATGGGACGACTGCTCCAAATGCATGCCAACCATCGCGAGGAGATTAAGCGGGTTGAGGCTGGCGACATCGCTGCCGCTTTGGGGTTGAAGGAGACTTTAACCGGTGATACCCTGTGTCACCCCAATGCGCCCATCGTTTTGGAGGCGATTAGCTTCCCCCAGCCGGTGATCTCGGTGGCCATTGAGCCTAAGACCAAGATCGACCAGGATAGATTGATCAATGCCCTGACCAAGTTGTCTGAGGAGGATCCCACCTTCATCACCCGAAATGATGAGGAAACGGGACAAACTATCATCTCAGGGATGGGCGAGCTCCACCTTGAGGTTATCACCGAGAGGCTGCTCCGCGAGTTTCGGGTCGGGGCAATGGTGGGCAAGCCCCAGGTTGCCTATAAAGAGACCATCACCGTGCCGGTGAAAGCCGAGGGGCGGTTCATCAGACAGTCCGGCGGCAGAGGGCAATACGGGCATGTTTGGATCGAGCTCCATCCTGGTGAGCAAGGGAGCGGCTTTGAGTTTGTAAACCGAATTCACGGAGGGGCCATCCCCAGAGAATACATCCATCATATCGAGAGCGGGATCAAGGAGGCTATGGAAAGCGGGGGTTTGGCCGGCTACCCTCTGGTTGATATCAAGGCCATCCTTTTTGATGGCAGCTTTCACGAGGTCGATTCCTCAGAGATAGCCTTCAAGATCGCAGCGTCAATGGCGTTAAAGGATGGGGCGGCAAGGGCTAAGCCCACCATCCTTGAGCCCATCATGAAGATGGAGGTAGCCACCCCAGAGGAATTCTTGGGCGATATTATTGCCGACCTCAACTCCAGGAGGTGTCAGGTCACCGCTATCGAATCCCTGGGTAGCATGAAGATAATCCGTTGCTTCGTCCCACTGGCTGAGACCTTTGGCTATGCCACCGACCTTAGGTCAATTAGCCAGGGGAGGGCAAACTATTCCATGGAGTTTGATCACTATGAAGAGCTGCCCTCAAATTTGGCCGAGCAGCTCATTGCCAAGGTGAGGGGAGGAGTTTAGAATGCCCAAACAAAAGATTCGGATAAAGCTGAAGGCCTTCGACCATAGGATATTGGATCAGTCGGCGGACCAGATCGTGGAGGCGGCGGAGCAAACGGGGGCCAAGGTGGCCGGGCCAGTCCCGCTGCCAACCCGCATCAAGAAGTTCTGCGTCACCCGCTCGCCCCATGTGGACAAGGATTCCAGGGAGCAGTTCGAGATTCGCACCCACAAGCGCCTCATCGACATCCTGGAGCCGACATCGAAGACCATCGATGCCCTGACCCGGCTAAATCTGCCGGCAGGGGTGGACATAGAGATCAAGCTTTAAGTGAAAGAAGATGATTCAGGGACTCATCGGACGGAAAATCGGGATGACCCATATCTTTGGGGAGGATGGCAGGGTGGAGCCTGTTACCGCCATCGAGGCCGGGCCCTGTTTTGTGACCCAGATCAAGAAGAGGGAAAAAGAGGGCTATGATACCGTCCAGCTCGGCTTTGGCCTGGCGAAGCGCCTCAACTCCCCGGAAAAGGGCCATCTCAAGAAGGTGGGCCTGCTCAAGCACCTTCGCGAATTTAAGGCATCGGACATCGACTCCATCGAGGTCGGGCAGAAGGTGAATGTAAGCCTGTTTAAGCCCGGCGATCTTGTCAATGTCACCGGCATATCCAAAGGGAAGGGGTTTGCCGGGGTGGTGAAGCGCCACCACTTTGCTGGCGGCCCTAAAACCCATGGTCAGTCTGACCGCCATCGCGCCCCGGGCTCGATAGGGGCGACCACCTCCCCAGGGAGGGTGCTGAAGGGCATGAGGATGGCGGGTCATATGGGAAATGAGCGGGTGACAGTGCGCCATCTGAAGGTGGTGCAGGCCGATGCCGACCGCAACCTGCTTCTGGTTCGCGGGGCAGTTCCCGGCGCCAGAAACGGGCTGGTAATTATCAATAAATCGACTGGGGAGTGAGGAGCTGTGTTTAGATTCGCAATCTCCAACGCCTTCAGGAGGAAGGGGATCGCCTTTTTCGCCATCCTGGGGACTGCCCTAGGTGTCGCCCTGATGACGGTGTTGCTCAGCATCTCCGATGGCATGGACCGGCAGATGAGCGAGACGATGAACGAATTGGCGGGAAGTATCATGGTCTCCCCCTGGGATGCCCCCCCGGCCATGGGTCTGGGTGGTGGGGGGACCCCGTTGCCGCTTTCCTATGTTGAGGGAATGGATGGGATAGAGCATGTGGAGGCAGTTTCCTACACCGTTACCGCTTTTGTTCCCCAGCGTGTTCTCGACCTGGGTAACCCCATGGGGACGACGTTAACCGGGATCGATCTGGAAAGGGATGCTCTGATGGATGGGGCCACGCTTCACATCACTGAGGGCAGAACCATAGAGGGGGATGAGGAAATCATCGTCGGGCAGACCCTGTGGGACGCTGCGGAGCGAAGGGGCTTTATGGGGCAAATGGCGCTTGACTTGCCTGACATCGGGCAAAGCTTCACCGTCCCTATCGCTCCGGATAAGGAGGTTGAACTAACCATTGTGGGCGTCTTTGAGACCGGGGATATGCTTACCGATATGAACCTATATACTAAGGCTGATACCGCCCGAGAGCTAAGCGGCCTGGCTGAGGATAGGGTTAATACGATCAACGTCAGGGTGGATAGCGTGGACAATGTTGAGGGTGTGGCGGCGGCCATCGAGGAGCAGTATGAAGATGCTGAGGTTCCCGTCAGGATCCTGATGGCCAAGGATATGGTGGGGCAAATCAATGAAGCCATGGGAATCTTCCGTAGTTCCCTGTGGATCATCTCCCTGGTGGCTGCCATAGCTGGTGGTATCTCCATATTCATCGTTATGCTCATCTCGGTGATTGAGCGGACCAAGGAGTTTGGCATCCTCAAGGCATCGGGCTGGTCTAATGGCAACATCATCAGCTCGGTAGTGGTGCAATCGATCACCGTTGGCCTGCTGGGGGCTGCTGCGGGGCTAGCCATCGGATATGGAGCTGGGCTGGGCATCGATAGCTATCTTAACGTGGAGATCGCTGTTATTACGGTGAGGCTGCTCGTCATCATCGGCGCTTTCGGGGTATTCATGGGGCTGGCCGGCGGATTCTATCCAGCTTTGAGGGCAGCGCGGGTGAGCCCTATAGAAAGCCTGAGGGCAATATAGAGAGGGGTCATGGAAGGAGAATCTCATGCTGAGCAGGAGACCATTGCCGCACTCAAAAGGAAGGTCGAGGAGTTGGAGAGACGTCTAGCTGCGGCCAAGGACCAGCGGGAAAACATTGTCGTCGCCCAAAAGCTGACTAAAGTCTACGGTAGAGGTACCACCAGGGTGGTTGCTCTGAAAGAGGTGGATCTCAGAGTGAGAAAAGGGGAATTTGTCGCCGTGCAGGGGCCCTCGGGAAGCGGCAAGACCACCCTCTTAAATATGCTTGGTGCCCTGGACCGTCCCACTAAAGGGAAGGTGGTTATCGATGGTGTGGAAACGACCAGTGTTCCGGAGAGGCGGCTCTACCAGATGAGGCGGGAAAAGGTTGGCTTCATTTTTCAGACCTACTATCTGGTGCCGACCCTGAACGCGCTACAAAACGTGCTCATGCCAGTGTTACCGGTAAGGGGGAATAAACGGTATAAGAAAAGGGCGATGCGGCTCTTGGAGCTGGTGGGGCTTAAGGATCGGATGGACCACAAGCCAGGGGAGCTCTCCGGCGGTGAGCAGCAGCGGGTGGCCATCGCCCGGGCACTGATGCTGAATCCCGGCGTTATCCTTGCCGATGAACCCACCGGCAACCTGGATAGCAAAACCGGCGCTGAGATCATAGAGCTAATGCATCGGCTGAACAAGGAGCAGGGAAAAACCTTTATCATTGTCACCCACGATCGCCGCATCGCCGAAAGCGCGGAAAGGGTGCTCTACTTGAAGGATGGCCAGCTATCTGATATGCCGATTGCGGTTTAGGGGGGTCTGTAGTGCAGGTTCCAGTCTATAATATAAAGGGAGAGATTGTCGACCACCTCGAGCTAAAGGAGGAGGTTTTTGGGGTTCCTCCCAACCCAGGGGTGGTGCACCAGGCGGTGGTGAGGCAGCTAGCCAATGCCCGTTTGGGAACGGCGAGCACCAAGACCAGAGGTCAGGTTTCCGGCGGGGGCCGGAAACCTTATCGCCAGAAGGGCACCGGCCGGGCGAGGCGTGGCAGCTCAAGGTCACCGCTTTTGCGAGGTGGCGGCATAGTCTTCGGCCCTCATCCACGGAGCTATCGGCAGGCAATGCCCAAGAAGATGCGCCGCCTTGCCTTAAGATCTGTCCTGTCATCCAAGGTGGCAGAGGGCGAGATGATCGTGGTGGATGAACTCGCTTTAAACGAGCCCAAGACCAAGGAGATGGCTAACATCCTGGCTAATCTGGGGATCAACTCCTCCACCCTGATTGTCACCGCGGAGTCTGATCCCAATGTATATAAGTCGGCGCGCAACCTGGAGCGGACTGAGGCCTTGCCCGCCAACCTGCTCAATGTGGTCGATCTCCTTTCCCACAAGATATTGATGATTACGGTGGCAGCGGTGAGGAAGGTGGAGGAGATCTGGACGCCCAAGGGGAAGAGAGCGACGCCGTTAGAGGCATAAAGGACGAAAAATGGAGATCCTAGAGGTACTACGCCGCCCTATAATCACAGAGAAGAGCACCGCGCTCCAGGAGAAGGGCAAATATACCTTCGAGGTGTCGCGGGAGGCTAACAAGCAGCAGATCAAACAGGCTGTGGAGCTGGCGTTTAAGGTTGAGGTGGATAAGGTGAATGTCATGACCATGCCGGCCAAGTGGCAGGGCCCGGGGAGAAGGAGGGGCCAGACCTCACCGTGGAAGAAGGCGGTGGTCACCCTTAAGCCAAGGTATAAGATCGAGTTCTTTGAGGGGGTATAAGAAGGAAGTTTGGGAACGGGGATTCCCCGCTCCCTACGGATGGCTAAATCAAAAGAATGGTTAAAGAAAGATCGAGAATGCCGCTAAAGGTATATAAACCGACATCGCCGGGGCGAAGGGGGATGACCGGCAGCACCTTCGAGGAGATCACCAAGAAGGAGCCGGAGAAATCCCTGCTTAAGCCGCTCAAGAAGAAGGCGGGGAGAAGCAATCAAGGCCGTATCACGGTGCGCCATCAGGGTGGTGGTGCCAAGAGGATGTACCGCATCATCGACTTCAAGCGGGACAAGCTGGGCATCCGTGGCCAGGTGGCCGCCATCGAGTATGACCCCAACCGCTCAGCGCGCATCGCCCTCATCCACTACGCCGATAGTGAAAAGCGTTACATTTTAGCCCCCATCGGCCTCAAGGTAGGGGATAGCATCATGGCCGGGAGCGATGCCGAGATAAAGGTGGGGAATGCCCTGCCGCTAAAGTCGATCCCTACCGGCACAGCGATCCATAATATTGAACTTCAGCGGGGCAAGGGGGGACAGTTAGCGAGGAGCGCCGGCGCTTCGGCTCAGCTTATGGCCAAGGAGGATAGCTATGCCCTGGTGAGGATGCCCTCCGGCGAGATACGGCGAATTCACATCGAGTGCTTTGCCACGATCGGCCAGGTGGGAAATGTTGACCATCAGCACATCAATCTGGGCAAGGCGGGGCGGAGCCGCCACCTAGGAATACGGCCCGCAGTGCGCGGCTCGGCGATGAGCCCCAGGGATCACCCTCATGGCGGGGGTGAGGGCCGCAGTCCGATTGGCCTGCCAGGCCCCAAAACCCCTTGGGGCAAGCCAGCGCTGGGCTATCGCACACGCAAAAATAAGGTCACCAACAGCATGATTGTAAAGCGAAGAAAATAAGAGGAGAAATCTTAAGAAGTGCATACGGCAAATAGGCTTCAGCCAACCAGATGGGATAAGAACTGAAGAGGGCTGAGCGAAGAGGTCGAAAATGTCGAGGTCATCCAAGAAGGGGCCTTTTATTGACCCGAAACTGTTGAAAAAGGTGGAGGCGCTTAACCGGTCCGGTGAGAAGGCAGTAATCAAGACCTGGTCGCGCTCATCCACTATCGTTCCCGAAATGCTCGGTCTGACCATCGGGGTCCATGATGGGCGGAGGCATGTGCCCATCTTCATCACCGAAAATATGGTGGGCCATAAGCTAGGTGAGTTCGCCCTCACCAGAACCTTCAGGGGGCATTCGGCTAAATCGGAAAGGGTGGCCACCATTAAGAAGAAGAAAAAGACGTAGGCGTTATGGAAGTAAGGGCTAGCGCAAGATTTGTTAGGACGTCACCTGGAAAACTTCGCCCCATTGTGGATGTGGTGCGGGGTAAGAAGGTGGAGGAGGCTTTGGCTATTCTCCGGTTTCTTCCCTCTCCATCAGCCCGGACTGTAGCCAAGGTAGTAAAATCGGCTGCGGCCAATGCCGAGAACAATTTCGAGATGACGCCGTCGGAGTTGAGGATTGTAAATATATTTGTCGGCGAGGGGCCCCGTTTGAAGAGATATCGAGCCGGCCCCAGAGGACGGGTAAAGCCGATCCTCAAGCGCTCGAGCCATATCACCGTAGTCGTTAAAGAGGAGGAATAATTGGGGCATAAGGTTCACCCTGTAGGATTTAGGCTTGGTGTGACCAAGGATTGGCAAGCGAAGTGGTATGCCGATAAGCACTACACTGAATTCTTGCAGGAAGACCTGAAGATCAGAAAGCTCATCGAGTCGAGGGGTGCTGAGGCCGATGTATCCCGCGTTGACATCGAGCGGGCGGCCCATCAGGTGACAGTGACCATCTATACGGCGAGGCCCGGGATCATTATCGGCAGAGGCGGGCAGCGCGTCGATGAGTTGAGGCTTGTTTTGGAACAGGCCACCGGGAAACGGATTCGGCTAAACATCGAGGAGGTCCGGCAGCCGGAGCTGGATGCCTTACTGGTGGCGAGGAACATTGCCCATCAGATTGAGCGGCGGGTTTCCTATCGCCGTGCCATGAAACAGGCGCTCTCTCGGGCCATGGAAAGCGGGGCCAAGGGGATAAAGGTTAACTGCGCAGGAAGGCTTGCCGGCTCTGAGTATGCCAGGAAGGAGACGCTGCACCAGGGGAGGGTGCCACTTCATACACTGCGGGCCGATATCGACTACGCCCAAGTTGAAGCGCACACCACCCTGGGCCGTGTTGGAGTCAAGGTTTGGATCTATAAGGGCGACATTGTCCCCGAGCCCAAAATACCACCGGTTGAAGCCCCGCTTACAGGGGCATCAGAGGTTGCTAGAGGGGATTCTCGCCAGCAGGTGGGCGTAGAGGCCGCTGAGGAGTAGCCAGTGGGGCAACCTATAAATAAGAGGTAGGATCATGCTTCAGCCAAGGCGGGTAAAGTATCGGAAACAACATCGTGGCCGGCGCAAGGGAAGGGCACAATCGGGGAATACCCTCACCTTTGGCGAATATGGGCTTCAGGCTCAAGGGGCTTGCTGGCTCACCTCGAGGCAGATCGAGGCGGCACGCCGCGCTATTGTTCACCACGTGAAGCGTGGCGGCAAGATTTGGGTCCGTGTCTTCCCCGATAAACCGGTAACCTCAAAGCCGGCGGAGACCCGCATGGGCAGTGGCAAAGGCTCGGTGGACTACTGGGCTGCTGTAGTTAAGCCGGGGAAAATACTCTTTGAAATCGCCGGGGTTAAGGAGGAGGAGGCCAGAGAGGCAATGCGCCTGGCCTCCCATAAGCTACCCATAGCTGCCAGGTTTGTGAGCCGGGACCACCCGGAGGTTAGTTGAAGTGAGGATCCAGGAGATTCGGGCCCTAAGCTCAGAGGAGTTGAAAAAGCAGCTTGACGAGTCTTATCGGGAGCTGCTTAATCTGAGATTTCGCCTGGTCACCAGGCAGCTGACGAACCATCACGAGATTCGCAATGTAAGGAAGAGGACCGCCAGGATCAAGACGGTATTAAGAGAAAGGGAGCTTTTGGGGGAATAGCGTGGAGAAGAGGAGAAAAACCAAGCAGGGTCGCGTGGTCAGCAACAAGATGGATAAGACGGTGGTGGTAGCTGTGGAGAGCTCCAGACCACACCCTTTATATAAGCGGGCGGTGAGGCGCATCAAGAAGTTTAAGGCCCATGATGAGCAAAACGCCTGCGGCATAGGCGATGTGGTGCGGATCGAGGAAACTCGCCCCCTGTCCAAGGAGAAACGCTGGCAGGTGGTGGAGATATTGTCCAAAGGTGAGGGGACATGATTCAGACCTATACCAGGCTTAGGGTGGCCGATAACACCGGGGCCAAGAGCATTATGTGCATAAACGTCCCCGGGGGGACGCGGAAGCGATATGCTCGCCTCGGTGACGTCATCGTGGCCTCAGTTAAGGAGGCCACTCCAGGGGGTGCGGTGAAAAAGGGGGATGTAGTCCGGGCCGTGGTGGTGCGCACCGTAAAGCCCTATCGGCGCTCCGACGGCTCCTACATCAGGTTCGATGAAAACGCTGCGGTGATCCTCACCGATAAAAACAACCCTAAAGGGACTCGCATCTTCGGTCCGGTGGCCCGAGAGCTAAGGGATAAAAACTTTATGAAGATCCTTTCTCTGGCTCCAGAGGTGCTATAAAATGAAGATAAGGAAAGACGATACTGTGCTCGTCATTGCCGGAAAGGATAAAGGGAAGAAAGGGAAGGTGCGCCGATCCCTGCCTGAGGAGAGCCGGGTGGTGATAGATGGCGTCAACATGGTGAAGCGACATGTGAGCCCCCGGGGAACAGTGAGGCAGGCAGGCATCATTGAGCGGGAGGCCCCGATCCATGTGTCCAACGTAATGCTCATTTGCAATAAGTGCAACCATCCCACCCGCGTTGGCTTTCGCTTTCTCGAGGATGGGAGTAAGATAAGGGTGTGCCGCTGCTGCCATGAGGTGATCGATTGATGTCTCGATTAAAGGAAATGTATCGAACAGAGGTCGTGCCGACCCTGATGCGCGAGTTTAGCTATAAGAGCGTGATGCAGGTGCCTCGACTGGAGAAGATCGTGATCAACATCGGCCTGGGGGAGGCAACCCAAAATCCCCGCGCCCTGGAGGCAGCGGAAAAGGACCTAGCCACCATCACTGGGCAGCACCCGGTAATCACCAGGGCCAAACGATCCATCTCCAGCTTCAAGGTACGTAAGGGGATGCCCATCGGCATGATGGTGACATTGCGGGGGAATCGGATGTATGATTTCTTTGATAAGCTGGTGAACGCCACCCTGCCCCGCATTCGCGACTTTCAGGGGATACCCAGAAACTCCTTCGATGGCAGAGGCAACTACAGCCTGGGATTAAGGGAGCAGATCATGTTCCCTGAGATCGAATACGACAAGGTAGACAAGATTCGGGGGCTGGAAGTCTCCATCATCACTACTGCCCGAACCAACGATGAAGGGAGGAGGCTCCTCGAGCTCCTGGGAATGCCGTTTCAGCGATGACGGAGAGGTTTCTTTAGACTATTTGCATATGAAAGCAGAAAGTGGTCGATTAGAGACTAGCCTTGAGGGCGAAAAGAATGGCCAAGGTTTCGAAGATTGTGAAGTCCCAGCGCCCGCCCAAATATAAGGTGCAGCAAAGGAACCGCTGTAGCCTGTGTGGCCGGCCTCGGGCCTATATTCGCCAGTTCGGGCTTTGCCGTCTTTGCTTCAGGAAGCTGGCCCTTGAAGGCAAGCTTCCTGGGGTGAAGAAGTCCAGCTGGTAGTTGTCGCTGAGGGCGGTGAGACTGTTAAAAGGGGTTAAGAAGCGATGACCGATCCTATAGCCGATATGCTAACTCGCATAAGGAATGCTGTTCTCATCAGGCATGACTTTGTGCTTATGCCTGCTTCAAAGATGAAGCTTTCCATTGCCAAGGTCCTCAAAGATGAGGGCTTTATCCGGGATTACGAGGTCCTAAGGGGAAAGCCACAGCGGATGCTCAAGATATACCTTAAATATACGGATAAGAAGGAACCCATACTCACCGGGCTCAAGCGGGTCTCCAAGCCGGGGCTCAGGGTATGTGTGCAGCGGACTGAGATACCCCGTGTTTATGGCGGGCTTGGCATAGCTATTCTGTCCACCCCTAACGGGGTGATGACCGGTCAGCAGGCGTGGCGGCAAAAGGTTGGCGGTGAACTATTATGTTACGTATGGTGAAGGAGACACGATGTCACGAATAGGGAAGATGCCCATCCCCTTGCCCCCAGGGGTTAAGCTCCAGGTTAGAGAGGACGAGGTGACAGTGAAGGGTCCCAAGGGAGAGCTTTCCCGTTCCTTTAACCCGGCGATCGCTATTTCGCTGAGCGACGGCATGATCATAGTCTCTCGCCCCAGTGATGATCGCATTCACCGCTCGCTTCATGGGCTAACCAGAAGCCTTCTAGCCAACATGGTGGAAGGGGTGAGCAATGGTTTTCAGAAGGACCTGGAGCTTGTTGGTGTGGGCTATCGGGCGCAAAAGGTTGGGGAAAAGGTGGTGCTTCAGGTGGGTTACTCTCATCCGGTGGAGATCGTGCCCCCTCCAGGGGTGACGGTGGCGGTGGCCGGGACACAGCGTATCAGCGTTCAAGGGATCGATAAACAATTGGTGGGCGATATGGCGGCCAAGATTCGGGCAATAAGGCCTCCCGATCACTATAAAGGCAAGGGGATAAGATATGTGGGGGAGAGGGTTCGCCTCAAGCCGGGGAAAGCGGGCAAGGTCGGAGCTAAGAGGTAAAAGATGCCTCGAAACAAGGATGCTAGAGCAGCACGAATAAGAAGGCATGTGAGGGTGAGAAAGAAGATCTCGGGCACCGCTTCTGGGCCCCGCTTGTGCGTTTTCCGCAGCCTAAATCATATCTACGCCCAGGTGATCGACGATGACCTGGGTCATACCCTGGCCTCGGCATCAACCCTGGACCCGGAGATAAGGGCGGAAGCAGGGGCAAAGCGTAAGATGGAGGCCGCCGAGCTTGTGGGCCGGCTGGTGACCAAGCGAGCGCTGGAGCAGGGAACTGCCATGGTGGTTTTCGACCGAGGCGGATACAAATATCACGGTCGGGTAAAAGCCCTGGCCGAGGCCGCCAGAGAGGCCGGCTTGAAGTTCTAAACTGGCGACCTATGGATAGGCAAGCGTGGAGTTCAAAAATGGAGAGGATTAATACCAGTGAGTCAACCTTAAAAGAGAAGCTTGTCCGTATAAAGCGAGTAGCCAAGGTGGTTAAGGGGGGAAGGCGATTCAGCTTTACCGCTTTGGTTGTCGTCGGAGATGGCAAAGGACAAGTCGGTGCCGGATTGGGCAAAGCCAAGGAGATACCCGAGGCCATTCGGAAGGCAGGCGCCATTGCCCGCAAACAGATGATCAAGGTGCCGATGAAGGATGGCACTATTCCTTACCAGGTAGTGGCCAAGTATGGGGCGGCAAAGGTTCTGCTCAAGCCAGCAGCGCCGGGAACAGGGCTGATCGCCGGTGGTGGGGTGCGGGCGGTGCTGGAGGTTACCGGAATCACCGACATCCTGACCAAGTCTCTGGGTAGTTCCAATCCGATGAATGTGGTCAGAGCCACGATATCGGGCCTTAGCCAGCTAAAGGATCCTGAAGAAGCAGCAGCGCGGCGAAAGGCCAAGCCCGCAGAGGAGAGATCCATTGGCTAAGCTGAAAATCACCTGGGTAAAGAGCGGTATTGGCCATCCGAGTGACCAGCGAAGGACGCTCAAGGCGTTGGGATTCCATCGCCTCAACCAGACTGTTGAGCATGAGGACTCGCCATCGACCAGGGGTATGATCTTTAAGGTAAAGCATCTGGTCAAGGTGGAGGAGAGCGGTGAGGCAGAATGAACTAGCGCCACCTCCGGGGGCGAAACACAAGAGGAAGAGAATAGGGCGGGGCCTTGGCAGCGGCCATGGCACGAGCGCGACCAGAGGCACCAAGGGGCAGAAGGCGCGCACCGGATTTAGTTTGCGCCCCGGCTTTGAGGGAGGACAGCTCCCCTTGATCAAGCGCCTGCCTGAGAAGAGGGGCTTTACCAATATCTTCAGAAAGGAATACGCCACCATCAATGTCGGCCGCCTTAATCTCTTTGAGGAAGAGAGCGAGGTAACACCCCAGAGGCTGGTGGAGCAAAGGCTGGTCAAGTCGCTCAACAAGCCGATAAAGATCCTCGGCGACGGCGAACTGGACAAACCGCTTGTTGTGAAGGCCAGCAAATTCACCCAAACAGCGAGGAGAAAGATCGAGGCTGCTGGAGGAAAGGCGGAGGAGATCAGTGGTGAGTAAGGCAGGGAAGCAGACCAGGCCCAGACTGATTCAGGCGATGATCGACGCCTTCGGTCAGGCTGACCTGAGGCGGAAGATACTGCTGACCCTGGCTATCCTGGTGGTTTTCCGCTTTGTGGCCCACATCCCTATCCCCGGGGCCAATCTCGAGGCCATGAGAGAGTTCCTCGCAGGGGGTGCAGGGGCCGGGGCGCTACTGGGGATGCTGGACCTATTTAGCGGCGGGACGATGAGGAATCTGAGCATCGCCGCTATGGGGGTCTACCCCTATATCACTGCAGTGATCGTCATGCAGCTCCTGGTGCCGGTGATACCCCGGCTTCAGGCAATAGCCAGAGAGGGTGAGGCGGGGAGAGCCAAGATCAATCAGTATACTCACTGGCTAACCGTGCCCCTGGCTATCCTCCAGGCTTATGGTCAGTTGATTGTGCTCCAGAGGGCGACCACAAGCCACGGGCCTATCATTAGCAATATCGGCCTCTCCGGTGAGAACCTGCTCCCCACCGCCGCTATGATAATTGCGATGACAGCGGGGACGATGTTCCTCGTCTGGCTGGGGGAGCTGATCACCGAATATGGCATCGGCAACGGCGTCTCGTTGATAATCTTTACCGGCATCGTCTGCACTTTGCCCCAGCTCATCGGACAAGGGATATTGGCAGAGCAGGCCGGAGGGGGTCTATTGGGTTTATTGGTATTCCTGGCTCTGGCTCTGGTCATCATAGTCGCCATCGTCCTCTTCACCGAGGCTCATCGCCGCATCCCGGTGCAGTATGCCAGGAGCCTGTTTCGCGGCGGGCGGATGTATCGCCAGTCGGGTGCCACTCATATTCCGATGAGGGTAAACTCGGCGGGGATGATCCCGCTCATCTTCGCCATGGCGCTGCTGACCCTTCCCGGTGTGGTCGCCAGCTTCTTTGCCGGCCCGGTAGGGCAGGAGAATTTCGCCAATACCATTGTAAATCTTTTTACCCAAGACAGCGGGTTTTATTGGGCGATGTTCTTCTTCATGGCTATTGGCTTCACCTTCTTCTACACCATGATAATCTTTCAGCAGCAAAACCTGGGGGAGACTTTGCAGCGGCAGGGTGCCTTTGTGCCCGGGATCCGCCCCGGCAAGCCCACCCAGCAATATCTTAATCGGGTGATCACTAGGATCACCTGGGCCGGCGCCCTTTTCCTGGCCGTGGTGGCGATATCGCCCTTCATCATTGAACAGATAACCGACATTCGTACTCTGGTCTTTCCTGCCATTGGCGCCCTCATCGTGGTCGGCGTTGCCCTGGATACTATGAGGCAACTGGAGGCTCAGCTCCTGATGCGCCGCTACGAGGGCTTTCTCAGATAGGGGGTTCGTTATTGCGCATTGTGCTTTTGGGTGCTCCAGGCTCGGGGAAGGGGACCCAGGCCGGGGCCATTTCCCAGAGGCTGGGCATCGCCCATGGGGCTTCCGGCGATCTGTTTCGACAGGCACAGAATAGGGGGGATGAGCTGGGACAGCAGGTGAAATCCTATATGGAACAGGGGCTCTTGGTCCCCGATGAGATAACCATCAGGGTAATCCTGGAGCGCATCGCCGCCCCGGACTGCGCTAAGGGTTTTATCCTCGATGGCTTCCCCAGAACCCTAAAGCAAGCAAAGGCGCTGGACTGGGCCCTTGGGCAAAGGGGTGAGGCTGTGGACGTGGTGTTATGGGTCGAGGTTTCCACGGAGGAGCTGGTGAGGCGCCTCGGCGGTCGGTTTATCTGCCGAAAGTGCCAGACACCTTACCACCAGGTAACCTCGCCGCCGAAGGTGGCCGGGAGGTGTGACCGCTGCGGAGGCGAGCTTTATCAGCGCCCTGATGACTCACCGCAGACGGTGAGAAAGCGGATCGAGGTCTACTTTGAGCAGACGACGCCGCTGTTGAACTACTATCGGGAAACCGGGAAAATAGTGAAGGTGATAAATGGCGAGGGCAGTATTGAGGAGGTTGAGGCGAGGGCGATTGCAGCACTAGAAGGGCAATGGGAATAATCATCAAATCGCCACGGGAGATCGATATCATGCGTCAGGGGGGGAGGATTGTGGCTGCCGTTCTCGATGTGTTGGTGAAAAGGATTGAGCCAGGCATGATGACCGAGGAACTGGATAGGATAACCGCTCAAGAGTTGAGCCGGCATGGCGCTATATCGTCCTTTAAGGGCTACCGGGGCTTCCCGGCCAACCTGTGCGTTTCCATCAATGACGAGCTGGTCCATGGCATCCCGGGGAAGCGGATGATCAAGGAGGGAGACATCGTTTCCCTGGATGTCGGTGCGGTCTTTCAGGGTTTTCATGGCGATGCCGCGCTGACCATTGGGGTGGGTAGGATCAGCCCTGAGGCCGAGGCCCTGCTCAAGACAACTGAGGGGGCACTAGAGGCGGGGATCGCTGCTGCCCGCAATGGTGCCCGTCTCGGGGATATCTCAGCGGCGATCCAATCGTATGTGGAGTCGAGAGGGTTCTCGGTGGTGCGGGAGTATGTAGGGCATGGCATCGGCCGGGAGATGCATGAAGACCCGCAAATACCGAATTTCGGCCCCCCGGGGCAGGGCCCCCAGCTCCAGAAGGGGATGACCCTGGCCCTGGAGCCGATGGTCAATGCCGGGGGATGGCGGACAAGAGTGGCGGAGGATAATTGGACTGTCACCACCGCTGATGGCAGCCTTTCAGCTCACTTCGAGCATACAATCGCCATAACCAACGCTGGGGCGGAGATACTGACCAGGCTTGATTAGTAAAATGGCCAAGAAGGAAGTAATTGAGGTCGAGGGCACAGTGATCGAGCCATTGCCCAACGCCATGTTCCGCGTTGAGCTGGCCAATGGGCATAAGGTGCTGGCCCACATCTCAGGGAAGATGAGAATGCATTACATCAGGATCCTTCGCGGCGACAAAGTACTGGTAGAGCTCTCTCCCTATGACCTAACCAGGGGCAGAATAACCTATCGCTTTAAGTAAAGAGGAGCACAGGATGAAGGTTCAGGCTTCGGTTAAGCCACGATGCGAAAAGTGTAAAGTGGTAAAGCGAAAGGGCGTTGTCCGGATAATATGCCAAAACCCGAGACATAAACAACGGCAAGGTTAGAACTGGGGGTAAACTGGCTGTGATAAAATATATTTTCCGGGTAACCCCAGTCAAATATTGGGGAAAAGCATAAGGGGCGAAAGAGATGGCAAGGATAGCAGGGGTAGACCTCCCCAAGGATAAGCGAATCGAGATCGGATTGTGCTATATCTAT
>Ga0315296_10002314_pt1 | contig 16292 bp, 11 predicted proteins | sample YL17G14_18_MG_FD_203921 | JGI IMG/M metagenome (GOLD analysis project Ga0315296, IMG submission 203921) | Sediment microbial communities from Yellowstone Lake, YNP, Wyoming, USA - YL17G14_18 | ecosystem: Environmental > Aquatic > Freshwater > Lake > Sediment | place: USA: Wyoming | collected... | reverse complement strand
CTCTTGAGCATCTTCTTACAAAAACTGTTGTTCTTGAGCTTGATGCATTAACTCAGCAAGATAAGATATTTTTCATTGAGACCCTTCTTTTATGGATTCACCACAAGCGTATGATAGAAAGCCAGCGTGAGGTTCTGAAGCATTGTGTGCTTATAGAGGAGGCGCATCATATATTTTCTGATGAAAGAAGAAGTCTTGTCGGGGGCCAATCTGTTATGGAAATTACATTTCGTGAGATAAGGGAATTTGGCGAAAGCTTAATAATTCTGGATCAACATCCTTCGCAGATCAGTCTTCCAGCCCTCGGCAACACGTACGCCACGATTTGCATGAATCTCAAGCACAAGTCTGATATCAATGCTATGGCTCAGTGTATGCTGCTCGATAGTGAAAGAGACCTGTTAGGAACGCTCAAGGTGGGTCAGGCAGTTGTAAAACTTCAGGGCAGGATTGCCAGGCCGTTTCAGATAAAAGTGCCTGAGTTTGTTGTCGAAAAGGGCAAGATTGCAGATAACTACATTAAGGAACATATGCAGTACATCGCTCCTATGATTCCAGAAGAGGAATTTCCCGCTGGTAACACAATTGTGAACGCAAAAACTATGGAGAGTGCAGATAATGAGATTGCATTTCTCAAAGACGTTCAAGAGTATCCAGAGAGTGGTATAGCTGCCAGATATAAACGGCTTGGTTTATCGGTGAGGCAAGGCCAAAAGCTGATAGCTAAACTGCTGGAGGATGGTCTAATAGAGGAAGAGGAAATCTACAACAAAGAAGGCAGATTACGCAGAATTGGTCTTACTGCTCGCGGGAGGCAGAAATTAGCTTCTTTTAAGTAGTAGTATCTGCAAATCCGCTGTGGTTCTTCATTCACTTATGCAGGGCTGGATAATGATAAATATGAACATTTGCATGAGATGCGTGGTGAACCCGACTCAGACAGACTCGCCAACCACATTACCCTTGCCGCTAACACGACAAAATCCGAAAATGTTGGCAGGAATTCTCTGGCATAAATAGCCGGTTATGTGTTAAAATCTTATTGAATCGATAACATGGTTTCAGTTGGAGGACTAAAAAATGCGGAATGTTATAAATCCAGGTATCTTGCTGATAACCTCGGCATTTCTCCTGGCGATTGGCTTCTCTACAACCGCAGCCGCAAAAACTATTTACGTCAATGACGATGGGCCTGCGGATTTCAACAATATCCAAGCGGTAATTAACGATGCCAATGACGGGGATACGATAATTGTCGCTGATGGAATTTACCGAGGTAATGGTAATAGAGATATTGACTTCAAAGGTAAGGTGATTACGCTTCGCAGCGAAAATGGGCCAGATACATGTGTTATTGATTGTCAAGGTACGCCTGAGAATCCCCATCGGGGTTTTAAGTTCCATAACGGCGAGACGTCTGCTGCGCTTTTAGATGGTTTGACAATTACCGGCGGATATGGGGCTGAGGAGCCTGTGGGACCGGCATTTCTCCCTTTAGTCTCAAGCGGCGGGGCTATTTTTAATATTAATTCCAGTCCAACGATACGTAATTGTATTTTTCTACGTAATACCGCTTCCTATTATGGCGCGGGGGTATATAACGGAGGAGGAAATATTACCCTGAGCAACTGTTCCTTTATTGAAAATACCGCGGTTTCAGTGAGCCGCGGCGGCGGGATGTATAGCACAAGCGGTACCCCTACGCTTACAAACTGCACGTTTAAAAATAACTCAGCGGGATACCTCGGCGGGGCCCTTTTCAACGCGGGGAGTAATCCTCGCCTGAACAATTGTGCTTTTATTGGCAACCCTAGGGCTATCTACAATTGCACCAGCAATTCTACGTTCACTAATTGTATCTTCATCGGTAACAGTAATGCTATGACCAACTGGTATTATAGTCACCCTACGCTCATTAATTGTATCTTTACCGGTAATTCGGGAGGGTCTAAAGGTACGATATATAACAACCAGAGCGCTCCTATATTCATCAATTGCACATTTAGCGGCAACTCCGGAGACCAGGGTAGCGCGTTACTCAATCAATGCGGCAGTAATCCTGTCCTGACCAACTGTATTCTTTGGGATAGCGGCAATGAGATATGTGACCACCATGACGGTTCTTTGTCCACGGTTACCTACAGCGATATATATAGCGGTTATCCCGGAGCGGGCAATAGTAATGTTGACCCGCTTTTTATCGATGCCGACGGAGCCGATAATGTGGTTGGCACAGAAGATGATAACCTGCGTCTCTTGCCCGATTCACCCTGTATTGACGCCGGCGACCCGAATTATGTGTGTGAGCCGAATGAAACGGATTTAGATGGCAGGCCCCGTATCATCGGCGGTCGAATCGATATGGGTGCTTATGAGTTCTCCATGATAGCAATAGAAGTGCCGATGAAATTTACGCCACAGGCAATAAATTGCAATAGCAAAGGCAAATGGGTCAAAGCCCATTTCGTTCTACCTGAAGAATTTGCAGTTGAGGATGTGGATGCCAATACTCCTGCTAAGATTGAGTCGCTTGGCATAAAATCTGACCATCTGAATGTCTTTATCAATGAAGATGGTTTAGTTGAGATTGAAGCAGCTTTTGACCGTGCTGCCTTCTGTGATGCCGTAAAATCCTGTGGGCCGATTGAGATAACCGTTACTGGCTCGCTTACCAGTGGCCAATACTTCTATGGCACAGACATAATTGAGATAATCAAGAATAGTTTCGAGTGTCTTGCGATTCTTTCACCCCATTGGCTTGAGTTGAACTGTGGTAAGCCGAATTGGTGTAATGGATTTGACGCTGACCGAGATACAACAGTCAACCTCAAGGACTTTGCAATTATGGCTCTACATTGGCTGGAAGGTAATAATAAAGAATAATTAAAATGCAAAGCATATTTTTAGCACAACCTCCGACCAAACATTACCGGCAGGCTAAAAGTAATTCGACTCAGCGAAAAAGGCAAAGCTGTGTTATTCACGACGAATTAGGGCAAAATAATCGCTTATTTTGCTTTTCTTAATGTCAAAGTTAAAGGTGAGGGAAATCTTTGCTCAGAATGGCTGCATTTGCAAATTCCAGGGGTTTAAGAGTCTGCACGATCCCTTGACGGCACCCGCCGCCCACATGTAGAGTACAGTGTGCGGTTTACGCGTCAAATCGGTTGGTATGGGCTATCGTATTGTTTATTGTTTTTGTTCTAACATACCGCTGGCTACAACAATCGTTCCGCAGTTGTTCCGGCTATTCGACACTTGGCTGCTTTATAAATTTTTCCCACCACTTTTAAGTGGAGACACAAGCAAGACGACGAAGGCCGTCCAGTTTCTCGCCACGCGTTAACCCCACATATACTCTTCTGTGCCTCTCAGCTCACAAATGCCAGGGCGATCGCATCGCCCGCGACATCATTTTATTGGCTCCGGGATCATTAATAAATTGTTCCGTCTGAGGGTTCCACCTCAACTTCCGGCCCAATTGCAAACAAATGTTGCCAATGTGGCAGGTTGTTGTAGAGCGGTGAGCAACTTCAGGCGGAGCAATTGGTGAGGAGCGAGTCTTTACACACTCCAGAAAATTCCGGTGATGGCCCTCCATGTAGCTATAGCTGTGTTGCTGGAATCTTCTTAGCTCCAGAATTGATTTTGGCTCAGCATCCACGTTGCCATCGTCATCTACACTTACCCAACCTTCATCGCCGACGAACTTCACTGCCTTCGGCTGACTGTCATGCATAATCATCTTTACACCATTAGTATATGTAGCAGTAACCTCAAAATTCACAGGTGTGTCAAATAGCCCATCATTTGGAAATTTAGCCCGGCCTTCATATTCTATTGGGCCTGTGAACTCACTATCATTGGCCCATTGAGCTAAATCATTAAAATGGGCGCCGATATCAGTCAGTTGGCCGCCTGAGTAATCAAATATCCAGCGGAAATTGGCGTGGCAACGCTTAGGTGTATAGGGCTCATAAGGAGCAGGACCAAGCCATCTATCATAATCAAAGCCTTCAGGAACTGGTTGAGGCTTCTCCACTCCACAGCTTACTCCTGGCGCCAAATACGTATGAATAGTATGAAGTTTGCCTATCTTCCCGCTACGGGCTATCTCAACAGCAAAGGTGAAACTTTGAATGCTGCGACGCTGGGTGCCGCTCTGATATACAATGCCGTACCGCTTCGTTGTATCAGCAACTGCCCGGCCTTCAGCGATAGTCAGAGAAATAGGTTTTTCGCAATACATATCCTTGCCAGCCTTAGCTGCAGCTGTGGCAATCAAGGCGTGCCAGTGGTCTGGTGTAGCTATCATCAAAGTATCAATATCATCGCGTGCCAGCACCTCGAAAAAATCATTGTAGGCAGCACAATCATTATTATTGTATTTACTGTTCACCAAGTCTCTGGCTTTATTGCGACGTTCAGTATCAACATCGCAGACCGCCAGAACTCGAACATCATCTTGTTCCAGAAAATTCCTCAAATTATGTGTGCCCATACCACCGATGCCAATACCCGCCATAGTAATTCGCTCACTCGGTGCAGCCCTGTTTCCGGCACCAAGCACAGGCGTAGGGACGATGCATGGTAAAGCTCCTATTGCTACCGTTGCCTCCACACTATCTATTAAGAACTGTCGTCTTGAGATTTTTCGCATGATAAAAAATTCCTTCAGCTCAATATTATGTAAACTGCAGCTTGAAAAACAAGTGATTTATCTACTTGTTGTGTCCACCATCGCTCTGTCGCTTGTAAAACCCTTCAAGCCTCCCCTTAAGCATAGCTTCGATCTGGCTCATAATCTTATCTGGCCAGTCACCACTCAGGGATGCCTCGGTCAAAAACATCCTTCATATTATAAGCCTTCTAGCCTACATTGAAGGTATCGGATTTTTAAAAAGAGCTCGCTCCACCGATTTCCTTTATTTTGAACTTATCATTTCTAACCTTTAATGATATCATAATTGTCCGAAGTGTATGCGTATCGTCCTCTACATCATAGCCGGCCCGTTATTTCTAATAGCCGTCGCGGCTCATCTCTTCGTAAGGATACGCTTTCGCCCGAAGAGTGATTCGGATTTGGACAACTATTATTACGAGTTCGAGGATCAGCACCCCACCTATGCGAGGTACATAAAATGGTCAAAAATCACCTTCACCGCCGCCGTTATCGCCACCCTGCTGCTTTTCCTTGCCCTTGTACTTTGACTGCTGCCCAAGCCAAATCTCTCGTTGGGGCTTCCCAGATTACTACTGGACACACAAACCCATAGAGTTTATTTGGGACTTGATAAAAACACGGGGCTGACTACACTACGAAAAGACCGATGAAACCAATTCGCTTTCTGAAAGGAGTCCGGTATTGTATAAGACAGAAGCTTAACAAAGATTCTGTAGGATTTAATGTATACAAATCGTTATTGAAATTCGTTATGGAGATGCAGTGCAATGACAAATATAAGACAGAAAAATGCTGTTTCTTTGCCTGAGCTAATCGGCAATAGACTCGCCACTCCATTTTTTATACTGTTCTTTTGTCTATTCTGCATCTGCTCTATAAACTCTAAAGTAATAGCGATGGAGGCAACTCAATCCGATTGGGGAGCCCCTGAAATACAAGTATTCCAAAAGGAAGAAAAATGGATAATCAGCAGCCAGAAAAATCGAATTGAATTAAATGCCGCAGATTTGCAAATGGCAGCGTATGCTCCAGGCCAAACTTGGTCAATGATACCTTCTTTCGCTGGCGATCTTGTCGTTGAAAATGATGGCAAAAGACTTTCGCTTCGTCTTGCTGATGCCGCTAAGAAGGAAATCTCTCCATACCACACCAGCTTTAAGTCTGGGCTTAAGATTGAACTGGCCGACTTTGCTCAGCAAGATACAAAGATTGATCTGCAAATCAGTCTTTTCATCTGTCTGGAAGGGAAAAAAGAAGAACTTGTTTGTGAACTCATTGCAGCGGAAAAAGCAGTAACTATTCTGGAATGTTTTTGGCCTTGCGCTGTAGCTCATAGTTGCTTTGATTCTTCCGTGGTTCCCTTTATGCAGGGAATGCTGCTTCCTAAAGACTGGCCAAATAAGGTCTGGTTATATGACACACTGTGCTATGGACGAGGCTTATACATGCCTTGGTGGGGGCACCAAAAAGGAAAATCTGCGATGCTTGTTCTTATAGAAACACCGGAAGATGCCGGTTGCCGCTTTGAACATCCTCCTGGGGGTCCCACAAAGATGGAACTAAGGTGGATTCACTCCTTAGGAAAATTATCATACCCACGACGAGTGAGGCTCTGTTTTTTCGAGAACGGCAATTACGTGGATATGGCGAAGCGATACCGCCAGCATGTTCTGGAAACGGGCCACTTCATTTCCCTGAAGGAAAAAATCGCTCGAAACCCTCTTGTGGGCAAGCTAATCGGCTCTCCTGTTATTCACACCGGAATCCTGTCCCACATCCAGCCAGAATCAAGTTATTATCATAAGGATGACCCTTCAAAAAATCATCAACTTGTAACCTTCGACGAACGCGCACAGCAAATTCGTCAACTCTCTGAAAAAGGAATAAAACGTGCCTACGTGCATCTGGATGGATGGGGCTTCCGTGGTTATGACAATCTTCACCCAGATATACTGCCACCTTGTCCTGAAGCAGGTGGCTGGGATGGCATGAAGCGCATTGCTGAAACCTGCGACCAACTGGGTTATGTATTTGCTATCCACGACCAATATCGTGATTACTACCTTGATGCAAAGTCATATGACCCTCGCCATACCATACTCGACCGAAATGGAAATCGTCCACACGGAAACACCTGGTTTGGAGGCAATCAGTCCATCTTGTGCTCTCGACTGGCTCTCGGTCACGTCAAAAAAAATTACCTCTTCCTGCTTGACCATGGTGTGAAAGTAAAAGGGGCCTATCTTGACGTCTTCGCCGTAGTACCTCCGGATGAGTGTTACAATCCAGAACACCCTGCTACCCGTGCTGATTGTCTAAGGTACCGGGGGATGTGCCTCGATTTCATTCGTGCTTTGGGAGGCGTTGTCAGCTCGGAAGAACCAGCCGACTGGGCCATACCCCATATCGATCTTGTCCATCACGGGCCCTATGCTTTGGTGCCGGATCCAGGCCACGGTCCAGCAATGGGAATCCCTGTCCCTCTTTTCAACCTTGTTTACCACGACGCTCTACTAGTCCCATGGTCTTTGGGAAAAGGCAGTTGGGGAATTCCTGAGAACGACCTTGGATATCTGCATTGCCTGGCCAATGCTGGTATTCCATATCTATCGCTACATCCTACCGAACAGGAGCTAAAGCAGGTACGTACCATGTGCGCGCTGCATGAGAGAGTTGGGCTTTTAGAAATGACCAATCACCAGTTCCTCGACAAGTCTTATCGGAGACAGCGAACCACATTCGCTGATGGAACGACGGTTACCATCGACTTAGACAAAGACAGCTTCGAAGTCTCACCAAAATTGCTTGGAGTTGTCGATGAAGAAATCCGCAAATAACGGGTGCTCTCCAACGCTTCCTGTTGCTTTAGGAAGTATCGCAAAACTACACATCAGCGTATCTGCGATTATAAAACCTTTTAATTCTTCCCTTGAGGACATCTTCGATTTGGCTCAAGAGTTTAGTTGGCCAATCGCCCTTCAGAGAATCATTTGTGAGAAATACTCCCTCAATGCCAGCCTGACGGTAGGCCTCTAACTTGTGTTGCTTTCGCTCGTCATAACTCGTATCGCCGTTCACGTCAAAATACTCAATTATCATCCCATATTCCGGTAGGTAGAAATCAGGATACCATATTCGGACTCGGCCACCGTCAACTACAGCCAGCGGATGCTCATAATTATAGGCTATGCCACTGTTTTCAAGCATCCTCGCTATATGAACCTCTGCCTTACTTTTATAACCTCGTCCTTCATTCCCCACACCGTACCGGCCATGCTCTTCCATTCAAAGAAAAGGCCTTTGTCCTTTTTATATTTAACGGTTCTGCTTCCAGGCAGAAAACTGCCAGAAAGATAAGGCTCTGCCTACATCTATCTGCTCACACCTGCGGCACATCTGCCCAATGCTGTGGCCCCGGCCTCGTCTCTTACGAAACCATTAATCCAAGCCCACGCCCTACAATTTCATCTGCACTACCCAACCCAAAAATTCAACAGTCGAACAACCACAACACCCATAGCGATGTGTTGTTGTTACCGTCTCTTACCTGTATCAACGCCTCCTGCCTCCTTCAAATAACCCTTCGAAAAATCCCTACAACAGTCATATTTTCTGTTGTCTGTTCTAAGCCATTATTATGCAAACACTCTTTATATCTCTTCCCAACAATCTTATCTAAATTAACAATTCTCCTCTTTCAACCCCCTCTAACATTCATATTACACTTTCATGCTCCTATACTATTGGGCTGTAACATGATTCAGTGCCAGAATCGTAACTATTGCATAAAAAGGTAGTTATATCATTTTATGGGGTGTAACATGATTCGGGGCCGAAAATACGTCTTCTCAGGCCTAAAAACTGGTAGCTCAGTCTACACGCTAAAGCTGTGTGAACCACAAATTCCCTGTTAACCGAACCGGGCTTGCCAGACCGATGTGAGTATAGCCGGGTCAAATGTCAGTTGAATCCGGTTGGTGTAGGTTCGATTGATTTTCGTAGAGACCAACAAAATCAATCCCAAGCTCTGCTGGTATGCCAGATTTGAATAGAAGTGCACGTAGCTAAATGGCTCTTCTCTATATTGGACGCTGATTTTTCGGTAAGCTTGATAAACGTCTTTCACATAGCCCTCATGCTGGGAAAGAGCAGCCTTCAGGATTAAAAGGTTCTTATCGTTTAGGTCCTTAATCACATCAAACATAATATCCCGCCTGGCCTTTTCGAAATGGTCTTTCAGAGGTACCGTGGGTTCTAATGCCCAAAGATATAACGTCTTTATCGCAACCCTGACATCTGAGTTAGTGTTCTTGACGGTCATAGCAGCTATCTGACAGATGACCTGCCTGGGGAGGAATCTCAGGCCTGCCTTTGCTCTGTCTGTCAGAATGTCTTCGATTTCCAGGGCATCGTAGTTTCTGAAGTGAACTATCTCCGGCTGAAGGGTGCTTTTTATGCTTTCGTCCAGCAGGGTTAAAAACTTGGGGTTATTACTGAGCAGGATTGCCATATAGTTATTCGGTGAGCGGCTTATCAGATACAGGATATCCTTGTTCTTGTCCTTTTCGCTCATCAGGTCCACTTCATCGAGGATAAAGATGGTCTTGCCTTTCCTGGCATCTGTAAACCTCTGCCATAGTTCATCAAGACTACAGCCCCGAGGTCGCAGGCCAAGCAGAGACGCAAGAATCTTAAAACTTGTGTTATGCTGGCGGCAGTTTGCATAGGCAAAATCAAGTTGGCCTTTTTGGGACAAGACTTTCATAAGGTATTTGGCGAGGACGCTTTTACCGCAGCCCCGGGAGCCTAAAATCAAAACATTGTTGGCAATGCCGGTCTGCTGGTAACGAAGAAGGGAGTCGATGACGGGTTTTACTTCCTCACGCATCAGGGGTTTCTGCGGGATGTAGTTGAAATCAAATACCTCGAAATTGCTGATCTGACCTTTGCTTTTATCAAGATGCTTTTGTCTTTCTGACACATATTGCTCAATGTCCATTTGACGGATTAACCTCACTGAACGTATAAACCGTCGGGGGTTTATAAACTTATCGGCAATTTCTCAAAGCAGGGGCAGAAACGGCAGGTGCCGGTTGAGACGCTGTCCCAACATAGGAAACAACCAAGGCTAATAGATATTCGGTCGAACGAAAACAGTATGAGCTTATGGAAAATGAGGGCCAAACTACCGGAAATAGGCATCTTGTTTGCCTGACGTGCCTTAGCCACTGACACAGACCAACTTCAACTTTGCCAGAAGGTATCACGCCGCAGGAATCGCTTACCTCCCAGACTTCATCCTGTAAGCTGCCACTACAAATGTTAAAACACTCATCGCGAATATGGCACGCGTACGGATTAATCCGGACCGCTCGATTAAACTACCATGATGGTCGGCATAGATCGTCTAATTAGCTAACTTACGTTGAGATATTTCTCGATTCGCAGGCCATCTTTAAGCTTAAACCGGTTTCTGCTCTGGTCGCCCACTGTTCTATCAAACAAGTCCGCCTTAAGCCGCATCTGCCTCATTTGATTCTTTACAGTGTAGGGTGATTTATTCAAAGCCCTGGCTATATCAGTATAGGAAAGGGCCATTCCCTGATTTTGGAAAAATACTGCCATAATCCGTTTCTCCTGTTCGGAAAAGCAGTCTACATCAAGCTTCTGAGGGGATTGCAGATTGCCTTGTGTCACCGCTGTTGCTTGGCTGCTCGCCTGGTCTGGTCGATTGGCTTGACTGTTCCAAGTTAATCGCAGATTAGCCGGCTGCTGGTTAACTGCTTGCTCCAGCGTCGACAGTCTTTCAGAATGTTGTTCAATTATACCTTTATGCTCAGACAGTTCCTTAGAGTGCTGTTCCAATAGCTCGTTAGTCTCCTGTGTTTGCGCATGTAATACATCAATATCAACCCTTGCTTTTTCAAAAGCGTGCCTCAGCTTTGTGACAGAAGTCTTACTGTGTTTTCTCATTAAATGTGCTTTCCTCTTTTTCCTGAATAGATCAAAAAATCCCATCTTTATTTTCAGCAGGTGCAGAGCTTTTGATTGAGGTTGAGACTGTAAAGTTGCTGCTCGATCTTTGCCAGTTGGCTTTTGATATTTTGGCGTTTCTCCTCCGGAATTGTAAGTGAGGTATCATTAAGAATGCTGTGAATCTGCAGTGCGGTTGATAAGAAAAACGAATACTCATTTCTAAGGTCTGTCTCTACAGAGTCAGTAATTTTAAATCCGGGCGGCTCATAAGGTCTTGATTCTGTTTCCTGCAATTGCTGCCAGTCTAACAAGGCCTTTATCTGCCGAAGGCTTTCCCTCAAACTTCTTAATCCTGCCTCGAAATCTGGTTCTGCCATAGAAAAGTAAGGCTACCAGGGTATAAAAATCTTTCGGTTAATAATACATATCATCGCTGTTGTATAGGTCTTTCCAGTCTATGGTATCAGGGTCATAGTCATCGTCCTCGCTTTCGGATTCTTCATGCAGCTTATCCAGAATCCTGTTAACGACCCTGCGAATGGCCCTCGTATTCTCACAGATTTCTTCCATGGTTTGGATGGCCTTTTCATCTTTTGGCAAATCTTCTTGTGTCATTTTGGAATGATAACGGGAGAGGAGTATTTAAGGTTTTATGTGCTCGAATATACAACGTGCGGGAATATATTTTACAGAAACTCCATAAGACATCAAAACTCATAATAAATACGTCAGACTCTGGAATTCCGGACGGCTCTATGCAAAAAGGTAGCTACCGGATTATATAACCTATTTACTTTCATTTCGTATAATAATCATAAGCTAACGTATATCAGTTAGTTGTAATTCTCGACCATTTTTGGCTTGTCGAAAATTACAACCAAAACTAAAACTAATTCGGGATTATCTCGTAAAATGTAACCAATTTTTTAGGAGGCAGGCTTATGAGAACTAATGCAAAAAGAAAAACACGTTCCGACAAATTCCCACTAACGCTGCATTCCACAGGACAATACTGTAAAAAGATCAAAGGGAAAATGTATTACTTTGGCTCCGACAAAACAGCAGCGCTTCAAAGATACCTTGACCAGGCAACATACCTGCACGGATGTCAAAACAATCTACAACAGCCAAAACCAACAGGCGATAATATGACGCTAAAACAGCTTTGTGATATGTATCTTAGCTACCAGTATTCAAAACTTCAGGCAAATGACCTTACTCCAAGACACCACAATGACCAAATCGACAGTCTGAATAAATTACAGGCTTTTCTGGGCCAGAATAGAAAAATCAAGGGCATATCTACTCTGGACCTACAGAACTACAAAAGGAAGCTCCAGAGGCATTATGGCTCTGTCTGCAGATTAAACCTTCATATAAGTATCATGAAGGCTATGTTTCACTGGGCCAGGAAAAATGAGATTCTAAAAGATATTCCAAACATTGATGCTATCTCAAGAGGCAAGATAACTCATAAGGAAAAAGGCACTTTTAGTTCTGAGCAGATAAACAGGTTGCTATCCTGTGCTGATGTAAAGATGAGGGCCATGATATGGCTTGGGTTAAATTGCGGTTTCGGATGTACGGATTGTGCAGAGCTAAAATGGGCCGATTTGGATATTGCTAATGCCAGAGTTACATTGCCGAGGAAAAAGACGGGAATTTCAAGGGTTTTGCCATTATGGCCGGAGACTATTGAATCGCTTGAAAAGCTCCCTAAAACAGGCAAACTTGTCTTTTATACCTCCAGAGGTAATCCATATATACAGACTTACTTAAAGGCTGATGGTAATGGTAACGGCAAATATACAACCTTAAATATAATCACACCATTATTTACGAGGCTGATTAAGAGAGCAGGTCTTAATGTTCCCAAAGGGACAGGTTTTTATACTCTGCGCAGGACTGCTGCCACTATTGCCGCCAGGTCAGGTGACCCATTTGCTGTTCAGAGGCTTCTTGGCCATGCGGATTTACAGATGGCAACAAGATATGTACAGGATGTTTCCAAACAGACTGATAGAGTCATTGAGAATAGTCGAATGTATGTGATTCGAGGAGATGAGGTTGCATGACATAAGTTTGATTTTGCAGATTTGTTTGCCACATAATTCGAAAGCACATTAATATCGATCTGCAGGCAGTGAATGAGATATATGCCAACTACTTATGAAAATGTATAATAACACTTGTAATCGAATTAAGCTTGCCTTCGACCCCTGCATCCTGACAACGACCGGTCGTTGAGATTTGATTGTTTGCATAGTTCCTGAACACAATCATACAATTTCATCTGCAAGCTCCGGGCTAATTTGGAATTTTCATCCAGTTTTCCGCAAGTTTGGCGAAGTCAAGGAAGTTGACAATCCCGTCACCGGTAATATCTTCTGGAATACTGCCTGCCGGGCCGACCCAGAGCCATTGCTCGGTAAGTCTCGCTAAATCTAAATCGTCAAGACTTATTTTTTCATCAGCCGCTAGGTCACCGGTTATGTTCTCTAACCCGGTAGAACTTACACCGTTAATTGTCAACTCCAAAGGCATACCGGTATCTGCCCTCTGACATTTTACCTTCCAGACTATTTTCTCCGGCTCAATCGGCTGTGAACGGTCAACCTGAAACGTGCAGGTATCTATACTTGTAATCGACAGGCGTGTCCCGAATTCGATATCGCCGAATGTAACATTCGGCTCTATTATGCCCATATTATCAGGCACCTGCGTCATCTCGAGTTCTACGTTCGTTACCGCAAATGGCCAGAGATTCGTAAAGGTCACGTTACAATCGTAGGCAAACTCTGTTCTCGCGACTCGTGTTTTACTGACAATGCCCAATCGTATTGGATTGAACTCATCCGCTCCCATATCAACTCTTGCGAATATCACTCTGGCCTCACCATCCATATCTGTTTCATTAGGTTCAGCGATAAAATTCGGGTCTCCCGCATTTATACACGGCGATTCAGGTAGCAAATGATAATTGCGATTCGCTGAATCAACAAAGCGTGGGTTAATATTGATATTACCTTTGCCAGTCCAGCCACCCTGAACGTCGCTGTAGGTTATCACCGGTGTGCTATCGACCAAATATATTTCCGAGGGTACGTCTGCCCAGAGAATGCAGTTGGTCACTGTCGAGCTGCTATAATGGTAGTTATACATCCCGCCGCCGTACATCGCCGAGTTTTCGCTGAATGTGCAGGATTCCACCTTCGGGCTGCTGTAGAAGTAGTTGTACATCCCGCCACCCCGCGTGGCCGAGTTTTCGCTGAATGTGCAGGCCTCCACCTTCGGGCTGCTGTAGAAGTTGTTGAACATCCCGCCACCCCACGTGGACGAGTTTTCGCTGAATGTGCAGGCCTCCACCGTCGGGCTGCTGTAGTAGTAGTTGTACATCCCGCCGCCGTCCATGTCAGCCGAGTTGGCGCTGAATGTGCAGTTGGTCAGAATCGGGCTGCTGTACCAGTAGTTGTACATCCCGCCTCCGTCCATGTCAGCCGAGTTTACGCTGAATGTGCAGTTGGCAATGGTCGGGCTACTTTCACGGTTGTACATCCCGCCGCCGATGGCCGAGTTGTTGGTGAAGATACAGTCCTCTACTTTCGGTCTGCTGTACCAGTTGTACATCCCGCCGCCCTCCAGGGCCGAGTTTGCGCTGAATGTGCAGTTGTTCAGAATCGGGCTGCTGTACCAGTTGTTGTGCATCCCGCCGCCGTCCACGTCAGCCGAGTTTGCTTTGAATGTGCAATTGCTTACCATCGGACTGCTGTAGTAGTTGGCCATCCCGCCGCCACATCCCCCCCATATGGCCGAGTTGGCGCTAAATGTGCAATTGCTAACCGTCGGGCTGCTGTTGTTGTTGTACATCCCGCCGCCGGAGTCGGCCGTGTTGCCGCCGGTTATTGTGAAGCCGTCAAGGATCGCGGTTTCGTTGATTGCGCTACCGGTTACTACGTGGTAGCTATTTTCTTCGTTGTTAACGAAGTTCGGCTCATCATTACCATCAAGGTCGCCACTAAGGATTGCATTGTATAAGTCTAAAATTCTTGCATCTTGATTTGGCTCGCTGAATCCTGCATAGCCACCTTTTATAGTTACGCCATTTATGATCTGGAATGTTGCTTCTTGGCTGCCTGGTGTTTGGTGTGCGCCCTGGTCAGGTTTATAAATACCCTGGGCAACTCGAATCTCAACCGGCTTAGCCGAAGAACTTGCATCAGCCAGTGCATCCTGAAGATACTTGTAAGAATTTGCCCAGCTTGAACCGTTATTTAGACCCGTGGCATCCGCATCAACATAAATAATTTTTCCTCCAAAGGTCGTACCCGCCATCGCTGATAGAAGAATTGCTATTACCAGCCAGAGTTTAAAGTTCAATCTTGTCGTCATTTTCGCTCCCTCTGCTTCATTCTTGGGAGAATGAGTCCGCCTAAGGTCAGTATTAGCAAAGTTGCCGGTTCGGGGATAGTATAGCCGGAATCGAGCGTCTCAAACGTTACTGGGTCGATTATCTCATAGAACTGCGGACCCGGCTTAACAGCGTCGCCCAGCCAATCGAAACTTACGGCAAAACCGGTAACAATCTGGCCGATACCGATTCCCAGCCCCAAAGCCTTTGCATCATAAGCGCCATCATCCTGTAACACCGGCTCCGGCTGAATTACAATCTCGTTCCAGTTGCTGGCCGGCGGGTCTGGGGTTTGTATAGCAAGGTTTTTGTAAAGCCCAAAATCAAACCAAATGGTAAATTCTTCGATTGGCGCAGTCAAGCTGATATTAGTTACATCATAACTGTATTGCCAGCGTCCTGAACCGAGGTCGCTGGTCTGGTAGCGGATTTCCGTCTTCGGCACGCCAAAACCGATTGCCGTAAGGAAAAATACGAATCCTATCCCCGCAAAGATTTGCTTTTTCATCACATCCTCCTCTTAATCTTTGTTACATTCTTCACCCTCTGGAATACCAGACAGACTTCTCTGTCTGCGCATTCCTCAATCGCTTTGCATCCTGCTTACGTTTGGGAAACCTCCGTTTCTCCGTAATAATGGCCTTCACCGGCATTAGTAATTTTAGACTATCGGAGTGCTATTATGCAAGAAAAATCTGGCTGTTTGCCTATTTTTTACGGACACTTTACGCTATTTTTATGCTCAAAGTCCCATCTGTGAAGCAGTGTATTTATTCGGCATCCTCCAACCAGTGTGAGGAGAAAATTACAAAATCCTCAAAATCCACTTTGCAGTCGCCGAAGTATGTTGTGGCGGGCGGTTAATAGTCACGCACAATTATGCCGTCTTTACCGACGAAATATCGGTCAGAGTCCTTAATTTTTAAGTTATAAACCTTGCCGACAAGGGGCATTGCTCTCTTTATAACGCTCTTGATGGCAATTGGGCCATTCAGCGATTGCAGATTCAAGCCAGGGGTCAATTCCTGTACCGAACCCCAACTATTGGAATCGAGAAGGAAGTAATGATTATCTGCAACGCTGATGCAGTTGCCGCTTTCGAATACTATGTCATAACACTCAAATGTTCCTATATGCTCCTGAACAGATTCGACTTCGCACAAAGATTGCACTTTTCCGATGGTCCCAGCAGCAGTTACTTTCTGGCCTGGCATAACTTCTGAG
>Ga0315296_10002313_pt1 | contig 16293 bp, 17 predicted proteins | sample YL17G14_18_MG_FD_203921 | JGI IMG/M metagenome (GOLD analysis project Ga0315296, IMG submission 203921) | Sediment microbial communities from Yellowstone Lake, YNP, Wyoming, USA - YL17G14_18 | ecosystem: Environmental > Aquatic > Freshwater > Lake > Sediment | place: USA: Wyoming | collected... | reverse complement strand
ATGTGCACATTCATATAAGAGAACTGAGCGCAGCATCATTTTTATTTCGGCTTTGTGCTAGTCTGTGTCTGTGGGCGATGACGACTCTGGCCCCGATGATACGGTGTGATTTGGATCTTGAGTGCGATACGGCTAAAAGGTTAACGAACTGTTGGCTTTTTAGCCGTTAGAAGCCCACATTACTTCAGAAGAAAGTTTCGCATTGTCTCTGACAATGTCAAATCAAGGAAGGGGCTTTCATCATATTGTCATCTGAATCCTGATTCACCAAGAAAAAGGGAAGGAAGTCTTAGCAAGACAAACTAACATACAACTAGTTTTTTCATTGGGTAATCCAAATGATTGTTAGGTTTCTCTAAAGATGCGAGCATCATCTCTTGGATTTCTTTGTTCACATTCTCAAATCTAATGTTGCCTCTGCTTTGTAGGCAAGAAAGCAGCTCATGGCAAAAGGAACGTGAGACAAAGACGATATCTGAGAAATCTATCACTATTGAAGCAGATCTATCGAGCTTTGAGACTCTCTCTACTACTAACATTGCACTCTGTCTGTCTCTCAACGTATCCGTATTGAACATTTTTGAGAGTCTGATTCTCATATCCTCTTCTCCCTCAAGTATTATTCTGTTCAGCCAACATTATTAACTTAATCATTCTGAATTTCTAATCGTTATCGCAGATATTCGTAGAAGTTTATCGCCTTGAGCTTAAACCTTATTCCCACAAAAGAGCCCTGCCATTCTAAGTCAAATCGATAGGGAGTGCTTTGTCTCTGGCGAACATACAGCAAAGAGTCGCCAGACATAATCATCACTTCTCCGCCATAGCCTTGCACAAACATCCTAACTATGGTCGGTATACCTGCTCCTCTCTCCTCTGGATCTTTGGAGGATTTGCCTTGCAGAGCGTTTCTTAATGCATCGATATGTTGCTCCACTTCGAATGATGTTCCCTGATATGATTCTTTGTATCCTATTCCTGTATCACACATGGCTATCTCACACGTCCTTGTTCTATCCCAATATTGTGCAAGTATCCAATAGTCGTCTACCTTGGCATGTTCTCTGATGTTTGCGACAAGTTCACTTGTCAATAGCTTTAGACTGTTGATGAACGGCTGCCGTTCCTTCTCTGGTAGATTGTTTAGTATTCGAGCCTCATATTCATTCAGAACACAATCGTTCTTGTCGCTGCAAGAGAGAGTGGTAATTGGAAGATAGCTTTTTTCCAATTCACTAAGTTCGTCAGTCCCATAGGGAAAGTAAATCGTCCCAAGGTAGCTGTTTATGCTCCGATCCTCTTCAAGGCAATTGATGCCGATTCGGTTATGATTTGCATAGACAGCAATTGGCAAAACGGATATAGGCGATATCCATTGTGCTTCTGCCAATTCTACGCAGGTCTGACTTCTTCTAGCATTGTTCAACTCTCTCAAGTTGCCAATCAGTTCAAGAAGTCGTCTGCTTGTGCTGCATGTTCGGACTAATCGCATGAAGCACCATAAGTGTCTATCAGTTCTTAAAACTTGATCAGGCGATCCTGACTACGCCAAGCTTCTACTAAGCCCAAGGGACAAGCGATCTTCGATTTGGAGTTAGGTTAGAGAGTCGGAGTCTCTTGTTTTTCTAATCAGTTCAATAGCTCAGTATTCTGTAAGGAGTCTTATCTGGACTGAGAACAGTCTCAGGGCTTGTATAGACCTTAAGCTTTTCAAACACTGCTGCCATGTTAGAGAAGAGATGCGTCCATTCTTCCTTGTCCTCTCTGCTTGTGTCTGACTTTACGATCTCTAAGACGAATCTACTAATCTTGCTCAGGATTTGGCATCTTTCTGTTGTCCATTTTTCGCTTCTATCTCCATGATGAATCCACTTGTGAAAGTTGTAGAAGAAAGTCCCATGTCTGGGATCGATTTCATGATCATAACCGTTCATGAGTTTCTCTATGAGGGTTCTAATCTCTCCTTCATGCTGTTGTTTCCTGAGTATGTTGAAACATATCATCAAGGAATCGGTTTCTTGGTCAAATGATCTTATAGTGTAGTGTGGGATCAAAGACAACTTCTGCTTGTCAAGCTCAGAGTAGAAGCTTTTGAGAGTCTCAGTCCATTTTTTCTTCGGGCATCTGAAGACTACGGTAGTCCAATTGTTTCCATCTTCTGTAGTTGGAAAATCATTTGCTGACACGATATAACCCACAGGATTTGGTGGTATGAATTCAACATAAAAGATATCCTGTCGTCTGCATGATAGCCTGTTTCTATACTCCTTGGATAGGGGAGTGTTTGGAAATCATAAAATGCTAACGAAATATTTAACATTCTAAGACTCACATAGGAATCAAACAAGGACTATAGGGGGATATTCCATGAACACAGTTCTCTACAATATTGGCATTATCTTCTTGAACCTGATGTATGTAGATCTTCTCCTTGTGAGGTAAGATTGCGGTTTGAGGGAACACCAGAAAATCTCAGACAGATCAGACAGGCTCTCAAAACTGAAATAGGAGAGTTTAATCAGAGAACACATCTTATTATGCATGAGGATGAACCGTTAGGCTCTCATGAGGGTTGTCACGGAAATCGCAACAGTTCCTATCAGGGAGCTGCATCAGAGGATTTTGGAAGAGATTGGCAGTCTATGGTGGACATACTTCAAATAGGTTCAGAGTCTGCAATCCAGATATTGCGATTGGGAAAAGGATTGGTAGAAAACCGATCGCTTCAAGTCTATCAGAGACAGGTGAAGCATCCCTATTTTCTTCATCTTCCTGCCAATCAGCTGATAGTTGAGCTTTGAGAGGGAAGATAATGAATTGGGAATCCTTCCTTCCACCTTTCTTTGGAGTTCTTGCATGAACAGTTCGAAAGACTCTCCCAAGAGACAAGAGTTGAAGGAAGAATGAGGAAAAGAAAGAATGGATGACATCAGAATGAACGTCAGGGTAAATTTGCCTGCTGATCAAAAAGGATTCATTGGAAGAAAGTGTCCACAATGTAAGAAATACTTCAAAGTGAAATTTGGAACGGGGCTTCATGGCTCTGAATGTAACTGTCCTTACTGTGGGTTCAATGGTGAACATCGACAATTCGACACTGAAGAGCAAATCAAGTATGCTGAAAGCATGGCGATAAGCAAGTTTGAGGAAGAAGTATTGGAACCTATGCTTCAAGATTTTGAAGGCGAACTGAAAAGGCTGGAAGATGCAACAAGAGACGGTTTCATTCAGATAAAGGTTGAATCTCAGCGTTCTCCAATGTTGATGCCTCTTAGCACTTATCAAGAGAAGGAAGTGGAGACTTACGTCAAATGCGATCACTGTGGATTTGAGTTTGAAGTGTATGGTGTCTTTGCGAATTGTCCAGACTGCAAAACCCTCAATGCAGCAGTGATTTTTGGCAAGTCGATTGAGGTTTCTCATAAACGCATCAAAATAAGTATGACACAAGGCGATCCTGAACTACAGAAAGCTTTCTTAGAAGATGCACTCTCAGCAGGAGTCTCGGCTTTTGACGGATTGGGGAAGGCTCTTCAAACACGTTATCCAAGCATGCTCAAAGATCAAAGGAAGAACTTGTTTCAGAACCTTGAGGCACTCGGAAAATGCTTGAATGACTCTATTGGGAAATTGCTTTCCGATATAGTCGGAAAAGAAAACTATGATTTTCTGTGGAAGATGTTCCAAGTCCGTCACATTATGGAACACAACATGGGAGTAGTGGACGCAGACTGCATCAAAAAAGTTCCAGATCTCAGATTTTTGGAAGGACACAAATATACTTTGACTCAAGAGGAAGTTGAAAGATTTCTGAGCATTGTCCTTGACATGGGAAAGCGAATACTTGAATTGTTGGAAGCGTCAAGCCCAAGCTGACAAGGAGCCTTGCAGAAGTTTGAAGAAACGGCTAGTCGTCTGTAGATACATCTTGGAAAATTCAAAGTGAAAAGAAGGAGTAAGTTATGGTTAGGTTGTATCTTGATCTTGAGACATACCGTCCAAGAAAAGAAGGTTCCTTCGTTGAAGAGAGAATAATCTCAAGTGGATTGCTCATTGACGAAACACCGTATCAGGAAGACAGCTTGAAAGAGAATGTTGATTCAGTTGTCATGAGTGAATGGGATGGACTCAATGAATGCCAGATCGTAGATAAGATTCACGAACAAGTTAAGCAAGCAATGGCGAGCCACAGGTTCACTGTGATCTGTGGCTTCAACATTCTCAGATTTGACATTCCGTTGCTGACATGCAGATGCATTCAGCACTCACTGGGCAAGCTTGACGAGGTTTCCAAGATGTGGAACGACTGCTTTACAATAGACTATTTCCAGCAGCTCTTAGTAGCAAACAGAAACTTCTTCAAAGGCATGACTCTTAAGAAAATCGTTGAAGCTTCAGAGAAGTTTGGACTGAATCCACCTGCCTACAATAAAAGTGGAAGTGCAATCAAAGAGCTATTCGATCAAGGCAAGTATAGGGAGATAGAGGGGCATCTCAAGCAGGATCTCCTGATAGTCCGATGGTTAGATCTCTATGGAGCCAAGAGGCTGATCGAAAAAAGCGTGAAGGAAGGAAAGGCTCAGTTTCAGGAGTAGTCGAGAGACTTAAGATTGAGGGACAAGAAGAAAGTCAAAACTGAGGACGACTTGGAGAGGATACATGAGTTTTTGGAGTTTGCAAGAACTTCAGTTCTGAAAGGTGTCGCTTTGGAACAGGAGTTTGATGGATTCTGTGTAGCTCACGATGGTTATTGGACAATATATAGAATCGTCAATGATACTGTCAGATGTCAACTTCCTGAAGATACTTCAAACATCACTGAGCTTCCTGACTGTGCAAGGAACTGCTGGAAACTGCTCATGTTCAGAAGAAAGCCTGAAGATGTTGAAACTTCTGTGAAGTTTTTGATTCCTCTTTTGAGGAGTGGTGAAATTAAGAGCTTCAAGCATAATGGAGACAGACAGAGTGCAGTTTCGACTAATGAAACCTACGTGATTGTCATCTACACTTGGGAAACAGAAGACAGAGACAGGCTGAAGGCAAAACTGCACTCTCGGCTTCAACAACATTCCTTACAGGAGAGGCTGCAAGATGTTTGAAAGCCGATTTGGACATTGGAAGCAGTGGTTCAAAGAGTGATAGTTGATGCGGATCTTGGCTTTCAGTGACCTTCATGGAGATGCAGCCACTCTCAAGCTCCTAAGAGACGCCACAAAAGACGAAAGTTATGATTGCATTCTTGTTGCTGGAGACTTGACGAATGCAGATCTAATCGAACCACCAGAAACAGTGCAGCAAGTGAAAGAGATCTTCTCCATCATGGAAAGTCTCAAGATGCCTTACTACTATGTTTGGGGAACGCCATTCAGAGAAGGCAGCCTTGCCTCAATAATGGAGTTGATAGAGAAACCTGACGACTATGAAGTCAAAGAACAAGACGGAAACCTTGTCTTTCAGAGAAAAATTGGCAATCGGACAGAGAATATCAGGATGTCAAAGGCTGGAAAACAGCTCCTCAAGGAAATTGAACACTTCATGCCCTCAGTAAGCTTTGGCAAACACTTGAATGAAGAAGAGCCAGTCAAACTTGGAAAGTATTGGTTGACTTCTTCTCCAGAGAGAATGCCTAAGAACGCAATCTTTCTCAGACACCACTACAGAAAGATCATTCCAAAAGCACTGATACAGCTAGATGGACATCTCCACTACGGACAGCATGTTCTCAACTATCTGAATCTGGGTTTTCTCTACAGAGATGCAGCACATGACGCTTCACCTATGATCGGTTGCTACTGGAACTTGACATTGAAAGACTCTACTGTTTCAGTCAACTTCATGAACTTGGGTAATAGGCTTAAGGGCTTCAGATGTCCTGAACATCCTCAAGAAGGCACTTTCTACATTCCATTTTATTGGAAGAAATGCCCAGTATGCTACAAACCAAGAGAAGCCATCGTGACAAGAAGACCTCAACAACAGAAGACTCTTTAGAGGACGCATTGAGAATCTATCATCAATGCTGTCAAGAATTCTTGTTGCCGTGAGCAAGCCCTTGTGTTTTCTCTATCTTGTCGTCAGCATCTTAGCCACTTTCTGCATTAATTGGACAATGGGAGAGTTAAAACCATAAGAACGCTGACAGAATATCTAGTATTGGAGATCGCAAGAAAAGCGTGTTTGACCGTTCAGAAAGGAAGCTAGAACATGAGTGAAAAGCAAGTCACAACAAACAAGAAAAAGAAAGGTCTCTCAGCTACAGCCTTGAAAGTCTACTTCTTTTCTGTAGTGGTCGTCATTGTCGTCTCTATCCTTGGATCAGTTTTGGCTAGCTCTTTCTCAACAGTTTCGGTTGAAGTTTCAGCAAGAGTCTTGGAAAACGTTATCAGACTTGATGGCGTTCTTTTTGGCTTCACTGCAACAATGCTTTCAATTCTCTTTCTGAAGGGGCAGACACACCAAAGGCAGTTCCTTTCAGCAATAGTCTTCACTGTAATTGCTTTTCTAAGCTTTCTGCTTTCCATGTTCATGTCATTCTCATTCTTGATGACAGAGCAGCACAGTGGTGGAATATTCCTTCCTGTCATACTGACATGCTTTGGTGGACTCTCCTCTTCCGTATACGTGGTTCTAGTCATGCTTGGCAAAGACGACACTGAAAAGTGAGGCTACTCTGTAGTGATGACGTCGACTGAGGCGAGCGTCAAGCCTGTCCAGACGTCTGCAGGTTCGCAGCAATGATCAAGGCTATGAGGATGTATATGACCAACGCAGTCATCGCTATTTGACGTGAGGTAAGGCTGTGCTTGCCTCAATACGTCTGCGATTCTCATGCCTTTTCTATCCCCCCTAAGCAGTTTTCCTTGGCTGCTCGTTGGGAAGAAAAACTGAAAAAGATAAACAGGGAAATATAGATGGACAAGAGGGTTCATGTGTCTGATTCTGGAGTGCAGGTTGAACAGCTTCATCTAGACGGAAGAGGACACAAGAAACCTATAATCAGAAAGATAAGGCAGCATCATGGAGAGTTCATTCTCTGTCTGCCCAAGTCCTTCGGCTTGAAGGTTGGTCAGCAAGTAATTCTAGAAAAGGTTGAGAGCAGTGATAGTTGGGAGATCAGGATCAAGAGTGCAGGGAATTGCTCATGGGCAAAAACACTAAAATCTATTTGATGACTGCAAGAATCTTGTCCATACTCAGGACTTTTGATCCACCACGTGCAACCTGCAAGCATTGTGGGCAGCCTATCAGACAAGGAGAGAAAGTGATCTCTATCCCAAGGTGTAGAGCTAATGATTACCACAAGAAGGTGTATCATCTTGACTGCTATGAGAGCATGTTTCTGTAGCTCTCTATTCTTGTCTGCCCTGTCGTCTGCATGAAAGCCTATTTCTATACAGAAAAGCCTAGCTGAACTGTCAAGCTATCCTTCCATCATAGTTTTCAGTTTCTCAATTTCTTCAGCTAAAGCAGGATACAGACTGTTCAGAATGTCCTTGCTTTCATTCTCAGCAAATCCGATCACTTTGAGAATAGCCATGTCTATCTCAACTCTGACTTTGGATTTCTTCTTCAATTGCGTCATGATGCTTTCTAGATCCTTGTCTTTGATCTTGTCAAAGGTTTCTGTCAATGTTTGTCTTTCTTTTTGGGACAGTCTTTTTGGACTCAAAATTCGGAAGTCTTCCAATGTGTATTCATCAAGCTGAAGGAAGGCTCCTCTAGTCTCTTTACGGTTGATCAGAGTCTGCAAGATGTTCAAACTGCAATTGAACCACATGGTCATAATCTTGGCGTCATCATCTAGAGGGATCCTGTATGACCAAGAGAGCCCTGATGGTGCTTCAGGTGTTCTTGAATAGAAAGCCAAGACACAGGATCCTGAAGCAGAGATATCCATTCGTCTCACAGTTGCAAAGTTGCCTAGTCTTTCTTCAACATACTTTCTCCATTTCTCTATGAAACTTGTGTCAGAGTTGCCTGTTGCCGTTTTCAGAAACTCTGAAAGTCCATTAAACTTCTTCGATACGACATAATCTAGGTTGTTTGTGACATCAAGTCGTCTGATGCCTGACACTCTTCTCAATGCTCTAGACAATGAGTTGGCTGTTATAGCGAATTCCTTGTTCAGGTATCTGTGTTTCACAATCAATGAGTTGCCAAGCACTTTCTTGACAACCCATACATCACTCTTCTTGATTGCTTTGTCTTCATCAGCAAGTATTGTGAGAGGCTGAACCCTTCCTCTCTGTGTTGTCTCAATGCCTCTCTTTACGTCTGCATGAGCTTCTTTCAAGTAGTGTTGGAATGCCACGAATTTGTCATCTGCTTTTGCTAGGGCATGACTCCAACAGTCTATGAGTGGAGCTTCGTGAACTGAGATCAGAGTGAACAGGTTGTCTGAAAGTTTTGACAGGTACTTCTGAGAGATCTTGTATATGCTCATGCTGCTGTCTTCATAGGCACGTTCAGTTGAGTTTCTGATGTCCTGCATCTTCATTGAGAATTCTTTTGCCTGTTCAATGGTCTTCGGAAGACTCTTGAGAAGAGTCACAGTGCAATCTGAGAGTCCCTTAGTTCTTGGTTGACTCTTCTTGGTATTGGGCAGCTTTCTGCCAATCAGAAGTATTTCTCTGAATTGAGCAGCTTCAGAAAAAGCAGCCCTCTCCCATGCCGTTATGATATGCTCAATCGCGTATCTCTCAGTCAGGAGTTTTCTCACTCCTCTTGCAGACTGCACTCTCAGAACGGTTGCAGGTAAGACAAAAGCAATCTTTCCATCTTCTTTGACAAACTTGTCTGCAAGAAACACGAAGTAGCCATAAAGCCCAAGCTGTCCATGAGCATACTTTTGGTAGTCATTGAACCGTCTTGCAAGACTTTCTTTGTATTCTTTTGGCAATCTCTCCTGCCTTGTAAAAGGTGGGTTCATTATGACAAGATCCACTTTCTCTAAGGGTATTTCTTGTCCACCAACTCCTTCAAGAGTGACGGCTCCTTTCTTGATGTGAGCATCTTTTGGGATCACAAACTTGTCTTTGAACATATCCAAAGTTGGCTTTCTGTAAGCAGCTTTCAGCTCACTATAGATGGCAGGAATATTCATGTTGGGCTTCAGTTGAGTTGAGTCCCAAACGGCAACTCTGACCTTCTCAGTTTCATGCAGCAGGGCTTGGAGAGACAGGTGCATGACTGCAAGGTGGGCTGCAAAAGGCATTATGTCCACGCCTGTCAGGTCATGTTCCAAGAATCTTCTGTGATCTTCCAATGAGATGCCATTCTTGCCACAATGAAGCAGTTCTCTCTTTCTACGATATGCAGAAACTAGGAGTGTGCCACTTCCACAGGCTAGGTCTATAACTGTAGCATCAGGCTTGTCTATGGTCAGACCTGCAAGCATTTCTGCAGCTTCATTGTTTGTGTAGAAAGCAGCTACAGCCTTCCTTATGTTAAACGGTATAAGTTCATGGAAGACTTTGCCCAGAACGTCATGCCCTATCTTCTCAGGTGCAAGAGCTTTGACTGCCACAATAACTCTTTTTATGGTGCCTGTTGCTGTCTGAGGCAGCTTGGAAGCTACGTTAAAGCCAAAGACAGAAGCATAATCTCTCTCCAGAACGGCTTCAAAGTATTTGAGCAAGTCAACAGGCTTTCCAATCTTGCCTTCATCTATGGCTTCAAATTGTGGATTGGCTGTAGAAAGAACGTGGTAAAAGATGATCTGATTTACCAAGAGATAGGTTGCTGCTTGCCTCATTTCATCAAGAGGATAATGTCCTTCCTCATACTGCAGGATGTTTTCAAAAACTGTTCTTCCACCAAAGATCTCTTCAAGATCCTTACTCTGCAGGTTCCTGACACAAAGAGTGATTGAGTCTACAGCTTCAGTCAAGACCTTGACTGCAAAGCCTGTGTCAACCTCTACAGCAAGAGGCTTTAACACTTGGGAAGCAATCCAATCTGCCAATTCGGACAGGTTGCCTTCATATCTAGTGCTAGCTCTGAAGTCTTTGAAGATGGCAGTGGCAACGTATCTCAGTTTGGGATCTGCAGCAATCTTCTCTAGCATTTCTTCAGTCCAAGGTCGTCTCAGTTCCTCAGGAAAAAGGACGGCAAAAGCACCTTTGGCTTCAGTGTATTTGGAGTAATCATAGAGTCTGACAATTGCATCTAGGAGCTTTGTTTCTGCTCCAAGTTTTGTTTCGACAACATACTCAGCACCGTTCCTGAGGAGCATGTCAGGAACCAATCTTCCAATTGGAGTGGTGTAAGACCTTTCAGTGGACACCTTGACCTTTCTCTGTTCCAATGCTTTCAGCAAGAAGTTTCTGATAGTCATTTCAGTCGGCACAGAACTGCTCATAGATACCAAGTTAGAATGTGCAACAGCCAAAATATGCCTTTGGACTGTTTCAGAAATGAGCTGCTGCCCTAATATACCTCTAGCTTGTCGTCTGCTTGAGGATCTCAGACCACCTGTTGTGAATACTCAATCCTGAATGCCAAAGACAGACAGAACCAAGATGACAAGCAGCCTGAGATCCTCAACTAAGCTTTCCAGAACCTAGCATTTAGATTTTCTCTCCAACAACCCAAGAGAATGTCCAATCTAACCATACCCTCTCAGGAAGTCAAGACCTGTCAGACTGTTGAAACACTCTGCAAGCCCTAATAGATATATAAATACAATATAGCATTCACGACTAAATTGAGGAGATCTTCTCCTTGAGCTTCAAAAGTTCATGGGTTTCTAGCTATTTCTTCTAGAATAGCAAATTTCATGTCGATTATCTGAAAATCATAATGGTCAAACAGTCGAAACCCTTGGCATTTATTTCACCATGACTTTCACGACAGAGAGGATCACAACAGACAGCATGGAGACAACCCTTTTCTCTCCATAGAATGTATTGCTATCTGGGGGACTCAAATGGCAACCCAACTTGAAGAGTTACCAACGGTTAGTATAAGACGATTCAGGGAAGCAGTGGAGAAGATAGAGGACTTCCACACACGAGTCAAAGTGCAAACAGGATACCTCTTGGCTGCAAGACTCTCAGAGATTTCGCAGAAGGTCACTGCTTGGGATTTCCTTCGCAATGCCTCAAAGCCCTATGGACTCTTCATGAAATGTAAGCTTGGTGATTTTGTCATGACTCCCTCTGAGAACCCTGCTTTGAAAGAAACGATTACACAGAAAGCCCTTGTCATAACTATGGCAGTAGCTAAGAGAGGAAAGAGAATAACAAAGAAGAAGAGAGACACACTCAAAGAAGACGACAAGGTAACAGGCATCAACCCACAGGAAATAGAGACAACACTGCTTCGCTATGGACAGGGAGAAGTCCTTGAGAAGTGGAAGAAGGGAGAAGTCCAAATAGATCCACTCTTGATTGAAGCTCTCCAAGGCAGGATTCACTACAAGGCTGTAGCCTTGCCCTGCACAACTGTCTGTGAACCTTGGACTCTAGATCTCTTACGTTATTTGAAAGAGGTAGAGATGGATCATCTGAGTTTCAATCTCACAAGGGAAAGGTTGAGACAGATCTACAGAGAGAACCTGAAGGATATACTTCCACCACCACATAAGCGTATGCTCAAAAACATTCTAAGGCACTACAGGATCTCTCACTTGGTTGAGTATTATGGATTCAATGCCGCACAAGTGACGAACTATGTGGGATGGACATTCAAATATGCTTTCGGACAGCTTGGAGTCCAAGGATCATCAAACATAGATTATTACTTGCACTTGTCTTGGAAAAGTTACTTCTACAATCTGCTGAAACCCATATCTATGATGACGTAAGCCTGAGAGTAGTTCAGGGTTCATCTTCATTTACTACGAGTATCACAGGGAGCCAAGGGCTGCTCATTCTCCTTTTCTAACACTTAGCAGGTAGAGCAGAATAGTGACAATGAAAAAAGCAATGAATATGACCACCAATAAATACGCTGCAGGAACTAACCATTCAAACACTCTTCAGATCTTCCTTACTACGAGTATCCTAGAGTCATGTTAGGTCTTCAGGTCTTCCTCTTCTTGATCTAAGCAAGATCTTCCTCATGAGACTTGTCAAGTCTGCTTGTCAAAACCATCCGCATCAGATCTGACCGCCTTTTCTGTGCATCAATGAAGTTGACGAAGTGTCTAGCCTTGCCATATTTCTTCCTGAGTCTGAGCAGCATGTTGTAAGCTGTCTTCTCTCTGAGTCCGATACGTCCTGCAGCATCCTTCACAGTCATGGAGTCCTTCAGGGCTGAGAGGAGCTTCTCTTCTGATGTAGTCAAGATTCTTGGCTCATTCTTCTTTGTCACATCGTTCACTTCAAGAAGTTCTATGAGGGCAACAATCTATTAACTCTAAGGCTGCAAGATTTGACAGCATCATGTAGAATTTCCACAGATTCATGAGGCAGTTTTGACAGCCCTGAATCAACTAGCTCAAAAGCTCTCATGTAGTCGATAGGAAGTCTCATGGAATATTCCTGAGACCACACCATTGCTGCAGATTCTTGGGAAATGTCCGACAGAAGATAGGAACATGATTGAAACTTTTGCAGTGGTGATAGCTACCCTAGTAGCTTAGAACTATAGAATCGTCTCCGTGAAGACACTCTGTCAAACAATGTAGTCCTGACTTTTTCGGGAATGGATTTTCCGATACAACTTTCGCTGCTGTCTTTTCCGTTGAATGTCCTCTAATGATGCCCTGCTCTGTTCAACAAACAATTCCTTTCCTTTCTGCTCAATGTATTTGTCCAGATTTTTGTCATTTCTTCTTCTTGCCAAAAACTCAGCTAGTCTTTTGAACATTCTCCATTCCTTCTGTGTGTTCATGAATCCTCTCTACTATGCTAGTCGAAATGAAATGCACTCTGCCATGTCTATCCCTCTCAACTACAAAGCTGTCAGAAGCCCAAGTCACTGTGCCATACCACACCTTGAGTTCTCCTGAATCTTTCAACACGATCTTGCAGAACTTTCCTCTAAGCTGATCCCAAGGGAAGTTAGACGTTTCTTCCTTTCTCCTTCTGCTTTTCGCATTCTTCAATAGCTCTGTCAAGCTCCCTCTGAAAACGTGGATCATCACTGTCTATGCATTCATTCTTCTTCATTTTCTTCTCCTGCCTTATGACTTTGACAGACGACAAGATGCTCCTTCACCTGAGCCTTGGACACGAGTAGCAGGTTTTTGTGACATCGGAAACACCGAAACAAGACTGATCGCCTTCCCTGCTTCTGGATCGTAAAATGAGTTTGACGATTGCTTTTTCGGCAGACTTGAACCTTGACCTGCTGATTCAACTTCGGGAAGATCTCTCCAAACTACTTCTTTCGAGTCGCTGCTTTTGACACTTTCTAGCAACTTCAAATAGAACCTCTGCTTCCCTGACTCACGATCAGGACAAGTCCACAGACGACCTTGCTGAACCAACTCCCTAATTCTTCGCTGCAAGTTGGTGACGCTCACTTTTGGAAAACGTCTCTGAAACTCTGCAACGATATCATCATAGTCAAGTCCAAGCCCTGCTCCATTCTCTAAGAAGATCTTCATGACCATTCCTCTCACAGTCTCAAAATAGCCCTGAAGCTCTCTGTAACGGTTCTCTGTCTGCTTGAACCTTTCAGCCAAAACAAACTCAAGATGGTCGATTCTTCTCTGCCTTGCCTCAAGCTGCTTCCTCAAGTCACTGACCAACTCCAACAGGACTCCAAGATCCTGCAGAGGCTCAACCCGAACTGTCGTTTGCTCCAAGGGCTAGACCACCATCCTGTCATCCTTCCTTGGCGGCTTGGGAGTGGACAAGTCCGACAGAAACTTACTGAACTGCGAGATCTGTTCGCTGTTCGCTTCTATGGTCTTGATGCTGTGGTGTTGAAGTAACTCAAGTCTCTCAAGCCAATCAGGATGAACCCACTGAACTTCAACAGCATTAGGATGGGATAGATCTCCTGTGACAATTCGGATACCATGAGTCTCAGTGTAGTTGTCGATTACTCGATAAGGCAGCCGAACAGGAAACTCAAAGACATCATCGCTGCCTTTCCAATGGACATTCGCAAGAAAAGCATCCAACACCTTGGAGTCAAAGATCAACCCTGTTTCGTAGAAAGCCCTGCAGAGAAGAGTCTTGACTCTTCCCATATGCTGAGGCTTCCTGATCATGACATTGACTCTGCCACTCTCAAACCACTCAACTCTCCCAAAAGCAGGATCCTTCCAAATCAAACCCCTATTCCTGTTCCTGCTCTCAATCCATCCAACATCAACAGCCCTGCCACGAACCACACTCTTAGGAACATAACAAAAAGCCCTCACATGATGCTGAGAAGTTGGGCATTTTGAGCCTAGCCCATTTCTGAAGTGAGACTTCCACTCTGTCTTGTAATTGGCTACTGTGGCTCCATGCTTCCTGTATGGAACCTGAAGCTGTCTGCAGATAGCTGATGGTTCAAGGTCATGGTATTTGTCAAGAAGCTTGAAGACTGATTGCTTCAGCGTTTGAGTCTCACTAGGTATCAATTGAGAGTGCCTCATAGGGTTCTACATAGATACTATAGGTTAAAGCTTAAAAGGGTTTCTACATAGATACTTTAATATAGAAGAAATAACTCTCTTATAGAATAAGAGTAGAGTGGTAAGGTATGCCTTACAAGGATAAGCAGAAACAAAGAGACTTCATGAAAAAATACAGGACTCCTTACATGACACAATATCGCAAGTTCAAGACAGATCAGCAAAAAAAGCTTGAGGAAGCAATTAGGAAAGGAGATCTGAACGTGGCAAAACAGATCATGGGCAAGAAGCCCAACATCTTAATGCAATCATGGCAAAATACGTTTAGACAGAAAAGACGCAAAAAACAATAGCAATTAGGTTGATTTTTGCTTCTTCTTTGAAGGCTCCTTTAGGCTCAGAGTCTTGAGTAAGCCCTTTGCTAATGCCATACTCAATTGTTCTGATACTTCTGCTGATCGACTGCCTTGTTCCTGAGTTAACTGTGGTTTTTCTTGTTGCGACCAACCCTTTGAAAAGATCTGCAGATCCTCAGACGATAGGGCATCCACTAATCTGATCAAAGGTTCAAGTTTCGAAACTTCCGACTTCAGAGTTTCAAGCTCTGTCGATTCGAAGATAGTTAGACTAGGGATTGCCTTTCGGTATTCTTGGACATGGGCTTCTTTGGAAGGGCGAAAATATGAATCGTTGAGATATTCTTCCTGCTTAACAGGATGATGCCCTAGCCAATAATCTACAAAATCAGCCCTGCAGCCTGAGAGTTTGCAGTTTGTCTGAAAGAATTTTCTCAGAACATGCCCATGCAATTCTGTATATTTGTGATTTTCGATCTTTCTTTGAAGGTTAGCTCTAGTGAGAAGTCGTCTCCACTGCCTTGATATGTTCTGAACATAAGCAGAAAGAGGCTTTCCGTTTTCCTTGGCAAACAGTGGATCCTGAGGCTTCAGAGATTTTCTAGTTGCCAAGTAGTCCTCTAGAACTTTCCTTGTCTCAGGAGTTATGAACGTGAAAAAGCTCTTGCCATTCGCAAGCTTTCTGTTTGCTCCACCTTCTACGGTTATCATGCCTAGATTCTCTAGGGCTGAATAGTCTTCAACCTTCAATGTTGGGAGAGTCCCAATTCTCAAGCCACTAGAAAGAGCCACCATGAAAAAGGACTTGTCTCGCAAAGAAACCTTGTTGCTTAATATGAGGCGTAACTCTTCTCTTGAAGGGATCCGATCCCTGATCTGAGAAGCAACCTTGGGCTTTGAGATGTAGCCCCATTCAATGTCGCTAATCCTGTTGCAGGTAATCCATTTCTTCACACCAAACCAATGAGCCTTCAAGTTAATCGGAGTGAAGCCCTTGGACAGCAGCCAACCGATGTATTGATCCAACTTTTCAGTGACATCATTCTCCTGCTTCAGCTTCTCAAGGGCAAGATCAGGAGTCTCACACTGCATGAAAGCCGTGAAAGTCAAAACTCCCTCAAGGTATCTCCTCAGAGTCTCAGAGCTTTTTCCTTCTCTAGTCACCATTCTCTCAGACAGTTTTCTGACGCTCTCATTCTTGGCGATCAACTCTTTTTGAGGTCTTGAGAGCATCTCCGACACCTAAATAACAATATTGCGAACCGAATATTTATCCTTTCTGAGATGTCGCACTTGAGTGCGAGAGCCCACACTTATGTGTAGATATTTTTCAAAGTCAGTAAAGCTAGAAAGGTTATCCACCTTGACGGTCTCTCTTTCTGTCCAAAGTCAAAGTCGCACCAAACCTCCACGATTGAC
>Ga0315296_10002312_pt1 | contig 16294 bp, 11 predicted proteins | sample YL17G14_18_MG_FD_203921 | JGI IMG/M metagenome (GOLD analysis project Ga0315296, IMG submission 203921) | Sediment microbial communities from Yellowstone Lake, YNP, Wyoming, USA - YL17G14_18 | ecosystem: Environmental > Aquatic > Freshwater > Lake > Sediment | place: USA: Wyoming | collected... | reverse complement strand
CGACGCCTGTCCGCGTGTTCGCGCCGTCACCGTCGGCCTCAGCGGCCAGCTCCGGGGCAGGCTCGCCTGACCCGAACGTCTCCTCTGCCTCGCTCTCTGCCAGCTGCGCGGCTCGAACGCCGAGCAGGGCTTTCACGCGCGTGATGAGCTCGTGAGGCTTGAAGGGCTTGGCGAGCACGCCGTCCGCGCGCACCTGGCGCACGCGGTTCTCGTCGACCGGCTCGAACGCACCCGTCAACAGCAGCACGGGGATGTGCGCCAGGTCGGGGCGTTCCTTCACGAACGCGGCGACCTCGTAGCCCTTGCATCCCGGCATCCCGACGTCGGCCAGGACGATGTCGGGCGGCTCGAGGGCGATCCGATCAACGGCCTGCCGTCCGTTGCCAACCGCGATGACGTGCACGTCCTCGTCGGCGAACGTCAACTCAATGACGCGCTGAATGGTGACGCTGTCGTCTGCAAGCAGGAGTGTGTGCGGCATTCGGCCCTCCTGGATCCCACCGGCTCCGGTGGAGCGAGCGCATCGTCACGACGCGCTGACATCAGGACTACACCACGACCTATCGACCGGCGGCGGTCCCACGATTAGGATCTCACGTCCAACCCGGCGCGTCCGCCGCTACGCCAGGGCCCGGCGGTCACGGACCCGAGTCTCGATGAACTCGGCGATCTCCTGCATCGAACTGCCGGGTCTGAAGATCCCCGCGATCCCGATTTCCTCGAGCCTCGAGATGTCCAGATCCGGGATAATCCCGCCGACGATCACGAGGACGCTCTCGAGCCCCTTCTCCTTGAGCAGCTCCATCACCCGGGGGCAGATCACGTTGTGGGCGCCCGACAGGATTGACAGTCCGATGACGTCGGCGTCCTCCTGCAGCGCTGCTGCAACGATCTGCTCGGCGGTCTGGCGCAGGCCGGTGTAGATGACCTCCATCCCCGCGTCGCGCAGGGCGCGCGCGATGACCTTCGCGCCGCGGTCGTGGCCGTCGAGCCCCGGTTTGGCAATGATGATTCTGATCCGGCGCATGGCTAGATGACCGGCACTTCCTCGTATTCCCCCCACACGGCGCGCAGCGCGTCGCACATCTCCCCGACGGTGGCGTACGCTCGGACCGCGTCGAGGAGCGGGTACATCGTATTTTCCGTGCCTGCGGCCGCCTCGCGCAGACGATCAAGGGCCCGTTCCACGCGGGCGCTGTCGCGGCGACGGCGCAGGGCCTCGAGCTTCTCGAGCTGGCGCGCGGCCACCGTCTCGTCGATGTAGAGAATCGGGATGGGCTTCTGCTGATCCGTGACGTGCTCGTTGACGCCGACGATAACCCGCTCACCGGCCTCAACGGCCTGCTGGAACCGGTACGCGCTGTCGGCAATCTCCTTCTGGGGGAATCCCCGCTCGATGGCCGCGACCATGCCGCCCATCCGGTCGATCGCGTCGAAGTACTCGAACGCGCCGCGTGCCATGTCGGACGTCAGCCTCTCGACGAAGTACGAGCCGCCGAGCGGGTCTGTGACGTTGGCCACGCCGGTCTCGTGCGCGATCACCTGCTGCGTCCGGAGGGCGAGCGTCACTGCCTCGCTCGTCGGCAGCGCCAGCGCTTCGTCGAGCGAGTTGGTGTGGAGCGACTGCGTGCCGCCGAGCACGGCGCCAAGCGCCTGGATGGCGACCCGAACCACGTTGTTGTACGGCTGCTGCCCCGTCAGCGAAACCCCCGCGGTCTGCGTGTGGAAGCGCAGCTTCCACGAGCGCTCGTCCTTTGCGCCGAACCGATCCCGCATGACCGTCGCCCAGATCTTCCGGGCCGCGCGGTACTTGGCGATTTCCTCGAAGAAATCGCTGTGCGCGTTGAAGAAGAACGAGATGCGCGGCACGAACGCGTCCACGTCGAGGCCGGCATCGACGCCGTACTGCACGTACTCGATGCCGTCCCGCAGGGTGAACGCCAGTTCCTGCAGGGCCGTCGCCCCGGCCTCGCGGATGTGATAGCCGCTCACCGAAATCGAGTTCCACCGGGGCACTTCACGGGCCGAGAAGGCAAAGGTGTCCGTGATGAGCCGCATCGACGGCCGTGGCGGGAAGATGTACTCCTTCTGTGCGATGAACTCCTTGAGGATGTCGTTCTGAATCGTGCCCGAGATCCGGGACCAATCCGCGCCCTGGCGCTCTGCCACGACCAGATACATCGCGTAGATCATCGCCGCGGGCGAGTTGATCGTCATCGACGTCGTGATATCGGCCAGCGAGATCCCGTCGAAGAGCGTCTCCATGTCGGCCAGCGAGGTGACACTCACGCCGCACTTGCCGACCTCACCGAGCGCCAGCGGATGATCAGGGTCCCGGCCCATCAGCGTCGGCAGGTCGAAGGCGACGCTCAGGCCGGTGCCGCCGGCGGCGAGCAGCTCTTTGTAGCGTTGGTTGGTGTCTTCCGGGGTGCCGAATCCCGCAAACTGCCTCATCGTCCACAGCTTGCCCCGATAGCCGGTGGCGTGAATGCCCCTGGTGTAGGGGAAGCCGCCCGGGTCGTTCAGCTCGCGGGCGTAGTCAAAGCCGGAAAGATCGCGCGGGCTGTACACGGCCTCGACCGGACGCCCGGACACGGTGGTGTACGAAGAGGGCCGGCACGAGTCACCCGCCGCCACATGGGCTTTCGGTGGCCGCATTCAGCTATTATACCTTCGCCTGGGGCGGGGCTTGCGGCCGCAGGCCGACCGACGTCGACGGGGCGCCAGCCCCCTCCCCCACAGCCCTCGCCAGACCCGCTCGTTGGCCCGAAAGAAGGGTGAGGTTGCCAATGCGTCACAGGCTGCTCACGTGCCTGGTGGCTGTTCTCGTGTCATGTTCCGGCTCGAAAGCTTCGGCGCAGGCGAATTCCTGGCCGGCCCGGGACGAGGCGGCTGTTGCCACGGCCCTTGACGTCCAGCTGCGCGGTGAGTTCGTGTTTGTTCCTGAGGCGCCCACGGCGGCGACGCTCGCCGCGCTGGCGGCGAAGGTTGCCCCCGAGGTCTGCGGGACACGGGAGAAGTGCGCGGTAAGGATCCTGAATGACGGACGACCGATCGCGTCAGCTTCCCGCGGATTCGTGTACCTGAGCAGCGCGCTGTTGGATCTCTGCGTGGATACAGACGAGGTGGCAGCGGCGATGAGCCACGCGCTCGCCCACGTGCAGCTTGGTCACCTGGGCGCGTACTACCGATCGTTCGAGGCGGCATACCGCGACGCGTTGGCAAAGGCGTCCAGACTGCGCGGTGTGGCATTCTGGGTGGGAGCATTCGGGGGATGGCTTCCAGCCGCGATCCTGTCGGAGGTGGGTGGCCGGATCGAAACGGGAGAGCGGTTTCCCCACGCGGACGTGTTCAGCCGGACGGCGCCGCTGCTGGAACTCGCGGTCCGAGGCAGCAAAGCACTTCCAGCCCAGCCTGTTGATCCGATTGTCTTTGCGCTCACGCGCGAGGTGTACCTCGGCTACGAGGCCTCCGCGGAACTGAAGGCAGATGAGACGGCACTCGACCTCCTCCGAAAGGCGGGCGTGCCGCCGCAGGCCTACTTGACGCTGCTGAGGAAACTCGAGGCCCATGATGAGGCCTGGAAGGTACGCGGCTTCGCGTCTCATCTGCTGGACGCGGCGCCACAGCTCCAGGAGAGGATGAAGCATGTCGCTGAGTTGCTGGCCAAGATGCAGTAGCGTCGCCCTCGCGATGGCCACGATCGCAGTCGCGGCCGTGCTTGGGCAGTCCGCCGGCCCACAAGGCGAGGTCGCACGCGCAGCCGATCCATGCGGCTCGACGGTCGTCTACGCCGCGGCTACCGACGCGGTGTTCGACGCGGTCCTGGCCTACGTGAAGACCATCGAGGACACGCTTGAGGCGAATCGCAAGACTCTCCAGATCAAATGGTTCAAACCCAAGACGGAAGCCGACAAAGCCTCAGGCGTGATCGTTCATCGCTTCGTGATTCGGCGCGGCGCGGGAAGCGCGGTCTCGCCAGCGAGTTATGAAGTGGTCAACCGGACGTTCTGGGTCCGGCCCGCAGGTTCCGGGCGATCACGCATGACGACCACCATCCGGGCCTACGGCTGGTGGGACGCGCCCAAACCGATGCGCCCGGGCAGCCACGAACAGGTGTACAACTGGTCGCTGTGGGGGTGCGAGGCCCCCGAGCTCAAGCTCGCTGCGGCTGTGGCCGCTGGGGCGGGAGGAGCGGTGCCATGAACGCCTCGACGGGCTTTGGACGGTTGCTGCTCGGCCTTGCCCTCAGCCTGGTTCTCGTGCAGCTCGGGTCCGCCGGAGTCCTGTTCCGGCTCTTTGAGACGCACTTCGAAACGGTCCCGGAAGCCACGGTGGACAGCCTGCGCGGCTCAGCTCTTCGCCGGACGTTCACGGCTGACTACGAGAAGACCTGGGATGCCGTCCTCGCCGTGCTGACCCAGCAGGCCTTCCTGGTCCGCATCTCCAAGGAGAAGGGCCGGATCACGTTCTTTGATGTTGACGGACTGCTGATCGCGAAGCGCTTCGACTACATGGAGTTCCCCTACGCCCTTCTCGTCGAGCGCCGGACGACTGACACAACGGTCTACCTTCTGCCCCTTGCGGACCTGTACGAGAACCAGATCTCGGGCAACGACCGCAGGAAAGTGGAGAGCGCTCTGGTGCGCAAGGGTGAAGCCCTCATGGAGCAGTTCGAGGTGCAGCTGACGGCCGGCGACCGGTGGCGGAGGTTCTCCGATGCAGCCGCCGCAAGTGCGGGCCGTTGAGCGTTGACATGATCTCGCCGCGCCGCTAGGCTGACAGTTGGGGTTCTTCAGGCGCCGTGGGGCGGCCGGCGCGCCCGCACCGACGTCGTGCGCTCATGTCGTCAGCCGGTTGATAATCGCTCCGTCGAGCGGTCATTCATCAACACATCGTTCGATTCCAGAAGGAGGTATTCGTGAGTCCCGTGGACAAGAAGGCATTCAATCCATTCGAAATGGCCCAGGCCCAGTTTGACAAGGTGGCCGACATCATCAACCTCGACGCGCCGGCGCGTGAGCTGCTGCGGTATCCGCTCCGCGAGTACCAGTTCGCCATTCCCGTCCGCATGGACGATGGCCACGTGAAGGTGTTTCGCGGGTTCCGCGTCCAGCACAACGATGCCCGGGGCCCGGCCAAGGGCGGCATCCGGTTCCATCCCCAGGAGACGCTCGACACTGTCCGCGCCCTCGCGACGTGGATGACCTGGAAGTGCTCGGTCGTCGATATCCCGCTCGGCGGTGGCAAGGGCGGCGTCATCTGCGACCCGCACAACCTCAGCGCCCGCGAGCAGGAGGAGATCTGTCGCGGCTGGGTCCGGCAGCTCGCCAGGAACATCGGCCCGGTGAATGACGTCCCGGCACCCGATGTCATGACCAACCCGCAGCACATGCTCTGGATGCTCGACGAATACGAGACGATCCACGGCGGCCGATATCCCGGCTTCATCACCGGAAAGCCCGTCGGCATGGGCGGCTCCCTCGGGCGGACCGAGGCGACCGGCTACGGTGTCGTCTTCACGGTGCGCGAGGCGCTGAAGGAACTCGGCGTCTCGATTGGCGACACCACGGCGTCGGTGCAGGGCTTCGGGAACGTGGCGCAGTATGCGATCGAGCTCTACCACAAGCTCGGCGGGAAGACGATCTGCGTGTCGTGCTGGGACCAGGAGGATCAGGTGTCCTACAGCTACCGGAAGCTGAGCGGGATCGACCTTCAGGAGCTGCTGGGGATCACGGATCGGTTCGGCGGCATCGACAAGGCCAAGGCCCGCAAGCTGGGATACGAGATGCTGCCAGCCGAGGCGTGGATCGAGCAGGAAGTCGAGATCCTGATGCCCTCGGCCATCGAGCACCAGGTGACGGGCGACAACGCGCCCCGGATCCATGGCAAGGTCCGCGTGATCGCCGAGGGCGCGAACGGCCCGACCACACCGGAAGCGGACAAGGTGATCCAGGAGCGCGGCATCTTCGTGGTTCCCGACTTCCTGGCGAACGCGGGCGGCGTGACCTGCAGCTACTTCGAGCAGGTGCAGGGCAACATGAACTTCTTCTGGAAGCGCGACGAGGTGCTCGAGAAACTCGATGTCAAGATGACCTCGGCGTTCAAGGCGGTCAGCGAGCTCGCCAGGCGTCAGAAGCTCTACATGCGAGATGCCGCCTACGTCATCGCCATCAGCCGCGTGGCCGAGGCGTGCCGGATGCGGGGATGGGTATGAGGCACTCATGACCAGTGACCCGAGAGACGGCATGCGATCCGGCCTCGATTCGCTGCGGGAGCGAGCGAAGGAGCTGCGCTGTCTCTACGCTGTCTCGGACATCATGCAGAACCCGGCGCTCTCGCTGGAGGAGATCTTCCGGGCCGTGGTGAAGGCGATACCCGAGGGCTGGCAGCACCCGGAAAGCTGCATGGCCAGAATCACGCACGGCTCGGACGTGTACGAGACGCCGCGGTACGCGCCGACGCCGTGGATCCAGCGCGCGAGCTTCTTCGTGAAAGGCGCGCTCGCCGGCTCGATCGAGGTGGCCTACCGGGAGAATCCTTCGGAGCCGGCGGAACCGTTCCTCCTGGAAGAAACCAAGCTCATCAACACGATCGCGCGGTGGCTGGGCCGCTCGGTCGAGACGAGACAGGCCGAAGCGGCGGCGGAGGCCGCGGAGCCGTGCCACGCGACGGCCGAAACCGTGAAGCCGGAGTGGGAGATCATCCTCGATCTCCTCAAGGATACCGACGCCGTGCTCTGGCGGCGCATCCTGCGCCGCCTGATGAACCACCTGTCCAAGCTCGGTGTTCCGGGCGTGCAGCGGCTGATCACGCACCTGGGCCCCGCCACGTACGCGGAACGTGACCGCGAATCACGCGGCGCCAACCAGCCGCTCCCCAAGGGGGACGCGGCGAGCGTCACCAGGCTGTTCGACGAGATCATTCGGCTCGCCTCCATCGCGCTGCCCGCAGCCGACCTGGCGGTCCTGGTGAAGCAGTGGACCCGCCAGGACCGGCTCGGCTTCCTGGCGATGGCGACCGAGCAGCGCGACCGGTCCCTGGTAGAGTTCACCGAGCTCGTCAACCGCTTTTGCCGGTCGGCGCGCGAGGGCGAAGCCGCGCTGGCGCCGACAGACGACCTGAATGTCCGGGTGACCCTGGCCCGTCGCTTCCTCACCGACCGGCTGTCGTTCATCGGCGCCGCGAAGCAGCACTTGAGCATCCATGACTTCGGCCGGCTGTTGAGCCATGTCATCGGCCCTCCGCAGGGCGACGGTCAACTGGGCGGCAAGGCCGCCGGCCTCTTCCTCGCGGAACACATCCTGAGGAGGAAGGGCAAAGGCAACCGTCTGATCGAAACCATCCGGGTGCCCCACGCGTGGTGCCTGACGTCGGACGGGCTGTTCGAATTCGTGCGGTACAACAGCCTCGAGGACACCCAGAGCTTCAAGTACTCCACGAACGAGGAGGTGTCCCAGGGCTTCCCGTACCTGGAGCAGATCTTCAAGCACTCGTTCTTCCCGCCCGACATGCTCAACGACCTGAAGGTCGCCCTGGACGATCTCGGCGACTGGCCGCTCATCGTCCGCTCGTCGAGCCTCCTGGAGGACAGTGAAGGGTCCGCCTTTTCCGGGAAGTACCGCAGCCTGTTTCTGCCGAACGGCGGCTCGAAGGACGAGCGGCTCTCCGCCCTCGTGGACGCCATCGCCGAGGTCTACGCGTCCGTGTTCGGACCCGATCCCATCCAGTATCGGAAGGAGCGTGGGCTGCTGGACTTCATGGAGGAGATGGGCATTCTGATCCAGCGGGTGGTGGGCACGCGGGTGGGCAAGTACTTCCTGCCGGCCTTTGCCGGTGTTGCGTTCAGCAACAACGAGTTCCGCTGGTCACCCCGAATCCGGCGGGAGGACGGCGTCATCCGCCTGGTCGCGGGGCTGGGCACCCGGGCGGTGGACCGGGTCGGTGAGGACTATCCCGTGCTGTTGTGCCCGGGACAACCCGGCCTTCGGGTCAACGTCAGTCCGGAGGAGATCGTGCACTACTCGCAGCGGTACGTCGACCTGCTGAATCTGGAAACGGGCAGGTTCGAGTCTCCGCACATCAAGACGCTCCTCCAGGAGCTGGATGGACGGTTTCCCCTGATTGACAAGATCGTGTCGGTCTACTCCGACGGCACGCTGCGGAGGCCGATGGGCCCCATGTTCCCCTCCGGGGAAGCGGTCATCACGTTCGCGGGCCTCGTCGAGACGACGACGTTCCTGCGGCAGATCAGGGAGATGCTGTCCATCCTGCAGGACGCACTCGGCGTCGCCGTCGACATCGAGTTTGCCCACGATGGCAAGGATCTCTACATCCTCCAGTGCCGTCCGCAGACCAGCGCCGGCGACGATCGGCGCGTCCCGGTGCCCACGGGCATTCCGGCCGTCCGGAAGCTGTTCTCGGCGAACAAGTACCTCAGCAACGCGCAGGTCCACGGGATCCGGTACATCGTCTACATCGACCCCCTCGACTACGAGCAGCTCGCCTCGAGAGGCGAGATGATCGCGGTGGGCGAGGCCGTCAGGCGGCTCAACGCGCTCTTGCCGAGACGTTCTTTCATTCTGATGGGGCCGGGGCGCTGGGGAAGCCGAGGAGACGTCACCCTTGGCGTGCGGGTCACCTACGCCGATATCAGCAATACGCTGATGCTGGTCGAGATCGCCCGGAAGAAGGGCGGCTACGTGCCGGATCTCTCGTTCGGCACGCACTTCTTCCAGGATCTCGTCGAGGCGAAGATCCGGTATCTCGCCCTCTACCCGGATCAGGAGGGTGTGGTCTTCAACGAGGCGTTCTTCCGCCGCTCGCCGAACGCCCTCGCCTCCCTGGTTCCCGACTACGCCTACTTGCAGCACGTCGTCCGGGTCATCGACGTCGACGAGGTGGCGAGCGGCTGCGAGGTGAGCGTCATCATGGACGGGGAGGAGGAAGAAGCGCTCGGCTACCTGATGGAGAGGCGGGCCACGACCGGGCCGTAGGGGCGGCGGGCCGACGGGCACCCGCCGCGGCACGCGGGCGGGCCGCGCGCGCGGCCCGTCTGCCGTGGTCGTCCTGGCCCTTGATCAGGCCTTCAGGGCCTTCAACACGTCGCCGAGGATCTCCTCGACGACCTCCTTGTCGACATCCATGATGTACCGGATGCCGCTGATCTGGGCGGCCTCTGGCGTCAGCGCGGCGATGTCGTCACGCGTCAGGTGGGACGTCGTGAACTTCCGGCTGCCGGCCATCAGCTGGCGCAGCCCCTGGGCCAATCGCTCGTAGTACGTGTAGAGACCGATGGCGCCGGCGGGCACCTTCTCAAAGGCGTCGTCACCGAGTTCGCGCCGCAGCTCCGTGGCGGTCACGAAGATCTCGTCCTTCGTGTTGCCGAAGCGCTCGACGTACACCGGAAGCTGGTTCTCCTCGATGGCGCGGCCGATGGTCTTCCCGACCATCGCCGCCGCGATCGGCGACCGCGCCATGCCGACGAGTTTCACGAAGGGCGCGCCGAGCGCGAGGCCCTTGAAGATCTGGTCTTCGAACGTGAACCCGCCCGCGACGGCCAGCGCCGGCACGTAGCCCCCGCGCTCGGCAATCCGCATCGCGTACTGGTAGAGCATCGAGTGGAGCTCGACCGGCGGCACGCCCCATTCGTTCATCATGTGCCAGGGGCTCATGCCGGTCCCTCCGCCGGCGCCATCCACTGTCAGCAGGTCGATCCGGTACTTCGACGCGAAGGCAACCGCCCTCGCCAGGTCGGCCGGGCGGTAGGCGCCGGTCTTGAGGAACACGTATTTCGCCCCGGCCTTGCGGAGTTCTTCGACCCGCTGGGCGAACGACTCCTCCGTCACCATGCCGACGCGCGAATGGCGCTCGAACTCCTTGAACGCCCCTCGCTCGAACGCCTTGATCACCACCGGATCGGTCGGGTTCGGCAGGACGATGTAGCCCCGCTCGTAGAGCGTCTGCGCCTTCTTGAGAGTGTTGACCTTGACTTCGCCGCCAATGTCCTTCGCGCCCTGCCCCCACTTGAGCTCGACGCACTCCACGCCGAGCTTCTGGAGGGCGTATTCCTGCACGCCGAGACGGGTGTCCTCGATATTGGCCTGGACGACGATGGCGCCGTAGCCGTCGCGCTGGTGGTCCTTGTAGAGCGCCACCCGGCGCTTGAGGTCCACCGTGTCGACCACCTTGCCGTTCTTGATGGTCGCCTCGGTGTCCATTCCCACGACGTTCTCGCCGATGGTCAGGCCGGTGCCGGCGAGCGCGGAGCCAATGGCCAGACCCTCCCAGTTGTTCTTCGCAATGTTGGTCGATCCGATCCCCGGGATGATCCACGGATACCGGAACCTGAGGTGCCCGTCGTGGCCGAACGCGACCTCGAGCTTGACCGCCGGGAAGATGGCTTTGTCGCTGTCGGCCTCGACGCCATGCGCGCCGACCGCCGTTCCCATGATGTTGAAATGTGAGTAGTCCACCGGGTAGGTCTTCTCAGCCGCCGTCGTGATCACGCCGAAGGGCTGCGGGTAGATGACTTCGTGGCCGCGATAGGCGGACTTGCCGATCTCGCACATGCCCACGCAGCCATCCACACACGTGACACACATGCCGGATGCCGGAACGATCGAGCCCTCGGTCCGGTTCTTCGTCAGGGTCGCGGCCGACGCGTTTATTCTCGAGAGTGACATTGAGGCCTCCTGATGTTCGGTCGTCAGCTTTTCTTGATCTCACACGCCACACACGGTGACATGTAGCACATCATGTCGTCGAACGGCTCCTTCTCGAGACACGGCGGGCTCAGGTTCGCGCAGCCGCCACAGATGACTCGCTCCGGATCCGTGAAGGTGCACCGCAACTGGCAGGCGGGACACACGTAGATGCATCCGCCGCAGAGCCGGCAGGTCTCGGAACGGATGTCGAACGGGGTCCCGATGCTCCGCCCCTCTCCCCGGCCGCGGAACGCGATGGCTTCGGCCATCATCTGCTCCTTGCACATGCGCACGCACCGGCCGCAAAGGATGCAGTCCTCGTGCTCCTGGCGGAACCGCTGGGTGCGCACGTCGTGGGCCGAGGCCAGGTCCTGCACGACCTTCGACTGCGGGCACGACGCGAGGAACAGCTCCAGGATCATCTTGCGCGCCTTCACCACACGCGACGAGGCCGTGCGCACCCGGAGACCTTCCTCAGCGGGATACGTGCACGCAGTGACCAGCTTCGCCTTCGGACCGTCCCCAATCTCGACGACGCACAGCCGGCAGGCACCGTACGGCGACAGCCCTTCCATGTGGCAGAGGGTCGGGATCGGGAAACCCAGGAACTCCGCCGCCTCGAGCAGCGTCGCCCCCCTCTCGACTGAAACCGGGACGCCATTGATGATCAGCGATATCATGACGATGGCCCTCCAGCAGCCGCGCCCACGGCCTCCTCGTGCCCGGCCTTTGTGAACTCAAGATCGCACCGCAGGCACCTCCTTGCCTCCCGGGTCGCTTCGTCGAGCGAGAGCGCCAGCTCCACCTCCGCGAAACTCCGCCTGCGGATTTCAATCGGCAGCGTCGGAGGAGCCGCGCGATCGGACGCCAGGGCTTCGGCCTCACCGACAGGGACGGGATCGACGTACACCTGCGGCAGGCGCCGCGTCAGCGGCTTCTTCAGTTCGTCGCCGCGCAGGAACCGGTCGATCATCACCGCGGCCTTCTTCCCGGCGGCAATCGCCTCCACCACGGTGTTCGGACCCGTCACGACGTCGCCACCCGCGAAGACGCCGGGACGACTCGTCTCCAGCGTGTCCGGATCCACGGCCAGCGTGCCCTTCTCGCTGATCGACAGACCCATTGACGCCAGATAGTCGATATCGGGCTCGTCCCCGATCGTCACGATCAGCAGGTCGAACGGCAGCGTGAACTCGGTTCCGGGCACCGGCTGCGGGTGCCGGCGCCCGCTCGCATCGACCTCGCCCAGCACGTTGCGGACGCACTCGACGCCCGTCACCCGCGAATCACGAGAAAGGACCCGCACCGGCGTCACCAGCGTCTCCAGCCTGATGTTCTCGAGCAGCGCCTCGGTGACCTCTTCCGTGAGCGCCGGCATGTCCTGGCGGGTCCGGCGGTAGAGTATCGTTACGCTCTCGACGCCTTCCAGGCGCAACGCGACCCGCGCCGCATCCACCGCGGAGTTGCCGCCCCCGATCACCCCGACCCGGCCCCGGGCCAGCTTCTCCCCGCGCAGGTTGAACGCCTTCAGGAACTGGAGGGCCGGGTAGACCCCCAGGACCCCCTCGCCTTCGACGTTGAGCCGCCGGCTCTTGTGCGCGCCCAGTGCAAGGAAGACCGCCTTGTAGCCCTCCTTGAACAGCCCGTCGAGCGTGAAATCCCTGGCGAGCGCCGTGTCACACCTGATCGTGATGTTCTGGTCCACCAGGGACTCGATCTCCCGCCGCAACACGTCCCGCCGCAGCCGGTACGCGGGGATCCCGCTGATCAGCATGCCCCCCGGCTCATCGTCGGCCTCGAAGACGGTCACCTGGTAGCCGTCGAGCGACAGATAGTGGGCGGCTGTCAGGCCTGCCGGACCCGAACCGATCACGGCCACCCTGGGCACGGCCATCGCGTCGCCAGCCGTCCTCACCGGCTTGTAGATCGACGGATCGATCCGATCGGTGATGAAACGCTTGAGCGCCCTGATCGCCACCGACCGGCCTCCGGTCGTGCCCACCCGGCACCGCACCTCACACGGGTGGTCGCACACCCTGGCGCAGACCGACGGGAACGGGTTTGCCTCGCGGATGACCCGGTACGCCTCCTCGAACTCGCCGCGCGCGAGGTGGGCCACGTAGCGCCAGGCCTCAGTCCCAATCGGACACGCCGACTGGCACGGCGCACCTACCAGGTCCTTGCACACGAACGCGTCGCACCGCTTGTGCACGACGTGCCGGTCGAACTCCTTCCGGAAATAGCGCAGCGTGCTGAGCACCGGGTTCGACGCCGTCTGGCCCAGCCCGCACATCGTCGTGTCCCTGACCACCAGCGCCAGCTCCTCGAGGAGGTCGATCTGGTCCACGGTACCGTGCCCCGCGGTGATGTCGTCGAGGAGCTCCCACATCCGCTGCGTGCCCTTGCGGCAGCTGAAGCACTTCCCGCACGACTCGTCCTTGAGGAAGTTCATGAAGTACTTGGCGACATCGACCATGCACGTGTTGTCGTCCATGACGATCATGCCGCCCGACCCCATGATCGACCCGGCCTCGGTGAGGCTGTCGAAGTCAATCGGCAGGTCGAAGAGCCTGGCGGGGATGCACCCGCCTGACGGGCCGCCGGTCTGCACCGCCTTCAGCCGGGCGGCCCCCACGGGCCCCCCGCCGATCTCGTTGACAATCTCCTTGATCGGCATGCCCATCGGGATCTCGACCAGCCCCGTGTTCTTGATCTTGCCGACCAGGCTGAAGATCTTGGTCCCGGCGTTCCCTGCCCGCCCGACTGCCCCGTAGGCCGCCGCGCCTTCCCGGATGATGACGGGGACGTTGGCCCAGGTCTCGACGTTGTTGATGGCCGTGGGCTTGCCATCGATGCCCCGCTGCACCGGGTAGGGAGGCCGCTGCCGCGGTTCGCCCATCCGACCCTCAACCGATCGCATGAGGGCCGTCTCCTCGCCGCACACGAACGCGCCGGCCCCCTTCACGATGGTGACGTCGAAGGTCAGGCCCGTTCCGAGAATCCGGTCGCCGAGCAGCCCGAGCGCCCGGGCCTGCCGCAGCGCGACGGTCAGGTGCTTGATCGCAATCGGGTATTCGTTTCGGACGTAGACCACGCCCTCGGTCGCCCCAGTGGCATAGGCGCCGAGGATCATCCCTTCGAGCACGCTGTGGGGATTACCTTCGAGCACGCTGCGGTCCATGTAGGCGCCTGGATCGCCCTCGTCGGCATTGCAGACGAGGATCTTGCCGCGGCCGTCACGCTGTCCAGCCAGCAGCTCCCACTTCAGGCCAGTCGGGAACCCCGCGCCACCGCGGCCCCTGAGCCCGGCTGCCTTCACCTCCGCGACAACCCACGCCGGGGCCCGCTCGGCGAGCACCTGCGCCAGCCCGGCATATCCACCGTTCTCGATGTAGCTGAAGATACGGATCGGATCCACCTTCTCGTTCTGCGCGAGAATCGTCCGGGTCTGCCTGCGGAAGAACGGGACCTCCGACTCAGTCGAGACACGCGCGCCGGTGACCGAATCCTCAGGCAGCAACTCCTCGATCACCTTGCCCTGGGCCGTGCCCTCCACGATGCGCGCCATGTCCCTCGGCGTCACCCTCGGATAGAACGTGCCGGCCGGCTCGACGAGGACCGACGGCTCCATCTGGCAGAAGCCGTGGCACCCGGTGACCCTGAGCCTGACGCGCCCGACAAGACCCTTGGCGAGCAACTCTCGCTTCGCCACACGAATGAGATCGTTCGCGCCGCTCGCCTGGCCGCAGGTGCCGGCCGAAATGACAATGACAGGTACACTCGGATCTCGAGACACCCTGAGGCGCTCCTTCAACACTCTGAAGTCGTCCAGCGTTCTCAGTCGTTCCGTGTTCATGTCGGTTCCTCTGGTTGCTCCACGCCGTGTGCCGAAGCCGCCGGCCGACGACTAGTAGTTGACGCCGCTGAGGTCGAGCAGGTGTCCGGGGCAGCCGAGCCGCGAGCACATCTGCAGGATGGCCCCGCCCTCCACAAGGAGCGGTACAAACGGCGCTGCGCACTCGGGGCACGTCGACATGCCGCTGAGCTCGCCGGCGCAGTGCGGGCAGAACATGCGCACCACCATGCCGTCGGCGAAGCCGTCGGTGCTCTGGAAAGCATAGAAGCCGTACATCGCCGAAAGCCAGAGTCTCCCCGTCCTGGAACCCGCCAAGACCGTGAGCGCCACCGACGCATGGCCGCCCAGAGGCGCGCTCGCGTCCATCAGACTGTGGTTGCACCGCGGACATCTCACCTCGAGCGGGAACACGCGCTCGTCCTTCGCGGGATCGACCTTGTGCCGGCCCTCGCGTGCCTGATCGATGACGTGGCTGACCTTCGTTCTGGAGACGTTGGAGAAGTACGATCCGTCGATCACGACAATCGGCCCCAGCGCGCAGGCACCCAGACAGTTCACGGTCTCCAGCGTGAACTCGCGATCGGGAGTCGTCTCGCCCGCCTTGACACCCAGGCGGTGCTCAAACTCCTGCTTCACGACCGGCGCGCCCCGCACGTGGCATGCCGTGCCCACGCAGACCGAGCAGAGGTGCTTGCCGCGCGGTTGGAGCCTGAAGAACCTGTAGAAGGTGGCAATCCCATAGATGTCCACGAGCGACCGCCCGGTCCGCTCGGCCACCGCCTTGAGGGCATCAACAGGAAGGTAGCCGTACTTCGCCTGCACCTCCTCAAGGATGGTCATCATCGCCCCGCGATCAGCCGCGTGTTTCTCGACGATCTCGAGCACGGAATCCAGTTCCATGGCTCTCCTTTCGTGTCAGTGCAGCCCCAGAACGACACTCGGTGGCAGACAGCGATCGTTTGCCCACCCGGGCGGATCGCGGACGACGTCCCGCCAGGGGCAGTTGCGATGCATAGGAGCAAAGACGTCGGGCGAACGCCGCCCGCGGTGACGAGCCACCCCGCTGAAGCGGCGTGACCCACGCGCCTGCCTCGTGCGGCTCTGCCTCCAGGGGTATCCGCCCCACGCCTGACTTGGCTCGAGGGACTCGACACGCAGCGCCTGAACCCGGGGGACTCGGCAGGAATCGGACGATGGCTACGCAATTGCCGGATGTGTATATCACAAAGCCCGAGTAGTCGCCAAGGACGTACCGGCAGCTCAGCCGGGCGGCGACCATCCCAGCTCAGCCGGTGAGCACAGGGGACAGGAGGTGGAGCCGCGGCCATTCAGATCTCTGGCTGACGGCAAGCAGTACTCGGACTGATCGCGCGGATCGCATCAAGCGACAATGCGGAGGGGAATGAGCTCGACGGCCTCGCCGTCGGCTCCCTTGGCTTTGATCTCGACGAGATACTCGCCGCTCACGAGGCCGGCCAGCGGCAGGTCGATCTCGTAGAGTCTCCCGTCGGCGGACGGCGGCACGGGCAGCTCGGACATCGCACCGCCAATGCGGTTCAGCACGCGGCACGAGACCGCCGGCGTCGTCGCCCCGGGGCCGAGGACGGTGAAGCGAACGAGCAGACGCTCGGTGCGCCGGAACTCGCGGCCCGCGGTTGGGATCGCCTCGGCGTCCTTCTTGATCGCCTGAAGCTCTCGCGCGTTGGCGGCACGATGGACGGCCGGGGTGCTC
>Ga0315296_10002310_pt1 | contig 16296 bp, 16 predicted proteins | sample YL17G14_18_MG_FD_203921 | JGI IMG/M metagenome (GOLD analysis project Ga0315296, IMG submission 203921) | Sediment microbial communities from Yellowstone Lake, YNP, Wyoming, USA - YL17G14_18 | ecosystem: Environmental > Aquatic > Freshwater > Lake > Sediment | place: USA: Wyoming | collected... | reverse complement strand
GTTCGGAGACGAGTGTGCGGGCCGCGCCAGCTTTGAGAGCCACTTCCAGGCACAGCAGTCCAATGGGCCCACCCCCGCAAATGGCGACGCTGCTGCCGGAATAGACCCTGGCCTGGTCAACGGCATGGACAGCCACGGACACCGGCTCTAATAGTGAGCCGACTTCCAGACTGATATCATCCGATAGCGGGTATACCGCGCTTTCCGGGTAGACGGCGTACTCCGCAAAGGACCCCGAGGCACCAACTCCCCGGCGGCAGAAGTGCTCCATCTTGTTCCGGCAGTAGTAGCAGGCCCCGCAGGAGCTGCGGAAATTCATGGCCACCCGCTGCCCCACCTTATAACCTTTGACGTTTTTACCGATTTCGGCAATCGTCCCGGATGCTTCGTGGCCGAGGACTCTGGGCTGTTTATATGCTTCAGGCGGCACCAGTCCGAACCGACCTTCCAGATTTTCCGGGTCGGTGCCGCAGAGACCGCAATAGGCTATCTTGACCTTAATCAGATTGGGCCCCATTTCCGGGTCGGGGTAATCCTCCATTTTGATGTTGCCGATGCCTCTCATCACGGCTGCTTTCATAAAATGAGTTCCTCCTAGTTAGTATTCAGTAAGAAGTAATGAGTTTTCAGTTTTCAGTAGTCAGTTTTCAGTAATCAGGAACAATTATTGAATGTCAACTATTTATTTTATTAATAAAGGCTGTGAGCATTCGTTTTACCTCGATTACCTGATTATTCAGATTATCACGGTCTTGAGGATTTAACAAACTTAGCTCACTTGCAAGTAAAAGGTGATACTCCAATTCACTGGCTGAACCCAGTGCGATTCGAAGAAAATGACTCAACTCGGCCTCTCCTCCTCTTCCACAACCTTCCGCGATATTTGCCGGAATTGAGATGCAAGCTCTTCGGGCTTGAGAAGTCAGACCATAAATTTCATTTTTAGGAAAAGTTGCCGTCGCTTTATAAACGGCAACGGCTAATAAATGAGATTTCTTCCATACATTCAATTTTCTAAAGTCTTGCATCTCATTTCTTTCAACTGATAACTAATAACTGTCAACTGACAACTATAGGGTGGGCGGTTTAGGGGGAGGGGGACCCATCTGCCGGAACTCTATGGCAAGACCGCCGACCGGTGAAGGGTCGGAGTAGATAAAAGGCCCGCCGGCTGCTCTGCCCATCGTCCAAATGCCTACCCCATTCTTTTTAAAATTGGCTATTTCGCTATCCAGATTGTCTGTGATGAAGCCGATATGGTGCAGTCCCTCGCCGCTCTTATCCAGCGATTCTTTAAGCGCCTGCTTGCCCTCGGTAGGTTCCAGGAGCTCCAGCTCCACATCACCCATCTTGGCATTGCTTATCGTGGTCTTCCATTCCGCCGGCTTGCCGTGCAGCTCACCCTTAAAAGGTATCGTAAAAATAGGCGGCTTTCCCGGTGCTACACCCGGTGCCGTAAAAGGCCCGATACCCAGCGACTCAAAATAGGCAATTGCTTTTTTAATGTCTTTGACCACCACGCCTACATGATGGAGTTTGGCGAAAGATGATTTTGCAGGTGTCTTTTTTTCCATGTTGGCTCCTTTCGTAATGTGTTTAGAAATGCCTTATTAACCGATACCTACACAAGTGTATCTGTGTACGGCCGAGATGTCAAACCCCATTCCACCATGCGTATTGCCTCCAACCCGGGATATGGTAAAATATCCAGAGCACTTTTTATTATTATCGTTATTCGAGGTCGTTTATAAATGAATAAAAAGCCTCTCTTCCCCGCTCGCCCTGGTTCCACTGAGTCACCACGAAGTGAGCTTGTCGAAGGGAGAGGAAATATGCCGCTATGGTTCGACAGGCGTTCGACCGAGCTCACGCCGAGGGCTCACCATGAGCGGTTACCAAACGACCTCGTTATTCAGCGCTTGCGATTAAAATAATTTCCTCTAGAAAGGAACGCGAAAGCATGAGCAAAGTGATGACGATGAAAGAGGCGATATCCGGGTTCGTCAAGTCCGGTGACATCCTTTTTCTCTCCGGCATGCAACACGGAGAGCCTTCGGCCGCGATTCATGAAATCGTCCGCCAGAAAATCGACCACCTGACCCTGGTGAGTGTCCTGGTAGCTACCGCCAATCTCCTAATCGGGGAAGGGCTCCTGGACAAGATGATAACAGGCTACGCAAACCAGGACGTTCGTTCATATGTACTTACCAGGGCCAAAGCCATGAACCGGTTGCCGGTTTTCGAGGAATACTCTCATTTCGGGATAAGCCTGGCACTCGTCGCCGGGCAGATGGGGATTCCTTTCATCCCTGTGAAAAGCCAGATAGGGTCGGATATGCCTAAATACAATAAAAATGTCACGTCAATGCAGTGCCCCTTTACAGGAGATACAGTCGGTGCGGTGCGGGCGATAGTCCCGGATGTGGGCATCATCCATGTCCAGAGAGCCGACGCGGAAGGGAATGCCCAGAAATGGGGGACAATGGGCGTCGACGTGGAAGGCATTAATGCCAGCAAGAGGGTCATCGTCACCACGGAAAAAATCGTCGGTGCCGACATTATCCGCCGCGACCCCAACCGCACCATTATCCCGGGTTTCCGGGTCAGCGCCGTCGTGGAGCAGCCTTTTGGGGCGCATCCGATGCACCTGGCCGGCTGCTACAGCGGGGATATGTGGGGTTATTACTTCGATACCGGGCCGAAAGAGAACTATGACACCTACGTGGAAAAACTGGTGTACGGCGTCAAAGACTGGGACGAGTATCTCAAGAAGCGGGCGGAGATGAAGCCGGCCGGATATTTTAAAAACTTCACGATAAAACCCGTCAGGAGCAATCCGATAATCACCGGATTCTAGGAGCGAAATTATGAACGGAAATAATGAAGACATGAAATATTCCGCCGCCGACCAGATGGTAGTTGCCGGTTCACATCAAATCAGGCCGAATGACGTTGTCTATGTCGGCCTGGGGCTTCCTTTTCTTTCGGCCCTGCTGGCGAAATACACCCACGCCCCCGAAAGTACGATTATCATCGAAAACGGCATCGTGCGGGCAACCGTGTTTGAAATGCCAAGGGCAACCGACACCCTCGGTTCGCAGTTCATGGCCGACCAGCTTACGGGGCTGTTTTATATCAATTGCCTTGGGCAGGCCGGGCACATCAGCACCGGTTTCATCGGGGCAGGTCAGGTGGACAGGTACGGCAATGTCAACGATACATGCGTCGGCGACTACTACAAACCAACGCACCGATGGTCAGGAAGCGGCGGAGCCACCGATGTTATAAGCTTTTGCCAGCGCTCCATTACTATGCTCCGGCAGAACAAGCGCCGGTTTCCCGAGAAAGTCGACTTTATCACCTGTCCGGGTTATCTCGATGGAATACCGGGGCAGCGGGAAAAGATGGGCATCCCGCCCGGCACGGGACCTTCCCTGGTGATAACGGATTTAGCCTGCTATACCTTTGAAAATGGGGAGATGGTCGTCCAGTCCGTCCACAGCGGCGTGGGGGTAACTCTAAAGCAGGTTAAAGCGGAGGTGGGCTGGGATATTAAAGTATCTCCCGACCTCCATGACACCAAGCCGCCCACCGACGAAGAAATAAAACTCCTGCGTGAAAAAGTCGACCCCAAGCGGATATGGGTCGGCGGTAAGCGCCAAGCCTCCAAAGGGCAAGAGGACTAGGGAATAAGGGTAGAGGGATAAGGGATGAGGGATGGGGGAGAATTGGAATAGATTTTGGGGAAATGAAGCGAACCACCGGGCAGACATCCCGATGTTTTTTACGGTGTAGTTTTTACCTTATAGTAAAGCTAAAAGGTATCAAATAATCGTACGCATGGCTGGACCATAATCCCGATGTCTATTCAATTGTAACTTTCAAGTAAATTGTAACATTGGGAGAAAAAATGGAATTAGCTAAAAGTGTTACCTCAACTACAAACTTTTTGAGCCCAAAGGTAAGCAGCGGCTCTTTTCCATGTACCTTGACCGGCTTCTACCATAGGACGTAAATGGTTGGTAAGCTTCTCAATCTCTTCATCAGTCAAGGCTTGTTTCATGGCTTCTTCGAGAGTAGGAATACGCGGATTGCCTGTCATTCGCAGCATGGTTTCCCATTTAACCGCTGGTATCGAAGTCATATCGGCATGTAATTCTAGATGAATCTCGCCAAATCGTGCCTTCTCAGCCATGTTAAATAAATCACGCTCATCAAAGTCCAGCATTGGGTCCGTTCTCAAAGGTTGAATAAGGCTATAAATTTTGCTGATTTTCTCCACTATGTCAATAATTGGTCCTACATTATAGCCCCTGAAAATATTTACTGGGTTATATCCAAAGCGGTTGATAGGTTCGAATATAGATAGCCGACCCCCTGGCTTAAGTACCCTGTAGAATTCCTTAAAGGCAGAGTGTTTTGCCTCAACGTATATCAATACAGAACGTACCGTAATTATGTCTACTGAGGCATTATCTAAATCAGTCAGGTTATCAACTGAGGCCTTAAGAAATTGGCAACGGTCAACTATCCCTAACTTTTCAGCCAAAGATTGACAATGGTCCAGTAAATCTTGGGAAATATCACTAAAAATAACCTTACCCTGCTTACCAACTTGATCTAGAGCTGCGAAGGCGATCAGTCCATCGCCGGTACCTACATCCAGCACAGTATTGCCTTCCTCTATCTTCGCATTCTGAAGTAATTTATCTCGTACTTGTCCCAAGAACGTTAGCATGGTCTTTTGCATTTCGATATCGCCACCATGCCGCTTTTGTAACAGCCACTGAAACCATTTATCTTGAATTCTTTCAGATTCCATCTTTAATCATTTTCATCGCTGACTGATTTTGCCTTAATTATAAAGTAAATATAAAAAGGATCTTCAAGAAAATATTTCCCACTCTTATATTGTCCTTATTATGCCATAAAATTTACCCGTCGATAGTTACATTCAGATAAAGAGTTACCTAACACTCGGGCGAAATGTTTAATTATTCTTAGTCCACGTAAACATCCCTATTTTTTTTACAGTTTATTACACTTAATAGAAAAGGTAAAAGGTATTAAGTAATCGTACGCATGGGTGTACAAACATCCCGATATTTGTGCAATGGTAGTAAGGAATAAAGAAGCCCGGGGAAGGGCTTACTCACCACCCCACCCCGAGATTCTTCAGTCGTTTCACTCCTTCAGAATGACAGGCTGCAGCTATTTTTTCTTTGAGGGCGGGGGAGGAGACGGAGGCGGGGCCACCGTCGCCTCGTCCACGAACTTGAACATGCGGGTTAAACCGCCCGGTGTCCTCAAATTATAAAGTCGCACGGCGTTGCCGCCCAGCATGAGGTTCATGTCATCCTGGTTGATGTCCAGCCGCTGAATTTGCTTTAAACTCCACCCCCAGATATCCACCTGGTGCCGCGGTATGCCTTCTTTAAGGTTCTGTCGGGTGTAACCCGGCGGGTAGCGGTTTAATTGTGAATATACCGGCAGACTGGCGCCCCAGTCCGTGCCCCAGATAAGCTTTTCCGCGCCGACCGATGGGTCGTTCAGGGCTTTATTATAGAGTTCAGCCCACCAGCGACCCGTTTCCAGGTAGATATTTTTGTGGCTGGCGGCCACGTGCAGCGCCTGCTCATAGAACCACTCCCACCAGCCGCCCTCGATGCCGGCATGCTCCAGGATGATGGGCACATCGGGGTAAGCTACAGCCAGCGTATGCACCCACAGCGGATTGAACGTTGTCGGGAAGCCGTGGTAGGACATGGCATAGCCGCCGGGGGTTCCGGAATGGTAGCGGATAGGGATATGGTACTGCCGCCCCAGGTCCATCATCTTCATCATATTCCGGAGCAGGGTTTCCTGGTCCAGGAACAGCTTGTCCGGAGCGGGCTGACCCATAGGCATACCCTCGCCGACGCCGACGAATTGCTTGGTATCGAGGAGCCTGGCCAGCTCCGCGATAGCACCGTCGATGGTGTATTTCTCTTCTCCCCTGGCGCACCGGTCCTGATATTCCTTGGCGTTGCAGTTGGCGACGAACCTCTCCGGGTATTTCTTCACCTGCGCCACGTTGGTCTTGTTGGTCATGCCGAAGGCCGGCTCAATGATGCACATGTCGACGCCATAGCAGTCCATGTCATAGATAAGGCGCGGAGAATTGTCATAGGCTTCCATCTGACCCATGACAACGCCGAGTTTGTCATAGTCCTTGGAACCCCCCATCGCTTTCCCGGCGGCGTGGCGCTGGGAATGAACATGGGTGTCAACGATAAATCTCCCTAGTTTCATTTTAAACCTCCGTTTATAATATTCGATGGTTTTACTCTTATTACTGTCATTCTGAAGGAGTCCCGATTGTGTCGGGACGACCGAAGAATCCGTTTTTAATTCTGCCGGGGTACGGATTCTTCCCCCGATTACATCGGGGTCAGAATGACATCTTCATAATTTAATCTACGAATTTGAACATGCGGGTCAGGCCGCCCGGCGTTCTCAGGTTGAAGATACGCACGGCATTCCCGCCCAGCATAAGGTTCATGTCGTCCTGGTTGATGTCCAGCCTCTGTATCTGCTTCAAGCTCCAGCCCCAGATGTCCACCTGGTGGCGCGGTATGCCCTGTTTTAAATCCTGTCTGGTATAGCCCGGCGGGTAGCGGTTCAGCTGTGAATAGACCGGCAGGCTGGCGCCCCAGTCCGTGCCCCAGACAAGCTTTTCCGCTCCGACGGAGGGGTCGTTCAATGCTTTATAGTAGAGTTCGGTCCACCAGCGCCCCGTCTCCAGATAGATGTTCTTGTGGCTGGCGGCAACGTGCAGGCAGCACTCGTAGAACCATTCCCACCAGCCGCCCTCGATGCCGGCGTGCTCCAGGATGATGGGCACATCCGGCATGGCGACGGCCAGGGTATGTACCCAGAGCGGATTATAGGTGAACTGCGCGCCGTGATAGGCGATGGCATAGCCGCCGGGTGTCCCGGTATGATAACGCATCGGCACCTTGTAGGCGCGGCAGACCTCCATGACCTTCAGGCAGTTTTTAATGATTTCCTCCTCAGTCTGAAACATGGGAGGTCCCTCGCCGCGGCGTCCGCGCATGGGTATCAGGACCATCTCGCCGATGCCGACGTAGTTGCTGGTCTTCAGCAAATCAGACAGAGCATCGCAGAAACCTTCGATAGTCCATTCTTCCTCGCCGGCGGCGCACCTATCCTGGTATTCCTTGGGCCAGCAGCAGGCGGCGAATTTATCCGGGTGCGCTTTTACCTGCTCCACGTCGGTCTTGTTGGTCATGCCGAAAGCCGGCTCGATAATGCACATATCAACCCCGTAACACTCCATGTCGTAGAGAAGGCGCGGCGAGTTGTCATAGGCTTCCATCATGCCCATGACCTGGCCGAGCTTGTCGAAGTCCTTGGAGCCTTTCAGGGCTTTCCCGGCGGCGTGACGCTGGGAGTGAACGTGGGTGTCGACGATAAATCTACCTAGTTTCATCCTTTCCTCCTTTTATTTTATCTATGGTTATTATTTCATCCAGGGCATTACCACGCCCTTGATATAGCCCGGCGTTCTGTTAAGGTTGTCCTCGAATGCCCGCCCGATGTCCTCCAGCGTGTAGCGGTGGGTGACCAGCTTCTCCATGGGGTAAATCCCCTTCTGCAAAGCCCATATCGCACGGGTAAGTTCACTCTGGTAATCGGTGGACATTCCGATGCCCTGCGGACTATAAATTATCGGGCACTTTATCCAGTTGAACAATTCATAGGTATCCGGAGACTGGTGCCAGCCGACTAAAATGATTTTGCCCCGGTTTCTCTTAATAACCTCGCCGACCATCTTGATGCCGGGCGGGTGGCCAACCACCTCGATGGCGACGTCGACGCCGCGGCCGCCGGTTATCTTCATTACCTCTTCGGCGACGTTCACCCTGCTCGGGTTGAGGGTGACGGTGGCTCCCAGCTCTTTCGCCAGTTTCAGTCTACCATCGTCCAGGTCAGCGACGATGTATTCCCTGAGTTTTGGGTGGGCGACCCCGGCGATAATGCCCAGGCCCATGAAGCCGCAGCCCACCTGGAAGACGTAATCGCCCATCTCCGGGTTGGCGGTGCGGGCGATGGATACCAGGCTCATCAGGGGCTCGCCGAGGGCATGCTCGATGGGAATCCCGTCCGGTACTTTTTCGATAACCGACCCGTGGCCGCGGGCGACGCGGTCGGTCGGGTCACAGGCGGCGTACTCGGCGTAGCATTCAGCGGGAAAGAACCCGGTAATCCTGTCCCCGACCTGGAACCCCTTGACGTTCCTGCCCACTTCCACCACCGTCCCGGCCGGTTCGTGGCCGGCTCGCCTCGGGAAAGGCATACGCTTTTCCAGGTAGCCCGGCATGTCGCTGGAGCATACCCCGCAGGCTTCTATTTTAACCAGCATCTCATCATCGCTGATTTTCGGCATCTCGACTTCTCTTATCTCAAATTTCCTGGGGGCAACAATAAAAGCAGCTTTCATAACCAGTTCCTCCTTAGATGAATATGCTTAAAAATATCACACACTTTTTTTCCGACAGGCCGATAACATAAAGAGCGGCCGTACCTGATTGTACCCCTTCCGCCATTGCTCAATCAATATCTGCCGCAAAGTAAAAATATCACCTCTGTTAACTAAGAATCTTGCAGCGTGGGTGGCTCAGCGAACTTCACCATACTGTTACTCATACTTTGAGCGGATTAAGAGACGTAAAGGAGCTAACTGTGCTAACACTGCCCTGGCCAGAAGGCTTTGCGAGATTACCTGGCATTGTTTGGCGGAGAAGCGTTCCTACGAGGAGCGAATTTCTGGACGCAGAGAGAGTAATCAACCGGCCGCCTTCATTGGTTCTTGGTCGTAAGGACCCTTTAGACAGATTAAGGGGCCGGGAGTCGGATAGCCACACTGTGTCCTTAATAGGGGACGAAGAAAAGATTGACTCATTTTTTACTTTGAAAAGAGGGGAACTTGACGCCTTTCAGAAAAGAACTTTTAGATTAGAATTCAACCTTATCTGCTAGTTGTTCCGACTGGATTTTACCTTTTACTATTTTTGTTGAGTCGAGATAGATGACCATTCTAGGCAGCATTGAAGCTTTAGAGCATCAGTGAACCAACAGTAAAATCCCGCCGTCCTGGGGTTGAATTGTGAAGATTGTGCCCTTGTTACCCGTGGACACGTTCTGATAAGTGGCAGTGAACGAGATTGCGCTGACGCTATTTGTAGGATTGACCACTACTACGCCGTTTTGAAATTCCCTTGTCCATGTACCATCACTTTGCTTTTGGGCTTTACCTTTGGCAAAGCCAAGGTTTATATCATACTCGGGAAACCACCATACTTGACTATGAGCTAGATCGCCCCTATCAAAATTATAGTAACCATCATCGAGTAACGTTATTGTCAGCCCATACCTCATTTTCTGTAAATCAGTAATGGAAAGCTGTGGTTTTTCAGGGTCATTGGGTCTGTTATCGGTATCAGCATCTATGATGTGAATTCTTGAAGGAGGTGCCGGTCTTTGCATATTTCTTTCGTATATGTCCCAGACTTTCAAGAAGTCATGACTGCTGTAGGCGCTTGTGCCCAGAGCGTTCTCTTGCATATGACCGTTCGCATAATCAAAATAAGTTGAATTCGCGTTCCATTCATTTCCGGGATTACCGAATATTATTGCCTCCGGGCCCAGCAGGTCCCTTGTTATTTTCAGAAGCTTTGTCAATCCCTGTTTCCATAGCTGGTTAACCATAGAGGGACTATCGGCAACGCCGTCATTATTAATGTCCACGTTTGAAACCCAAGAGATATGTTCAAAAACATTGTCGTAAAAAACTCCGTCAAAAAGACCAGAAGACATTACTTTATCTTTAACAAAATTAGCCATATAATTGGGCCAATCACCGGTGGGGTTCATGCCTTGCCATTGCTCACCGGTCGTTAAGAGAGCAACACGGCTGGGTGTTGTCTGACTTCCTGACACTTTTCCTTGATGCAGGAAGAGGTTCTCATTTGAATCACTGGGGGAAATTCCATAATATCTCATCAGATAGCGCATAAAATTGATACGTTCGCTGGTCATAAAACTCGGTAAAGTCTGGGCTTGTAGATCATTAGTTAATAACCAGCGCCAATTTCCTCCCGTTCCAGCCTCTATGTAAGCAAGAATTTTAATATGTGGGTTTAACTTCCTTATCCGCTCAAGATATTGCCTGGCAAAACTAGCCGCAGAATAATCGACGATGATAAGGTCCCACCTGGCTAGAGAGTTAACGCGAGACTTTATCTGTGAGCTATCAAGCCGTTGTAGGTGCCAATAAAAGGAGTCGTCGCCAAAATAACAGTTGGCTAATCGCGGAAATGCGCCTGTTTCTTTTACCCTCACGATTTCAGTGAGCCCTTCGATTTCAACTGTGTACAGGCCGGGAACGTCTTTCACAACATTAAAAACTGTAGTCTGAGTGGAACCCGGTCCAACCGTAAGGTCTCTTGTTTCTTGTATGGCGCCATTGACTTTCAGCGTCAAGGAGTAAGACCCTCTTGTTCCCCCGATATTGCCGACGTTAGCGGTAACAGCTATTTTCTCTCCGAGCGATACTACAATAGGTGCAATATCGATGGAAGTAACCTGAAACTTAGCTGGACTGCTTGGGATAGAGGGCGGAGTCGACGGTGAGCCAACTATAAGAGTGGTAGATTGACCGTCAATGCTCACAGAATACGTTCCGGCGGAAACTGGTGTTATCCTGAAGGTGATGTTCTGGCTGGCGCCGCCGGCCAGACTGACCTTTTCCTTGCCTTGGAGCACATCATCTAATTTAAGAATGGCATCATACGTACCGGCCAGATCTCCTGTATTGGTGACAAGCGCTTCGACAGTTACCAGAGAGCCAGGCGTGGTCTCCTTCGGAATAACTGTGAGGCCGCTGACGTTGAAGGTAGCTGGTTTCGGTTCAGTGGTTTGTGGCGCTGCTGATGGAACAATTTTCGTAGTTTCGGGTGCGGCTGGCGTCTGTGGCTCACTCCTGGCGCAGGAACTCATTAACAGAACTGCGCATAGCAGGCTTAATAATACCCTCAGGCGAACCGTCTTCACCCTCGTTATCTCCCTAGCTGAGTCGGAGTCTACGAAAAACCTGTTCTGCCACGATTATAGCACACAATTTGAGATAACAAAAAAGCCCAGCTAAATGCTGAGCCCAGTTCGAATCCAGTGGTAGCGGGGGTTGGATTAGAACTTAGAAACGTGAACGACGTTGGGTCAAGATTGCCATGGGAAGGTCATTGAAAAGACTCTAGCCGTCAAAGAACGGGGAGTTCTAGGTATCGTCCCCTCAACTGGGGAAGGGGGGACTCGAACCCCCACGCATTGCTGCACCAGATCCTAAGTCTGGCCCGTCTGCCAGTTCCGGCACTCCCCCGCGGCAGACAAATTTCACGCTAGAAACGTGGTCATTCTCCCGTACTATAGCATTTTATAAAGTCTCTCACAAGTTGCATTTTACCGCTATTGACAGGGTTTAAATTTGGTGCTATTATACCTAGAACATCTAAGTATTATTAACCTCTAGGTATATCCGTACGCCAGGGCAGCAGTCGCGGATTTAATGAAAGTTAAAGGAGGTCATCTTAACTATGAAGTTATTAAGTCTGGCAATTTGTTCCCTAGGTATCTGGGTCGTTCTTAATTCTTTTATTGACGGAAACTGGGTTGACATTGTTTTCGGTGCGATAATCGCCATCCTGGCCGCTATTGGCGCCTTCATGAAATCTGAATAAACAAAAGTAATACACACTATACAAACAGAAAAGCTTTATAGGCTGCTGCCCCGGCAAAATTTAATAAATAAAGACCGCCCCCTCTTGCAAAGAAAAAAAATCTTTGATAATATTGACATACATAGAAAGTCTAAGTAAAATACTGCAAACGAGGTGATTTTCATGGAACCGAGACGCGACTTGTTTAAAAGCAGTTCTAATTCTCTGCTGCTTTGTTTGCTGGAGTATCAACCGATGTACGGCTACCAGGTCGTGAAAGAGCTGGAAACGAGGAGCCAGGGTTACTTTAAATTTAAAGAGGGAACTCTTTACCCGGCCCTCCACCGCCTGGAAAAGTCGGGTTTAATTACCGGAAACTGGCAAATGGTGCCTAACGGACGGCAGAGGCGATACTATCATATCACGGCCAAGGGACAGGCCAAGCTGGCCCTGGAAAAAACCCAGTGGCTGGACTTTTTCACAGCCGTAAGTTTGATTCTCCAACCGCAGAGGTCGAGTATATAAAAAGGTTCAGGTAATGACATCAGAATTAGCTCAATATCTGGAGAGTATCAGGTCCATTGCCAAACTCGAAAACTCCGATGAAATGGGAGTCATGAGCGAACTTGAGGCGCATATCGAGGATAAACTCCAGGAACTAACGGAGTCCGGCCTGACCGAAGAAGAGGCCGTCAGAACCTGCCTGGGACAGATGGGCAGCACCAAATTAGTCGCCCGGCAGATATACGAAGCCTACAGTCAGGGTAGCTGGAAACAGGTATTGCTGGCCTCAATGCCTCACCTCCTTTTCGGGTTACTTTTTGTCCTTAACTGGTGGCAATATCCCGGCTGGTTATCGATAGTCCTGGTGCTCATTCTTGCCACAACAACCTACGGCTGGAGCCACGGCAAACCTACCTGGATTTTCTCATGGCTGGGATACTCTCTAATACCGGTACTGACCGTCGGTCTCACGCTGCTCTATATTCCCAAAGGCTGGTCGCTGCTGTTACTGCCTGTTTACTTCCCCCTGGCGCTCTGGTGGCTATTCCGCATCATAATACAAACCACCAGAAGGGACTGGCTTTTCAGCTCCCTGATGCTGTTGCCGCTACCGATTATCATAGGATGGTTCCTGGCGGTCTCGCCATCAGGGAAAATCACCGAATACAGCCTCCAGCGTGTTTATTATTTCGCCCCGTGGATAGGGCTGAGTTTCATTGCGCTGGCATTGACCATAGCGGCTTTTATTCGTTTACGACAACGCTGGCTAAGAGTCAGCTTGTTAGCCACATCGGGGCTGATGACACTGAGTCTGGTGGTGTACTATACGACCGAACGTCTCAATACTCTTACTTTTCTGGGGCTGATTCTGGTGATGTGGGGGGTGCTCCTCGTCCCTGCCCTGTTGGAACGATACCTGAGAAGCGGACGGAAAATATCCTGGAGACACAGGGGCACGTCCGGTGCCAGCTTTAAACCAACGGCATAAACAACATCCCTCAGGAGGTGTACCAACGAAAAAAGTAGCCATCGTTACGGACAGTGTCGCCTGCCTGAATCGGGAACTGGTGGAGCAATACGAAATCGAAATTATCCCGATAAATTTTTTCTCCGGCGGTAAAATCTACCGGGACTGGGTGGATATCACTCCATCCGAAGCGTATAAAATGTTCCTGGATGACCCCGACTCCTTCAATACATCGTCGGCTTCACCGGAGGACTGTCTCCAGGTCTTTCGCAAGGCCAGCCAGAGAGCCGCCGGTATCCTCTGTATCACGGTTTCTACGAAACTCAGCACGCTGTATAATGCTGCCCGCGATGCCAGAGAACTGGCTAAAACCGAATTACCTCAAACTGCTATCGAGGTAATAGACTCAAACTCAGCCACCCCCTCCGAGGGGATGGTTGCCCTGGCCGCCGCCCGGGCAGCCGCCGAAGGGAAAGATATGGCTGAGGTTATCCGCATCGCCGAGACAATCAAGGATAAGGTCAGCGCCATCGTTTTCCTGGACACGATACGCCACGTTTACCGCTCCGGACGTATACCTAAAATAGCCTCCCGGTTGGGCTCGGTGCTCAATATCAAGCCGATTCTCACCGTCTCCGGAGTCGTACATTTTGCCGGCATGGCTCGCAGTCGTAAAAACGGCATCGAACGCATGCTCCAGATGATGAGAAGTAAGGTTGATAATCGTCCGGTACATGTTGCGGTGACTCACGCCTACGCTCTGGATGAAGCCGAAAAACTTAAAGAGCGCATTGCGTCCGAATTCAACTGCATCGAGCTCTGGCTTTCCGAGTTCAGTCCCGTCATGGGCTATGCCTGCGGCACCGGGACGGTAGGCATCGCTTTCTATCCAGAAGACCAGGAGGATAGTTAATTGGTCTATAGTATTATCGCCTCCATAGTCATCGGTTATCTGCTGGGTTCCATCCCCTTTCCCTATATCATCACCCGTCTTAAAAAGGGGATTGACATCCGGCAGAAGGGCAGCGGCAATGTCGGTGCCCTGGCAGTCTGGCGGGAGGTAGGACCTCTATTCGGCATTATCGCCCTCGCCGCCGATGTGGGCAAAGGCGTCCTGACGATATATGTCGCCCGGTGGCTGGGGCTCGACCTCCTCTGGATATGTGTCGCGGGGTTCGCTGCCGTGGCGGGGCACAACTGGCCGGTATTTTTGAAATTCCGGGGAGGTAAAGGGGCAGCGACCATCATGGGCGTGTTGCTGGCTTTCATGTCCGTCCAGTTTGCCATCGGCCTCGGTATCGCGATACTGGTCATCATACCCACCAGCAATATCAGACTCGGCATGATTGGCCTGGCCTGCATACCGCTGATTGCCTGGCTCTTTCACAAACCGGCAGAATACATTTACTACCCCCTGGCGCTTATTCTCTTCCTGGCTGTCTACACCCTCATCGGCCTTAGAGGAGAGTTAGCCAGAGCCGGCGAGAAAAAGAACCTTATCGTAGACAGGCATTATCATTTCTGGCAAACGAAGAAAAACGGGTAGAAGCAGTCGTATGAAAAAAGTAGCTATCGTTACCGATACCACCGCCTGTGTTCCCCAGGAACAGGTAAACAGGTATGAGATTGAACTAGTCTCGGTACAGCTAATTATTGAAGAGAAGGCATACCGGGACGGGATAGATATCACCCCCACCGCATTCTATAATATGCTGCGCAAGGCTAAGAGTTTACCTACCACATCCAGTTCCTCGCCGGAACTCTACCTCGAAGCTTACCGCAACGCCAGCCGGAAAGCGCAGGGTATCCTCTGCCTTACCGAACCATCCAAATTCAGCGCCATGTTCGATTCAGCCCGTATGGCCATGGAGACGGCAAAAAATAATCTCCATGATGTGGCCATCGAGGTACTGGAAGGCACCACGGCTGGCCCGGGTCAGGGACTGGTGGCTCTGGCGGCCGCCCGGGCGGCCGCCCTGGATAAACCCCTCGCCGAGGTGAAAGAAATTACCCGGAACATTATGTCAAGGGTGAACTTATTCGCCACGCTGGACACATTGCAATACCTGGTCAGAAGCGGCCGTGTCCCGCAGGCTGCCGCCCTGGTCAATTCCATTCTCAGCATCAAGCCTATCTTTACCCTCAACCACAGCGATGCCCATACCGTAGCCCTTCCCAGGACCATGAAAAGCGCCCTTAACCATATGCTCAAGTTGATGGAGGCGGCAGTCATCAAAGGGCAGCCGCTACACGTAGCCGTCATGCATGCCGATGCCATAGGAGAGGCAATAACATTGAAGGACCGTATTTCATCCCAGTTCCAATGCCGGGAGATATACATCACCGAGTTCACCCCGGTGATGGGGGTTCACACCGGGCCGGGATTAGTCGGCATGGCTTTCTACGGTGATGATATAACATCATAGTGCAGGGTAGCGTAGATGAGGCAATCGTTCACGGGTGAAGGCGTACCAAACACCGGAACAAACCCCACCGCCTAGCCAAACAGGCTAAAACAATCTATAATCAGAGTGTATGGAAGGTTCCCAGGTTATCGCCGATGCCCGGCGGCTGGCGGGAAGCTTTGGCCCGCTCCCCCCACCGGAAGCACAGCCAGCCATCATTGTTGTCAGCGGCCTGCCCGGGACCGGAAAATCTTACTTCTGCCGTCGCCTGGCAGAGCGCTTGCCCTTCCTCATCCTGGAAAGCGATGCCCTGCGTAAACAACTCTTCCCCGTGCCGACGTATTCAGCACCCGAGAGCGCCCACCTTTTCCGCACCATCTACTACCTGATTGAAGAACTGCTCAAAAAAGGAATGCCCGTCATCCTGGATGCCACCAACCTTTCGGAGCGGCACCGCGAGCGCATCTATAATATCGCCGAACGCCTGAATGCCAGGCTAATCATGGTGCGTGTCGAGGCGCCGCCGGAGCTGGTACAGAAGCGACTCAAAAAAAGGCTGGGAAAGATAAATCCAGAGGACAATTCAGACGCCGACTGGACGGTTTACCAGAAGATGAAGACCACGGTACAAAAAATTAACCGC
>Ga0315296_10002309_pt1 | contig 16296 bp, 11 predicted proteins | sample YL17G14_18_MG_FD_203921 | JGI IMG/M metagenome (GOLD analysis project Ga0315296, IMG submission 203921) | Sediment microbial communities from Yellowstone Lake, YNP, Wyoming, USA - YL17G14_18 | ecosystem: Environmental > Aquatic > Freshwater > Lake > Sediment | place: USA: Wyoming | collected... | reverse complement strand
CTGATGTCCGAGCGGAACGGGAGAATCCCCAATGCTGCCAACCATAAGGTCTCCTTTAGACGATACGAACCAGGGGACATTCCCTCATGCGCCCGCCTCGCCGAGGACGCTTGGCCTGCTGGGCCAGCACTCGCGACCGAAGAGCTCGGGTCATCGGGGATGGAAGGCTACATGGAGTACTCCCGGAGAGTCGCAAACTGGACCGACATCGCATACACCTCCGATGGCATCGTCGGATTCCTGTTTGGCAGGATAGACAGCCTGCCCGAGAAGGTGCCATCTAGGAAGTCTCCGCTCGGCGAGCTACCGACGATCATCAGGTCGTTCTTTGCGAGGGGGCGCATCACCCGGACGCTCTTGGGATTCCTCTGGAGCCTCATGCTCACGGAGCTGAAGGTCAAGCTCAACACCCCGAAATCAGACGCATCCATAGAGATGTTCATCGTCGATTCGATGTACAGGGGGAAAGGGGTCGGAAGTGAGCTTCTTGACAGATTCCTAAGGGCAGCGATGGACGCTGGCTCCTCGCTCGTGACAGTGTACACCGACGACAGGATGAGCAACTGGGGGTTCTATGATAGGCGAGGGTTCCGGAGGGTAAGAACCTTCTACGACAACATCACGTCCCACTACTCGGGCTCCGACGCCAGAGGGATCATTTTTGCCCTGGACCTGAGGGAAGAAAAGACCATAAGAGATGAAAGATGATTCGACTTCGAAATCAATGGCAGGTTCGAGCTCCATCCGGAGCGCACTGTTAGCCCTTGTCTCCTTGCCGCTTCTGTCTGCTAGTGCAGGAGCCTGGAGCAACGGTGGGTACTCCGCAGACCAGGCCAACCCCGATTATGGGACGCATGACTGGATAGCGGAAGCTGCCCTTGTCCTGCAAACTAAGGACGTCACATTCCTCAGGACAACTTATCACACAGAGTTCCTCCTTGGGACAGAAGCGCCCGACAACCCCGAGTACATAGGAGACACGACGAAGCACCATGTCTACTTCTACGCGTCACACCAGCTCCAAGACGATGCCTGCGCATTGAGAGCCGCTCAAATCTACAATATCGCCCTCGGATACTTGCTAGCGGGCGACAATTACAGCTCTGCCTTCGACATCGGGGTCTTAGCTCACTATGTTTCAGACCCGGGAGTATTCGGGCACACGATGGGTGCCTACACTGACTGGGGAAGCGAAGTGCACCATTCCGACTACGAGAATGAGTTCGAGTCGATGCTCGGCTCATTGTCCCCGCCAACAGGATTATCACTTGGAGATTCCGACGCATACAACGCAACCTTGGATCTCGGCGAGAGCATCACCTTCGGACAAGGCGCGATCCAGTCGAACATCTGGATGGACTCGAACTACAACTGGGCCGATGGAACGTTCGTGACGAGCGCGATGGCTTCTCTCCACGAATCCGTCGCAGCAGTCGCAGCTGTCATCAACCATCTGATGGCAGAGGCCTCTTCTTCGTCGCCCCCACCACCACCTCCGCCGCCTCCACCGCCACCGCCACCGGAGGTGCCTCTACCTCCGCTCTCCCTGACCGCCTCAGTCGAGGGGGCGCACGTCGTTCTCACGTGGTCACCACCTCCGAGCGACGGGGGTGCCATCTTGACAGATTACATGATATTCCGCGGGACAGACCCGAGTAACCCCTCATATCTGACCATTGTTTCGAGCAGCACCCACAGCTGGGTCGATGAATCCCCTAAGCGCGGCAAGACCTACTACTATTGGGTGGCTGCTGAGAATTCCGTTGGCTTGAGCGATTTGTCACAGGTGACCTCTGCAACTGTTCCGAAAGAGAATGCCTCATTGACTTTGCCGATTGCGCTGTCAGCAATCTCGATCGCCATAGCATCGGGAGGAATCCTGCTGTGGCGAAGAAGGCCTCGTTGAGTGCTATCGTCCTGAGACACCAACAACCATCCGCTCGATCGGCAGAAATGGATGATCCCCTCGTAACGCTTATCCCGACATACATCCATCGGTAGGCTGAAGAGGCAAATGGCCTCGGGGGATAGCATGATAGTTGGACTGATGTTGATAGTGGGTGGTCTGGTCCTGCTTGCTGGGTCCTTGTACCTGATACCCGCGATGGGCAAGTACCTTGAGAAGATGGCGAAGTTCCTGGGCGGCTTCCAGGCGTTGATTGGTGTGATCGCGATCATCATCGCGGCCCTGAACATTGACAGTCTCGCAGGGGTCGTTCTGCTGATCGTAGGTCTGATCCTCGCAGTTAGCGTCATGTCGGCGCTCCCAGCAGTGGGCAAGTCCATCGCGAAGCTGGTGAAGGCGCTCGGAGCCTTCCAGACCGCGATTGGAGTCCTTGCGCTGATAGTCGGCATATGGGATCTCCTCTGAGAGAGCGCGAGAAATCCTGCAACGAATGAGCTATAGCTCAGCAGACTTCTCGTTCGCGACGTATGACCGAGTGGGCTGGATGGTTCAAGGAGCCTGAGAATCGGTGCAACGGCGCCCTGATTGAGTGAGAACAAGATATTCGAGTTCACACAGAGCTCGCCTTGTTCTCCTGAGCCAACAAGTACGCTCCAAATCCCAGAGCCCAGAACATCGCAGGGTAGAATATCATTCGTTCCATCCCGCCTGCCCCCAGACCCAAGTAGATATCGCCTGCGAAGAAGACCAACGCCGAAAGGCCAATCAGGCCGAGAAGGACGAACAGATACGACAGAGGAGAACGAACCATCTTAGAGGACCAGATCACTGCCAAGTTCCCGAATAGGAAGGCCATGAGGGCAAACACCGCATGCGCCACGGGAATGTCATTTTCATTGAAGACCCCGACGCCAATGGCTCCGGTTCCAGAAAGCGCGAGCATCAGCCAGATCCATGATTTCCCGGACCTCTGCCGCAACAGGGTCGCGGTCACCAGAGCCATCAATCCAAAGAGGATGATGGCGGCAGTGAAGATCCAACGTGAGGGCGTCGGGCCGACCCCCAGATCGCTGATGTAGTTCTGAGATGTGCTGTATCCAGAGTACAGGAACTCAGCCAGATGGACCATGAACAGCATCTCCAGGCCTCCAACAAAAAGCCACAGACCGGGAGACCGTATTTCGACCATGAAGCGAATACATCGGTGATACATAATGTTGATTCCCATGCGGAGGAGAACCACGGCGAATGGAAGGAAGGATGAGTCAAGCTCGTTGAAAGGACCCTCAGACTGAAAAGAGCCAGACGTTCGTGTTCTCGCACGCGACTCGATTCCTATCCTGGTTAGGTTACACGCCCCGAGACTTCCGCCAGAGCCATCGCAGCGCCCATAGCCCGTTCGGCCTTGGGTTTATTACTCCCCCTTTCCCTCTCCCATCCGAAGGTGTCGAGAATGAGTGGAGGAGAGATACCGAGTGAGGCTAGAGAGGTCTTCGGAACGCCCGGATTTGCCTGGAGAGTGGGCTTGTCGATCTTCGTCGTGTTCGGATGGCTCGCGTTCATGCTGATATGGCTGTTCTTCTACGCAGGGGACTACGACGTGTTCCAGAACATAGCGATATTCCTGGTGTCAGTAATCGTGGGAATCGGGATACTCGCGGGTGCGTGGGCCACCTGGGGCATCAGATACGCTTCGAAGTTCGGAAACGGCGGAGGCGAATGGACGAGGCATCGCGGGACCTGGATACTGAGCACCGTGGCCGGCTTTGGATGGCTCATATTCCTAATCATATGGCTGTTCTTCTACGCGGGTGACTACAACGGATACCAGAACCTCGCGATAGTGATCACATCGCTCTTGATCCTAGGGGCCGTCACGAGCAGCACGTGGATCGTGAGATGGCTCAGGGTGATGAGGAAAAAGACCTGAGAGCGACCAGCTAGCGTCTCGTTGGGTCGGTCAATTCGAACCCGGTCTATTCAGAAGCGTCTCAAGGTTCCTTGGGAAGATGCTCATATCCAGGCCTGCCCTCTTCAATTTCTTCCGGATTAGGGCCGCCTTCTTGCCCGAGTATTTGCCCTTGAGGAGATACTCCGTTTCCTCCTCGCTGAATGACTCTCCGTCCTCGGTCTTGCCGATGACTCCCCGATCAATTGGGCACACGCGCTGGCAAATCATGCATCCGACTATTGCGTTGTGCCATTCGGGCTTGACCCACGAAGGGAACGGGTGCTCGCTCGTTCTCTCGTTCATGAAGGGAAGACAACGTTCAGCTCTCAGAAGGAATCTGTCCTCGGAGATCGCGCCCGTCGGACACGCTGAAACGCACGCTCCGCATTTGGCGCACTTTGGATGAGCTCTCTTCTCACCCCAATGTCCCTCAGGAGCTTCAAGATCGGAATAGAACGCCATCAGTCTGTGAAAGCTCCCGAATCCTGGCACGTACGTCACGTTGTTTCTACCGTATATCGCCAGACCGCTCCTGACCGCTAGGAGTTTCAACGGCGGGAAGGCGGCCACCAACCTGAAAGAACCGTTTCTCTGCCCATCCTTCAATATGTTTCTCAACCGACGCGTGATGCGAGTACCGATGCCATAGGTTGGAGGAACCACGAATTGGTGTGCCTTCTCATTGAAGTGAAAGGTCACCTTGCGCTGCGTTGCCGGAACAGCAATTAACAAGATGGACTTCGGCTTGCTCATCGATCTTGGGAGCTTCGCATCCAAGTACGTGGGCATCCACTCATCATAGAAGCTTTTGTCCAACATGCCTTCCCGACGAAGTCTCCTGATCTCTTCCTTCACTCCATTGAGGCGATCGAAGGGGATGAACACTCCCCGGCAGCCGTTCTTCTCCAGCAGGTCCACCGCATCTTTGGAGTCCATTGAGCTCACTCAAGATGGTGAAGGGGTTTCATTATGATAATATGAGGGCCGTCCTAGGGCGGCTCAGGCAAATCGGAGGCCAGCATGATTGTCGTGCAAAGAGGCTTATCGTATCGAGGGGATTGCGAGTTCAGGAGGTATTGAAACGCCAGTGGTAATCGTGAATATGTGGGCGGGCAGGGACGACAGCGCGAAGAGGAGAATCGCGGACGGCATCACAAGAGTCTTCGAGAAGGAGAAGGTGCCTCGCGACGCCGTTACAGTGATCATGTACGACGTCCCGAAGAACAACTGGGCGGAAGCTGGCAAGCTGTGCTCAGTCTGAACGTCTCCGCATGATCCGCGGAGCCACAACGAAGGCCACCAAGGCAAGGATCGGGACTGCCAGTATCGGGAACTCGGGTATTACAGTCGTTGGGAGGATTGCCACGATGGCGCTGATGGGGGACTGGCCCATATAGGTGAAGTTGGCATAAATCGTGGTATCTGTGGATCTATAGGTGTAGCCTGTGTCAGTCACGACCCACATGTAGCCTGCCGGATCGATCCCCAATCCGACATACTTGCTAGTGTTACCTCCTGTCGGCACAGGGAGATCACCAAGGGCGCTCCAGGTCTGGCCACCGTTGGGAGAGTATCTGATATTCCCGTTTTCGCACAGTACGAATACTCTGTCCGTCGTGTTAGACGAACTGCCGATGAAGTAGAGGTCGGTCTGATTCGACGTCGACCCTGTCGGACTCGTCCAGGACGTGAAGGCGTTGCCACTAGCAGAAAATGAGAGGCGAGTGTTCGGCCCAGACCTAAGCGCATAAGCCGATGTTGCTGCCTTCACGTACATAAAGTCCACGAAGTCCGTCACCGATTCACTTTGATTCGCATAGCCATACCAATCCCAGGGCTTCTGAGATGAACCGGCTTTCATGACATAGAAGAACGAGCCGTTCTTGGTGAGCAGGTAGGCACCCGTTCCGCTGTAGAATGTAATCGACACTGCTTCGGAATAAGCTACTCCCTGCGGCCAGTTCGCCGTCTCAATCGAGTTGGTCTGCCCCGTCGTCCAGCTAGTGCCTGACCCGAGAGTCCAATAGTAAGTTCTGCCAGTATTCGTAACGAGGAACACATCGCTGTCGGTTGTGGTCAGGGCTATGTCCACGATGTAATCCCCCGGCTCGAGCGTGGGTGTGCCGAGATAACTCCAGGTGGAGCCGTCGTTTGACATGTAAGTGTTGCCATAAGCATCGATAACCCAAGGATCTGGGACGCTTCCAGTCCAGGCCCAATCCCCCCTGTCACGCCAATCAGTGGTCTCGATTATCGCGACAAAAGAGGAAGTACCTCCTAGGTACATCGATGGCACGCTCGTCTCAATCCGCTGCGAGTCGGCAGCTGCGGCGACATCGACGGAAACCGTCGTCCACCCATCTGAACCATAGGCCATCAAAGACTGTGAGACGATTTCCCCATTGATGCCATCGATCTTCAGCAAGTAGTCCGCTCCGATGACTTTGCTAGATCTCTGAATCATCTGCCCTGTTGAGCTCAGGACATCACTATCAATGTAGATTCTCAACATGTCCTCGCCGGACTTCCGATGCGGGACGACCGGGCCACCGCCTCCGCCCCCTCCTTGAGATGTCGGCTTGCCTCGGACAGCCGGCACATAAGCGCCCTGAAAGATCTCTCCCTTAACGCCCACGTAGAAAGCAGCATACGAAGTCGTGTTCACTGACCCGACTGAAGCCATGTCCGTGTTCGGATTGACCAACGACTCGCTATCGTTGTCGGGGGACACATGCCCCATCCAGTCACCGAACGCTCCGTCGATCTGAATCAATTCGGGCGGCGAGAACACGTATGCCCTTACAGGGTCGCCGATTATGACGACATCGGCAAATGTTGAGCTGACTCCTGCCTTTGTTACATAGGCGGATATGAGGCTGTGCGATGGAGTGGAGGATGAGGCTACAAAGACCTCGACGGTCTTACTCTCTCCGGGAGACAACGATACGGAGGAGACCGGCGACGCAAGACCACCCGCTACGATCACCGGTGATATACTGTAGACAGTCCCTGAGATGCCCTCGCACCTGAGAATCAGCTTGGCCAGTGAGATGTTCGAGGCCAGTGGAATCGCACCGGTGAAAGGATTCACTCCCGTTCCGGGCTTCTGTTCTACTATCAGCACCCCACCCTCCGCGAGTACAGGATAGCTAACTGAGTAGACCCGGTTTGGCATATTGTCCTGCGCGAGGAGAATGAGCCTCGCATCACTGGTCAGAGCGGCCGGCAGATTCGCCATCGCCTCCAGCCTTTCGGCTTTGGTGGCCACTTCTAGGGAATCGATACTTGTCCAGCTCGTCCAGTTGAGCCTGTCTGATTCTGAGTCGAATCTCATCAAGGAAGCGGACTCAACCTTCTGATCCCAGCCGTGCAACTCAAGCATGTAATTGGCACCTATGCCAGAGACAGAGTATCCAGTAGCTGGGTTGCCATCCGAGTCTACGAAGAGGAAGAAACTGTCGACATACGAGGTACCCATGATGTTGCTTCCCGTCTTGATGTACACGTGAAGCATGTTCGCATCACTCTGGATTGCCCATTCATCGACGGACACCTCGGGAAGAGCAGCTGGAGCCTGCATCCCGAACTTCGCAACTTTCGTCCATTCCCCGAAATCACCATCGACAGCCAGCTCCGATTGACGGGCGTAAGAGAGATAGATGAACATCGGCAGGACTACGACGATAGCGATAAGGACTGCCAAGAACTGCCACTTCGTGAGGAAGCTGGATTTCTCCCTATATGCTATGACGACGCGCTCGTCCGGTCTAGTCCCGTTCACCATTCCCGTGCCATTGACCAGACCCATCCCGTTGATTGCACCTCTGCCGTTCACGAGACCGAGCCCATTGGTGGCCCCGCGACCGTTGACGAGCCCTCTTCTGCTGAGCTTCGCTTCTGCCGGAGCGGCCGTGACCATTCTTGGCGGTGACTCTGTGCGCTTTGGCGGCTCGGTAAGCGCTGGCGAAGGAATGATTCTATCAGAAGAGGGGGAAACGATGACATGCTTCTCCGAGGCAACCTCCTCTAGCGGTGTCCGCCCGGCGGATGACGCAGGAGCAGGCACGTTTGCGGGAAGCCTAATCGCAGCTTCCTCGCTATTCACAGGGACTTTGCATCTCGGACATCTAGTCATGCCCGTCTTGATCTCTTGCGCGCACAAGGGACAGGTGTTCTTGATCTCCGGCAAATCGGTGCGCAGAAAGGGATCCTTGAGCAAAGTCCCCGCCGATTCGCTCGCGAGGAACGCATCTGCGGGTTTCGCGGACTCCAAGTCCTTCAACTTCGTCCCGCACTTCGGGCACTGCGTCTCTCCGGGTGGAATGGGTGTTCTACACAGTATGCAGTGTACTTCCTTTGCGCCCGTCAGGTCTCAACACCTCAGGTGATCTTGCCCACGGTCAATTGCTCGAACACTATGTCCTGATGCCGGCTGAGTGTACACCCACTGATTAGTACTATCGGATGGAGCTATATATATCGTCTGGCACAGAAAGCGACAATGCGGGCCAATACAGCCTGTCAGCTGTTGATACTGCTCCTCGGGACGACAATCAGGCCAGCGCGCTGGCGATCGGAGAGGGTTATCATGACTGTCGCTTGGAGGGGAAAGTTCTGGCACGTCGAGGCACGCAGTAGCCTGAGACGGTTCGCACCAAGCGATGAAACAACGACAAGAGGGCGCTCAACAAGGTCCTGATTCCCCATATTCTGTTGTCAACTGTTCCAACAAAGAGACATATATGCAGATCGCGTTTGCCCGCAGGAGGAAGGGGGGAGACAGCCTCATGATTCAGAGGACATCATTGGCTATTTTGGCTCTGGGGACGATCTTTGTCCTGATTGGCCCGCTATCCGGCGGGAACGTTGTGTCTGCCAAGCAGGACAGCGCGAAGGTTGCGTACAACCTGTACTTCGGCGACCTGCACGCGCACACCGCGTACTCCGACGCTTACGAAGATAGCACCCCGTGGGACGCCTACAAGGCGGCTATTGATGCAGGGGCGGACTTCATGGCCCTGACAGACCACGTGGCGATATGGCACGGGTATGAGGCGTGGATCCTTGACTCGGAAGAGTGGAATGACACCCTCGCAGCGGCCGACTTCTACACCTCTAAGAAGTTCGTGGCGATGGCGGGCTATGAGGCGTGGCTGCTCGGAAACCTTGGGGAAATCAATGTGTACAACATGCGGGAGTTGCCTCCGAAAGAACCGCAAGGATATCGATTTGACAGGCTTGCCAATTTCTATGACTGGCTCGCGGGGCAGCCCGGCGCAATCGGCCAGTTCAATCATCCGCTATATGTCAGCGACAATTTCGAGGACTTCAGCTATTACACCAAGACCAGGGATACTGGAATGAACATCATCGAGGTTTACAACGATGAGTTCACCGAGGACAGCTACATCATGGCGTTAGATGCGGGTTGGCACCTTATGCCCTCCGCTAACTCGGACACGCATTATTCCGACTGGATTGCGGGCCACGAAATGAGGACCGTGCTTCTTGCGGATAGCCTTACACCGAATAACTTGTACGCCGCCATGAGTGCCTGTAGGGGCTACGCGACGCTCGACAAGAACCTGCGCATATCGTACACTCTGAACGGCGAGGTCATGGGTTCGACCCTCGCTTCACCGGCCTCCGCATACAAAGCCTGGATCCACATAGAAGACCCTGACAGGGTGGCGACCGATGATGTCACCTTGGTGGAGATAATCTCCGAGCGCGGCATCGTCGTGGCAAGCGTCCCCACCCATGGCACCTCCGTGGACCTGACGGTCTCGCTCTCATCTGGAACAGCCCACTACTACTACGTCCGAGTGACAACTGCCTCGAGCTTGGACGGCGGGCCTGGAGTCACGGCTTGGACTGCCCCGGTGTGGACAGGTCGTTGATTGCGACTGGGCTCGTCGAGCGGCGGAGCTAGCGTATAGAGACAAAAGAATGAAGGAAAGGGTTTCTCTAGATGGTTCGCTAGCTTCACATCTCCATGAGCGCCTTCGCATCATAGAGCATCTCGGTCGTGTCCGTCAGCGTCTTCGCCATCCTGTCGACGGCGTTCTGAAGGTCCTCGACCACCATATCGTATTTCTCCCAGAGCGACGAGATCTCGTCCTCGAAGTCCCAGTCTCCAGCAGCCTTCTTCTGGAGCAGTGAGTCGTAATCGTCCCAGATGTCGATGACCTGGGCCGTCCTACCCCTTCCCCAGAACTGCTTGGGGTCGTCGATGTTCCATCGGTCGAGCTGCATGTACTCGTAGTTCTCGTAGCTGACCCAGCGGCCAGTGTACATGCCGTAGACCCACGAGAGCCACATCAGCGCCCGGTCTATGTTGCCGTCCTCGAGCGAGTAGATGCCTTCTCTCAGGTACCACGCGTCGTCCTCGTAGTGCTCCTGCGGGTACATGGGCTCTATGTATCCCCCGACCCACTGCATCTCCGACTGCAGCTTCTTCTGGGCTTCCATAAGTTTCATGTTGATCTCGGCAGCGTTCTCGGAGGACTTCGTCGACCGAATCATGCTCCAGAGGTCATCTCCGACCATGTAGAACTCCTTCAGGGCCGCATCGAGCGCTTTCGTATCGACTCCAGAAAGCCTTAGCTGGTCGTAGTTGAGATTCCTCTGTATGTCACTCGCTCTCTTCTGGAAGCTGTACGGGGCGATCACCGCCTTGTCGAGCTCCATCACGGCGATACCGTTCGATATGATGCTCATCGCAAGAGACTCGGCGGATATCCACTCCATCGTGTCGGTCTGGGTGTGATACGAGTAGCCCGAATACTCGGACGATCTCCAGGAGCCAACGTCCATGACCGGAACTCCGGCTGCGCCCCAGCTGAACCCGTCGGCCCACGTGCTGAAGGACTTCTCAGTCCACTCGACCGAGCGGTAGTAGTAGTTCGACCACGGCTTGTTGTTCATGAACCACTGATCGAACAGCTTCAGCAGGGATTTCCTGAACATCTGTGTCTCGGGCGTGCCCCAGGCGAAGACGCTCGTTGCTCCTTTGTCTCCTCCGCCTTCGAGGTTGAAGTACCCTCTTGTGACACCTGCGAGCCCCTGGTGCTGTTTGAATATCGACCACCAGGCACCCAACGCCCAGTCGAATTCCGTGTCCGTCCAGCCGTATTCCTCAGCGTCGGTCGCGACGAACACGATGGTCCTTTGCGGCTTGTACCCGGAATCGACCATCGCCTTTGCGAGACCAAGGAGGCGCGCGACACCAGATCCGTCATCGGAAGCTCCGTACCACCACTTGTCGTAGTGGTCTCCGATCACGATGTACTCATCTGGGTAGGTAGTGCCTGGGATGTACCCGTAGACGTTGTATCCTTTCCCGCCATAATCTATCGTGGCGTCACACCACACCTTGACCATGACAGGGTCGTCGCTCGTCATGATCAGATCCTTCAGATATGCCGCGTTCTTGTGGCTCACGCACACCGCTGGTATGTTGGTCCTGCTCTCGGAGTCGTGGGTCGCGACCGAGTCCTCCACATCCTGGTACTCGATCCAGTGCACAACGGCACCTATCGCCCCCTGGAGTTCGGCCTCGTACAACGGATACTGGAGCCAATACATCTCCTCCTCGCTGACATCGATCAGCACGAGCTTGCCCGTGACGTCCTTGTCCATGTAGTCGAACCTCGTGCCCATACCGACATACTCGATCTCCGCGGTTATGCTTCCGTCAGCGGCGGCGTGTAGACTTACAGTAGTCCCCGGAAGACCGCCATGCCCAGCAGCAAGCCAGACGGGGCCGGCTTCGGGTTCAACGATCTGGACTGATGCACCTTTGTACTTGTACGCATGGACAGGGAATTCTTCCTGCTTCACGTTCTGGAGGCCTATTCCCTCCTCCCCCATTTCCTTAACAAGATAGGCAGCGTACTCGTGAGCAGGGTCGCTTCCAGCCCCTCTCCAAGCCTCACCCAAAGGCATCGCAAATTCACCGTACTCATACGCGTAGATCTCGTCGATCTCGTACGCGTACTCTCCCACACCAACAGCTTCGGCAAACGCCAGCTCCTCCGCCGTCAGACCTCCTTTTGCCCCTCCGGGACCTGCAGAAACGATCGGCAGAGCTCCCAGAGACATCATTCCGACAATGGCGATAGCTACCACTGCAACAATTGTTCGGTTTTTCATGCTCCCCCCTTGCTGGCTGATTGCCTTTCGGGGGATATAATCCTTGTTCGTCGCACGATGGACCCAAGTCAACAAAATTAAAAGACGAAATCAAGCGTCAACCGACTCTCTAGCGCGATCCGCTTCTCTTTCTAAAATCCATCGAGTGCTCCGGCAGCTTTCCGAACGGCTTGAAGCCGACCTTCTCGTACATCCCGACACCCTCGACAGTCGACAGGACAACAACGAACTTGAACCCCATCCTGCGTGCCTCGGCGAGAGCGGCTCTCACGACCGCTCCTCCGACGCCTTTGCCCCTGCCTGGATGAGCCGTCCCCACGGCCTGCAGTCCGGCGATGTCTTCGCTCCAGAACAACATCGATGCGCTCACAGGAGCCCCGTCGAGGATCCCGAGGAACATCTTTCTCGGAAGGGACAGGTGCTTCTCTCTCTCGAGGGGAGTGTTGAAGCATGCGTTCTCGAGCATCCAAGGAGCGACCTCCTTGGGAGACTCCCATGACCTCGTCAAGCAGGCGATCCAATCCCTGCAGTCTTCCTCGGTCTCGACCGTCTTTATGGCCACTTCCGCTGAATGACCAGAATGCTCCGCGATTCCATCCAAATCGATAGCCATGTCCGTGAGGTCATAGTCGTGCGGATAGCCTCGCGCCTCAAGATACCTTCCCAGATCCTTCGGCTCTGTGAGCATTCCTACATGCCAGATCATGATGAGTCTGCGCAATCTGAACTGGTCTATCACGGAATCTATTCTCTTTTCGATATCTTCCGTCGACAAGCTGCATCTCATGACCACATTGAATATCTCCTGCGGAAGGCCTGTGGTGCACTGGGTGACGCCGCCTCTCTCGGAGAACACCGCGTTCGGCGAGAGGCCCACGCATCTCCAGTAGTCGATGTAGTTCTGTTCGCACGCTCTAGCGATGTCCTGTGTGGAGAGATCTCGAAGTAGTCTCTGCTTGCCCAATTTCAATGTTCCCTAATCCCCGAATGGACGACAGCCTCACTTGAAGGATTGCCTTCTTGCCGGAAACATCGTGACCGCGGTTGCGGCCGCGACTGAAATCCTCCAGTCGCTTTCCGATCCGCTGAAAAGCCGAATCCTGTCCGACCTTGGACGCATGTCCACTGAAATGAGAACCATGGCGGTCCAATCGGACAGGAAATCAATGAGCGAGGCACTCCTGCCCGTTCAAAGTCAGAGCCAGCCTCGAGGCTGCTGCGGAAGGTCAAGCTTCGCCCGTCTGGCGAGCAGAGTCCCCACGAAGGGCGTCACGAGCAGACACACGATCGAGGTGGCGATCATGGCGATGGTCGTGCCTGTGAACACGACATCTCTCGCGATCGGCTCCCAATCGACCGGGACCCAGCCCATGTTGAACAGATACGCGGTGGTGAGCGCGACCAGGATTCCGATCACCGCTCCGACCATGACTAGCATCACGGACTCGCCGGCCACGGCCCGGCTGCTGTCAGGGACGGACTTCGACTGAACGGCCCGCGATCTCGCCTGGACTACGGACACGAATGAGACCATGCCGATTCCCAGAAGCGCCACCATCAGGACGTACACGTACTCCCCAACTAGCAGGTCCGCCATGCCTCCGTAGCTCGAGTCCGCATCGATGCCCTCGTACTCCCTCTCGAGGGATGTCGTGTATGGAGACGACAGCCCCGCCTCCCGGAACACGGTCAAGGCCGACGAGGTGACAGCGTCCGTATCGAACCCATCGTCCACATCTATGATCACGGTGAAGCCGTTGCTCGTCAGGCTGAGGTTGTAGGACGGGATCACACTCATCGTCTCGTGGCTCACTAGCAGGTCGGCTAGGCCCATCCCGGGCAAATCCTTGACCGTGCCAGCAACCGTGACATTCACGTACCACTCGTCACGCTCAGCAAGAGTGATGCCGTGATCGATGACGTGGATCATCAATCGAGACCCAATTACGAGATGACTGTACTCGGAGTAGCGTTCGGTCACGAGAGCAGATCCTTGATCGTTGAGCAGGAGCATCTCGTCGCCACCCCTCTCGTCGAAGAACTCGTCGCCCGGTTTCACCGTGTCCAAATAGTCATCGGGGTCGACTACGACGGCTGCCACCCCTGTCGGCACGAAGTGCTCAATGACCACCGCGTTCCTTACTCCGGCAAGGGATTTCACCTCGAAGAGGTGATCGAACTGAAGCGGAGGATCCCACATGGAGCCGTCCCAATATCCATAGTATCCCGCATCAATGCTGATATCGGAGCCGACATTGTAGCGGGCTAGCGCTTTCTCGTGCTCGAGCGTGGCCTGCGTCGTAACGGACGCGAATAGGCCGAATGTAAGGGCGAGCGCGACCAAGATGCACGCCCTCGTGGCCCTCTTTCTATCGACCGGGTCCTCCTCGAGAGGGGCCTGATTCTCCGCGGACTTGACTAGGAGCCGACCGAACCGCTTATGAAGCATGATCGGGCTCCTCGTTAGAATCCTCCCGAGGCCCACCGTGAGCATGAGAGGCACCGCCGGGAATAGAACGAGTCCCATCCCCTTGACGAACGCGTCGACTGAGCTAGTGTACCAGTCGAAACCGTGGGAGCCTTCCCACCTCATGCCGTTGAGAATATCGATTATGCTGGCCAGCGAGAGAGCGATCAACACGACATCCAACAGAAATCCGAGGCCGACAATTGGCTTCTTGGGAGCCTCTCGGACGGCTTCTGAGGAACCCAGCTTCGACAGTCTCCTGCTCGGCCCCAGCGAGACCAGCAGCATGAGACCAATCCCTGAAAGAATCGCGTACATGGCAGTGTCGCCTGCCACGGTGAAGAACCTGCTCGTGACATGAAGCTCCGATTCGCCAGATAGTATGAACTTCGTCACGGTGTCGAGGAGGGAGAGTCCGACTATGGAAGCGAGCACAAGGCCCACCACGGCCGCGATGATCCCCAGGATGGCCGATTCCATCATGAGCACCGACAGGATCTGCTTGTTGGAAACGCCCTTCTCCTTGAGTGTCCTCACCTCTTCAGAGCGCATGCTCACGCTCAGGTTCGCCCCTACTATCGAGACGTATATGCCAACTGCGATCGCGGGCAATGACATCGCGAGGAAGAACAGCCTGTCCTCGAATTCGCCAGGGTTGTACCAGCTGAGCACATACGCGACTTGCGGGTCTCCGCTCATCGAGGTGCTCTGGCTCCATCTCCAGATGGCTTCGTAGATGGTGTCGATAGCTATCATAGCGCCGAAGACAAACCCGAGCGCAAGCGCTACGCTGATGACCGCTATGGCAGAGCTCTTGCGGTTGTGCAGGACGGACCGCATCGAATGTCCGGCCATCTCTGACATGTCCATCGAACCATTCCTCCAGGCCAGTTAGGCGGTGGACGGTATACAATCCTTACCGTCGCTGAGCGTTGTCTTCATGGCTGCTATCTCCACGGTCCTCCGCCGTAAGTGCATTCAAATCCTACAAGGAACGAGCACTCGGAGGCTATTTTAGGGTTCTTGGCCAAGATTCGAAGGAGTGATGGACACCTACTAAGAGATCCACTGTAACCTGGAAGCTCTACCGCCGTTCTGTCTAGTCGGCTAGCGCCTTTGCGGTCACGCGACCGAGGTAAGGACTATCCCCAGCATCACGGTCGCAAGAAGGAACATGTCGATCTTCGAAAGCCGCTCTTTCAGCGCGAGCCTAGCGCCCACGATGGTCACTATAGGATACGCAGAGATCAGCGGGAAGACGATCGATGCCGCTCCCTGTGAGACCGCTCCCGTCTCCGCGAAGTACGCCAGCTGCCAGAGCTCGGCGACCACTATGGCCCCCACCACGGGCACGGTCCACTTGGGGAACATGATGACCCTTGTCGCCTTCTTGTGCCTGAGATAGGCGAAGGCGATTGGCGGCAGTATGAACGGGTAAAGGCCCAGGTACGCAACCTGCGGGAGGCCGTCCAGCGCGAGCTTGATGAAGATGCCGCCCACGCCCCATATGAGGAATGTGGTCAGGCTCAGCACGAGCGAGATCTTAGAGAAGCTGCCCCCTCCCTCGCCCCTGCCGTGAGAGAACGAGAGGGCGACCATGCTCGCGATGATGACCGTGATCCCGACCGCATTGAGCAGCGTGATGTCTTCTCCAAGAAGTGTGACGGCGAGGATGGCCGTTATCGCAGGAAACGCGGCCGTTATGCTCCCGACCATGCTCACGGCGCCCCTCTCGAGCGCCTCGAGGTAGATGTAGTACCCGCCCCGGGCAGTGGATGCCCCGATGAGCCCGTAGAGCACGTACTCGAGATGGTCGAC
>Ga0315296_10002308_pt1 | contig 16298 bp, 14 predicted proteins | sample YL17G14_18_MG_FD_203921 | JGI IMG/M metagenome (GOLD analysis project Ga0315296, IMG submission 203921) | Sediment microbial communities from Yellowstone Lake, YNP, Wyoming, USA - YL17G14_18 | ecosystem: Environmental > Aquatic > Freshwater > Lake > Sediment | place: USA: Wyoming | collected... | reverse complement strand
GCCAAATCTATACGTAAGTTTACGCCGAGATCCAACTGAGACTTACTCTCCTCCATTGTGCTGTTCCTCACAACACACGGAGGCGGGTAAGCCTCACAAGCCTAACCCGTCACTGCACGGCACGAAGCTACAGAGTCACGGTTATTGGCTTAGACCATGCCGCTCCAGAACTCGTGACCGATTCGACCATGCCCACCTACTCTATTCTACTCTACCTACTCTTCGGTTCCCTCGGCTATTAGGATCACAACTGGCTGCACCGTTTACAGTTTGGGGAAGGGGCCTCAGAACTGATGTCCCTCATCGCAGGAAGCGCGCGCTTCGCCGAAGATACCGTTACCCTGTCTGGTTTTGTGGTTGCACTCGCCCTGGTAGACTGCACCTGTAGCTTATGACGAAGTCTCTACTTGGCAGAAAGTTCACAGCGGCATCGAGGTCATCATTCTCTTGACGGCTTCCACAATCTTCTCTCTTCCGGGCATGTAGGCCTTTTGAAGAGGCGGGCTGAAAGGAGCTGGGATGTCCGGACACGCCACACGCTCTATGCTTTCAAGATAGTCCATGGCCCTTTCCGTGATTCGTGCGACAACTTCAGCGCCCACGCCACATGTGATACAGCTGTCCTCTGCTGTAACGAGGCGTGCAGTTTTCTTCACAGATGATATGATCGCTTCTGTGTCGAGTGGAACAAGCGTTCTTAGGTCAAGCACTTCTAAGCTGATCCCCTTAGATGCCAAAGCATCAGCAGCAGATAGGGCTTCACCTACCATCCTAGATACCGCAACGACAGTGACATCGTTTCCTGATCTTCTGACATCTGCTCTGCCGAAAGGAATAGTGTATTCGCCCTCTGGTACCTCGCCCTTGTTTCCATAGAGCGCGGCGCATTCGATATAGAGCACTGGGTTATTTCCGCGAATTGCGGTTTTCAGTAGGCCCTTGGCATCTGCAGGAGTTGAGGGAGTGACCACCATTATTCCAGGTGTGTTCATGTACACAGAGGGAAAGAATTGAGAATGCTGAGCTCCAGTATTCCTACCCAAGCTGTATTGAGTTCTGATAACTGCAGGCGCTGTAAGTTTGCCTCCAGTCATGAAGTGCATCTTCGGCAAGTGGTTTACAAGTTGGTCGCTGCATTCGTGCAGAAAATCCATGTACATTATCTCGGCAACAGGCCGATATCCCATAATTGCTGCTCCCATTGCGGCGCCAATGATCGCGTTCTCCGAAAGGGGCGTGTCCCTAACGCGCTCAGGTCCGAACTCCTCAAGCAGCCCCTTGGTGATCTTGAAGGCTCCTCCGAATTTCGCGACATCCTCCCCTAAGACGAATACCTTTGGGTCCCGGCGCATCTCCTCAACTAGACCATCGTGAATCGCTTGAGCATATGACATCGTGGCATTCATGTGTACTGGCCGACCTCATGCCCATACGTGTCTCGTGAGGATATCCTCAGATGGGTACGGTCTTTCTTGTGCGAACCTGACAGCCTCTTCAAGGGTAGATTTCACCTTGGAGCGGATGGCTTCAAGCTCATCGATTGTGGTTGTCTTCTCCGTTGTCAGTTTCCGTGCGAAACTCTGGATCGGATCGCGCTTCATCCACTCATTGATTTCCTCTTGTGGTCTGTAATCTAACCCACTGTCGTACACTCCGTGGCCTCTGTAACGGTACGTTTCACACTCCAGAAGACTCGGCCCATCGGCCTTTTTTGCTCTAGACACAGCTTCTAAAGCTGCCGTATAGACGTCTAACACATTCATGCCATCTACAAGTCGACCGGGAATTCCATAGGCCTGGCTCCTTTGCGCGATTGGTGCAGATGTAGACTTGGTCACCGGGACGGAAACTGCGTATCGATTGTTCTCGCATACGAAGACTACGGGTAGTTTCCAGATCGCCGCTAGGTTCAGTCCCTCATGAAAAGCTCCTGTATTGGTTGCTCCATCTCCAAAGAAGCAAACAACGCAATTCGTCTTCTTATCCATCTCTAGTGCCAGCGCGACCCCGACGGAAAGCGGTATCCCGCCTCCAACAATTGCTGTAGAGAAAACAACACCACAGTTCAGATCGGTGCTGTGCATGGAGCCGCCGAGACCTAGACACATTCCAGCGTCCTTACCCATGAGCTCACTTAGTATCGCTCGTTCTGGAACGCCTTTCGCGATGCTGTGGCCATGCCCTCTGTGGTTGCTTACAATGAGGTCGTCCTTTTCCAAGGCTGCGCAAACGCCAGCCGCAACGGCTTCTTGACCTATGTAGGGGTGCGCAAGCCCCGGAATGAGCCCCTTCTTGTAGAGGTCCACCACTTCCTCTTCCAGCATCCTCTGCCTGACCATCGTTTCATACAGCGAAAGAAGCATAGCCTTCGGAATCTTGTTATCCAATTCGATCGAGCGCCTGAAGAAAGCTCGGCATATATCAAACTTCCCTCCGCAGTGCTGTGTTGCATGACTGGACATTTTTGGCTACATGTCTCCGTTCGGGGCGGCGTTTGTTAGCGTCGCGTAGAAGTGTACTCCGAGATTCTCCCCGCGTCCTCACAGGAACCCTTGTTTGTAGCGAAGCGACCCTTCATCACGGAAACGATTATTGACTCGTGCCCGGGACATACTAGAGTAGGAGCGTACGCATGTATGACGGCAGGTAAGAAGAAACTTGCACTTCTTCACACCGTGTCAGGGTTGACCGCCACCTTTCAACAGCTGTGCGCTGAGCTGATGCCCAACCTCGAAATCTATCACATCGTTGACGAAAGCCTACTGAGAAACACCATTCGAGACGGCACACCCAGCCCCGCAACTTACAGGCGCCTTGCAGATTACGTGCGTGGAGCCGAAGAGGCCGGTGCCGATGCTGTCCTAGTCACTTGCTCTTCAATGGGGCCCTGCGTCGAGGCCGCTCGTCCACTGGTCGGAATTCCTGTGGTTCGCGTAGACGAACCTATGGCGGAGAAAGCTATCCAGACGGGTGAACGAATCGGAGTTGCCGCGACTTTAGCGACGACTCTGAAACCTACGACTGAGCTCATCGAAAGAAAAGCAGCTCAAACCGGGAAGAAACATGCGATCACATCGAAACTCTGTGAGGGCGCCTTTGAGGCCGTTGTTAGTGGAGATACGTCTACTCATGACCGCATAGTCAGTCAGTGCTTGCGTGGACTTGATGCGAAGAACGATGTGATAGTGTTGGCTCAGGCCTCGATGGCTAGAGTTCTGGAGACTATGAAGCATGACGAGATCCACGTGCCCGTCCTATCCAGCCCTCGGCTAGGAGTCCAATACATGATTGAGATCTTGGATCGCCCGCTCAAGAAATCCTAGTTGACGTCACATCGTTCTTACGAGGTGGGAAGTGGAAAACTTGCGGGCCGATGATACTACTCGGCCAAGACGTGCACCACGCGACACTAGGCATAATCGGACTTGGGAGGATCGGACCCGCCGTTGGCAAGCGGGCCAGAGGATTCAACATGAAAGTGATCTGCTACGACACCGTGAGACGGCCTGACTTGGAGAACGAGCTGGGAGTGGAGTTTGCAGACCTCAACACGCCGCTTGCGAAATCAGATTTTGTGACGATTCATACCCCATTCCTAGCTGAGACACACCACCTTATTGGCGAGGAACAGTTCAGACTCGTGAAGAAGGCCGCGACAAGCTCAGATACACAGACCCGTATGTGCTGCTCTTGGAACGCTCGAGAGGGCCCAAGATCTACGACATTGACTGGAAGGTCTACACGGACTTCTTGCTGGAGTACGGCCCGCCGATCCTAGGCCACTGTCATCCCAGAGTGGTACAGGCAGTTAAGGGATGACACCTGAACATCGGGCAGGTCACCGCTGTGCCAATCGGAACTTTCTTCGTTCGCTCGGCAGCCGCAGCAATCCAAGCCCAAGTGGAGCAAGAAGAACCGTTCGTATCCACCCAAGGATGAAAACGATCACTAGCTCAGATTGTGTCGAATCCCGCCTTCTCCGCCAGACGGACCAGTTCAAGAAAGACGTTCGGATGGTACAGTTCCATGCAACAGTCGTATCCGATTCGCAACCTCATAGGCCAACCCCGATCGCCTGACCTGCCCTAGATATGAGGGCTGAATCGAGATAGATTCCTAAACCGGCATCGGTACAGATTAAGCGACCCGCGTTCTACGCTGGTCGTTTTGCGACCTCCCGAGCGTTGCGGCAAAGATCATTTATAGGGGATTGACAAGGATGCCGCCGAAAGACGAGGAAGGCCTGCATGAAACCGATCGTTGGGATCACCATGGGAGATGCTGCGGGCATTGGCCCCGAAGTTGTCGCCAAAGCACTTGCACGCAAGGAGCTCTATGATCTGTGTTCGCCCCTTGTCGTGGGCGACGCCTCGGTGATGAAGAACGCTGTTTCAATAGCAAAGAAGAATCTGAAGGTTGAGTCGGTGAGCGACCCCGTCAAAGGCAAGTACCAGTACGGTACGATCGATGTGCTGGATCTGCACAACATTGACATGAGCAAACTTGAGATTGGCAAGGTCCAAGCGATGGCCGGGAAGGCGTCACTGGAATACATAGAGACCGCAGTGAAGCTCACGATGCAGAACAAGATTCAAGCGCTTTGCACGGCCTCGATCAACAAGGAAGCCATCAGACTGGCAGGAGCGAAGGTTCCTGGACACACCGAGATCTTGGCAAATCTCACGAATACAAAGGAAGTGACAATGCTCCTGATCTCGGGCAACATACGCGTCTTCCACGTCACCATACATGAACCGCTCAGCAAGGTCCCATCACTGATAACGAAAGAATCAGTGCTTGAGACAATCAGATTGGCGTACAACTCTCTTAGAACTCTAGGAATAGTTGAGCCGAAGATAGCGGTTGCCGGCTTGAACCCACACGCGAGCGACGGCGGATTATTCGGCACAGAAGAGCGAGACAAGATTGCGCCCGCAGTTGAAGCCGCAAGGAAAGAAGGAATCAAGGCCTCTGGCCCAATTCCGCCGGACACAGTCTTCGTGCGTGCGAACAAGGGAGAGTTCGACGGTGTCGTGGCGATGTATCACGATCAGGGGCACATACCGGTGAAGCTCTTGGCGTTCGAATCCGGCGTGAACGTAACGATTGGGCTGCCGATAATCAGAACATCCGTGGATCACGGTACAGCCTTTGACATCGCTGGCAAGGGAATAGCGGACGAGATGAGCATGGTCGAGGCTATCAAACTTGCAGCCAAGATGGCTGAAGTGAAGATGGCCTCGAAGACCTGATTTCCCTCTTTTTTCGGGATTTCTTCCTCGCAATTACTAGGCTTTTAGCGCAGCAACTAGTTCCGGAAGGATCTTCCCATTCGAGACTATGACTTCTGTTTCGCCGAGCTGGAGCGGGTTGCCTTTGAAGTCTGTGGCCTTGCCCCCTGCCTCTTCGACAATGACGACTCCTGCTGCAACGTCAACAACCTTCGTCTTGTGCCATATCCGCGCATCTGCTATGCCAGACGCAACTAAGCACGCGTCGGTAGCCGCTGACCCGGAGATGCGGACTGTGAAGATCTTCGGGTAGATCTTCTGGAAGTTTGCGAACATATCCTCCCTCTTGTGGAACTGATTGTCGTACATGATGAGGGTTTCGCTCAGCTTCGTTCTATCAGATACGTGAGTTGGCTGGCCATTTACGAAGGCACCCTTTCCCTTCTCAGCGTAGAACATCTTGCCGTGAACAGGGTCGTATATTGCGCCGAGGATCAACTCGCCGCCACAAGCCAATGCGATCGACGTGTTGAAGAACGGCACTCCGTAAGTGTAGTTGTGTGTTCCATCGAGCGGGTCTACGATCCACACGTAGTCTTCCGCCGTGTACTTCTCCTTGCCGAGTTCCTCTGATTCGAACTTGTGGCTTGGAAACTTGTCTCTGATGATCTTCATGATGACGCCTTCTGCCTCGACATCAACGTTCGTGACCAGCTCCTTCGCTTCCTTATGGTGGACTTGTTTCTTCTTCTCGAAGTTCTCCATCAGAATCTTTCCGGCACCCTTGCTGGCCTCTATTGCCACGTCTTTGAACTGCGGCATCTTGGATCACCCCAGCGTGTTGGCCGAAACTTGGCTTTAAAGTCATAGTGGGATGCAGGCTCGTCCCTTCTTGGGCGCGAGGGATTTCACGCTCCCAGGGGAAATTTGAGAGACCTTTTAATGGGCCTCCACTGCATAAGGTCCGCTTTCGAAGAAGAGCTGGACTCAATTGAAAGCCGTCAGGAAGGTTGAACCTAAACCGGGAATTGTAGTTCAGGAAATCGAAGAACCGACAATTGGGCCATCCCAAGTTCTAGTGGAGATAAAAGCTACCGCGATCTGCGGCTCCGATCTTCACATATACCGTTGGGACGAGCAGACCGCTCGTTGGAAGACACCGCTTCCCATGACGGTAGGTCACGAATTCTCCGGCAAGGTTGTAGAAGTTGGCAAGGAAGTCAGGTCACTTCGGCCGGGAGACAACGTGGCAGGTGAGTCGCACATCCCATGCGGGATCTGCTACTACTGCAGAACCGGCAACATGCACATCTGCCAAGACATGTTGATCTATGGGCTTCAGACTAGGGAGGGGTCCTTCGCGAAGTATGCTGCGGTTCCTGAGATCATAGCGTACAAGCTGCCGGCTTCCGTTTCCTACGAGGAGGGCGCTCTCCTCGAACCATTTGGTGTTGCTGTTCACGCAATCGAGAGGACGAGAATAGAGCCTGGAGATGTGGTGCTTGTGATGGGGGCAGGTCCGATCGGGATTTTCGCGCAGCAAGTCGCAAAGGCCGCCGGTGCGTCGATGGTGATTGCCGCGGGGCGTAGAAAGTTCAGGTTGGAGCTCGCGAAAAGGATCGGATCTGCAGATGTCTTCCTGAGCACGGAGAGGGATGACATAGTCAAGAGGACCATTGAACTGACTAACGGAAGGGGCGCAGATGTCGTAATAGAGCTTGCGGGCAGCCCAGTGACGATTCGACAAGCTTTTCAGGCGTTGAAGAAGACCGGGCGCGTCGGTCTGGTGGGTCTTCCTGAGAAGCCGGTGGAGATAGAAACCACCTCAATGATCATATACAAAGAAGCAACGGTTGTCGGCAGTACCGGGCGGTCAATGTTTGGAACGTGGGAGCGAATGGTGAGCCTAGTTGCGAACAAGCGGGTCAACTTGACAGGAGTGATAACTGACCGACTATCGCTTGATGAGGCGGAAGAAGGCTTTCAGCGCGTAATGAAAGGAGAGAGCGGAAAGGTCCTCTTCACACCGTGAATCGGTCACTTGCCCATTTCTCCCTGGTCACCAAGAGTTTTCAAAGGCAGTGGATTCCCGTCCTGACCGATATTGTGTCCTGCGCCATTGATTAGGTTTTGGTGTCGATGTTTTTTTATTTCTCTTTTTGTTATCTTGTCTAGAGATCTCTACTGGTTGTTGTTAATACCTTTGGTCCCGTTTCGGTCTCTAATACTAGGTCTTCGACTCTGATTCCTCCTACTCCTGGGACGTAGAGGCCTGGTTCAATAGAGTGTACCATACCAGGAACCAGGGGCGCATCGTCGTTCAGGAGTAGTGGTTTTTCATGAATGTCTAATCCTACTTGGTGTCCTGTCATATGCTGTAAATAGTCGCCGTATCCTGCTTCAATTGCGATGTTATTGGAGAAGGTGTGAACTTCGGAACATTTCATTCCCGGTTTTATGGCTTTTATTGTCTCTCGGTTCATCCTGTAAACGACCTCGAAGAGATTCCGTTGTTCTCTTGTTGGTTTTCCACATATTTTTGCTCTAGTGATGTCTCCGCAGTATCCGTTGTATTTTCCCCCCAGATCCATAAGAATGAGATCCCCGTCTTCGATCTTTTTTTCTGTGGGTGATGGTACGTTTAGCACGGTTCTGAGACCGGACCCTATGATGGGGGAGAAAGAGAGTTCTGAAGGATCAGCCCCCGCTTTCTTCATGGCTATATCAGCTACTGTTGCTAGGTCTAATTCTGTTTTGCCTACTGCGATTGCCTCTGAAGCCGCAGTGGCTCCTTCACTAGTGATCTCCGCCGCCTTTTCGAGGCATCGTATTTCTGATTCACTCTTTATCATTCTCAAATTTTCAATAATCTTTGTTGCGTCAAGTATGTCCGCTTTGGGAAATGTCTTCTTTAAAGTGAGGTAAATAGAAGTAGGGAGATTCTGCCAATCGAATACGCCTATCTTTCGTTGTTTCGAGCCTTTTTTGAGAAGCTTTTTGAGGCCTTTGGCGAGGTTATCTGTTGCTGTGATAGTCGAAAGCGGGGAACGCTCTTTAGCTCGTGCGAGATCCCAATCTTGATCGATTAACAATACTGGTTCATCTTTGATCTCTGAGAATAGTAGCGAAGATCCGGCTAAGCAAAAGTAACTCGTTAAGTATCTGACATTAGATGTTGAAAAAGCTATGAATGAATCATATCCTCTTTCATCCAGTTTTTTCTGAACTTTCTTGACTCTATCTAAATATTCACTTCTTTCTATTGGCATAGGAGTCATCTACATTAACGAACTCTTTCTTATAAAAGCTCTCAGAGCGTTGGTTATGCGGTAACATCCTATCGATACTCGATGTCCACATACCACTTTTTCTTGGTTCCAACCTTGGATCGCATCCGCCATCCCATACTCTTCGGTTCGTTCTCAATATAATGAGCTATTCTATCTATTTTCTCAAGCATTTGGGTATGTTTCGATGACTCAGATAAACTGGTCTTGACTTGATTCAAATTTGAAGTGAAGGTATAGTAGAATCCCCAATCCTTTGAGAGTACCTCAGCGATGTATTTCGCATTAACTGCTTCGTCTTCGGTTTCCCTAATGGGATGTTCTGTGAGAATACACACAACATCTTTGAAATCCTTCTCTTCGAAGTTCACTATCTGAAGCTTAGTTAATAGGAGGTCAGCGAGTGTAATAGTTGGGGAATCGAGTTCGAGTCTCCCAGCAAAATCAATGGTATGACACATGGGGAGTTTATCAAAGAATACGTCAACCGCTATTCCATCTTCATCATAGAAAATGAACCTGTCTTTTCCATACAACGCTTCAAATCTATCATTAGGTAGATAATTGAATTTGTCGAGTAAAGTCTTTTTTATCTCTTTTCGGTGCTTACCATAAGCCATAAAATCGATGTCAGATACATCTCGCATCTCCCCACTTGTGATTTCCGGTGAGCAATGTAGTTTTGTTGCGATCGCGCCCAATATCCTCATTGAAATTCCTAATTCGTTAGCTGAATCAACGATTTGAACAGCTTTCTCTATGAGCTTAGCATTACCACTAACACCCATAGTCAAACCAGCATACAAACATTCATGATATCTGTTCAGGTAAGAAAGGATATTAAAGCATTGGTGTGTGAGTATTAGGTGAGCGACGATGCTTTTCCGGAAAAAAGAGACAAATTACACAAGACTATTCTATGCTACTGACTTACATGGATCAGAAACATGCTTTCTAAAAATACTCAATGCAGGTAAATTATACGAAGCTAATAGTATCATAGTAGGTGGAGATGTCACCGGCAAACAAATCATTTTCTTACTACTAAATGATGATGGATCATACGCCACAAGATTCCTAGGACAGGATTGGCACCTGAAAAATACAGAGGAACTTGAAAAACTAGAAAAGAGAATTACGAATTCTGGATTCTATCCCTACCGTTCTACGAGTGTTGAAGTAGAGGACCTCAACAATAATCACTCAAAAATGGATAAACTATTCGAACGATTATGTATAGAAAGGTTACAGAAGTGGTGTAGGATCGCAAAAGAAAGACTCCAGGAAACGAGTATTAACATTTACATGACTGGTGGCAATGATGACGGATTCTATATCGAACGAGTTCTAAAGGAAGATGAATTCGTTATCGATCCAGAAGACCAGGTCGTAAGAATGGACGAACACCATGAGATGTTAAGTCTCGGCTATTCGAATATGACCCCATGGAGCTGTTATAGAGATATTTCAGAGGAAGAGTTAGCGAAAAAAATCGATAACCTATCGGAGCAAGTTGCAGATATGAAGAATTGCGTATTCAATATTCATGTCCCTCCCTTTGAATCAGAAATCGACCAAGTACCAAAACTGGATACAACAACTAATCCTCCCCAGCCAATCTATGAGGGGGGAGCACCAGTAATGGTTCCCGCGGGAAGCACAGCCGTGCGGGAGGCGATAGAGAAGCATCAACCGCTATTAGGCATACATGGTCACATACATGAGTCTAGAGGCGCTATCCATATCGGAAGAACATTGGTTATCAATCCAGGCAGCGAATATGGGGAAGGTATTCTTAGGGGCATCATTATTAATTTGGAGAAAGGCGGGATAAAGGGCTACCAATTCGTTTCGGGGTAATTTCTGTATGATATTGAAGATTGAAAATTGAAGCAAGATATTCTGCGTTACGGCTCTGTTAAGTTAAGGAGGAGTTCTCTCACATTCATTATGAATGTGTTACTGGCCAAAGCGTTATATATGTTCGATATGCTATCCGATTACGATTACGATCTCAGAGGAGAAAAAACAATATGGGAGAAAGGAAATTTGCTTTTACACGGCCTTCAAGCGGTTTAGTAAGACAGCTCACGCCGGTACACGCCACTTTCCTTAATGCATCAGTAGTTCTAAACGCTATCACAAATACCCTTCCGGGATTTATGATAGTGGCAACTATATCATTTCCTCGAGCTAACATACTCTTAGCTGGATTAATCGCTATTTTGATGGGCATAACGCTGATAGTAGCGTACGGATTGATGACGAGCGCTATGCCCCGAAGTAGCGGCGACTATGTTTGGGTAAGCCGTGTTATTCATCCACTATTAGGAGTCGTAGCGGGATTTCTCTTCTGGGTATTCTTTTGGGGATGGCTATCTTACAATGGATGGGTCTTCGCACATGTGGGATTAGCAGCACCACTACAGACGTACGGGTTTCTTGCAGGAAACAAGGCATTAGTCAGCCTGGGACAGGCAATTGGCTCTGATATGGGCTCCTTCCTGTTCGGTCTCATAATGATATTTCTACCGTTTCTCGTAGTTATCTTTGGGATCAAGAGAGTCGGGCAAGCCGCTGTCGTTTGCGGTATAGCAACTCTACTTGGTGCACTCACCTTGCTCTTCAACATACTGAGCGTTAATCAAGCGGTATTTGTGTCGAGATTTGATACAGTGTTGGGAAGTGGAGCTTACCGAAACTTCATTGAAACGGCAAAAGCAGCGGGTTGGTCCGGGACAACGGCTTTCACGGGAGGTACCAATCTCTTTGATACCTTAGTTCTAGCTGCTATATTCGGATCCGGATTCACGCTTTGGTGCTGGGCGCATATTCCTCTAGTCGGAGAATTGAAGAACGCTCAGAGTGTCAACAAAAACATAGTAATGATGACTATTCCGTTATTCTCAGCAGGCACAATTGTTACCCTCTACTATTACATCTTCAATAGCGTTGTTGGAGAGCTAAATACCGCAATCTTCTATCTCGGAAACGCGGGAAATCCATTAGTTGAGACCTTACCCTTCGCTTGGAATACGTCAACGGTATATCTGCCAATGCTAGCAGTAGGGCCCATGATACTTCCGCTCGTGATCTTCTTTGTGGCGCTTAGCGCTTGCAGCGCCGCGCTATATGCGAATATCCTTAACATCGTGGCGCCCGTTCGATACATGTTTGCACAAGCTTTTGATGGAGTACTCCCAAGAGCATTGTCAAGTGTCTGGCAGAGATATCACGTACCCCTAGTCGGCTACGTCGTTCTCGCCGTTGGCGCAGTGATTTGGCATATCGTACAGACAATATATCCAGGATTCTGGTATTACCTTTCCTTCGTTATAGGAGGACAAGTCATAATGTGGATTCTCGGATGTCTCGCAGCGGCAATATTTCCATATCGCTTAAAGAGTGTATTCGAGGCTTCACCTGCAGGGAGATACAAAGTAGCTGGCGTTCCAGTAATAACTATATTTGGAGTATTAGGATGTCTGTCAATGCTCGTATACCTAGGTGTAAATCTAGGCGTGAGCGAACTCGGAGGAACAACAAATGTACCTACACTTGTAGTGCTGGGTATTCTAGCGGTTATCATCTACTTCGTAGCGAAGGCTTATCGAAGCAGCAAAGAAGGCATTGATATCGGATTAGCCTTTAAGGAAATCCCACCAGAGTAAAGCTCCTCTCTTTTTCCTCCCGTTTTTTCTGGGAAGCAGAGTGCAGCTGATCACCTCAAGAGACTAATAGACGAATACGACTCCTCGCTGCCCCACTCCTGAAGCTCCTTCCGGGTCGCTCGATCTTCATTGTCGGATCAGGGGAGCGCTTTCGTCGTCGTGTCTCTTGGCGCGGGCATCGTAAGTGCAAGGAACCGCCAGTCTCAAGCGGTTCCCGCAGGTAGACGCCGCTACTACTGCCAGCCTGAGGACTTGGAAACAACCGAATCGCAAGTGGAGTGCCGCGTACCAAATCGCAAGCGAATTGTGGGGTGGACTTCTGTCCACCAGTTCCATGGGGCATAAGGAGAGGTTTTGTTGTGGAGTTGTCGTTTTCTTCTCTGCATGCGGGTCACTTGGTACGCGACGACGGAAAATGCTTCCCCGTTACGGTTCGAACCATGGCGCCCGCATCATGAGCGATACACAGCTGGTACTTTGAGTGAGCATAGAAGCTTCGCGTTCCTGTCAAGACGCGGGTTGAAACGAGAAGTTATATCATCGCAAGAAGCTGCTATCATCGTGTCGCCAATGCCTACACCTCGAGTCGCAAGGTTACTGGAACAATACTTCAGAAAGAACCCCTTGATCTGCATCGAGAGAGCATCAGTTCTTACTAGCGTCTTCAAGGAGACCGAAGGACAACCGACTGTCACGAGAAGGGCGGAAGCTTTCAAGAGGATTTGTGAGATGAAGACCGTACTCATCCAAGATGATGAGCTGATCGTAGGCCTCCCGGGAAGCAGCCCCAGAGCTGGCATATTTTGTCCCGAAGTTGCATGGCAATGGCTAGAAGAAGAACTAGACACGATCGCGACTAGAACACAAGACCCGTACGAAATCAACGAAGAAGACAGGAGAATACTTACAGAGGTCATCTTCCCCTATTGGAAGGGCAAGTCGATATACGAGCATTGGCTGCACCAAATACCCGATGATACCAGAGAGATCTCGGTGAAAACAGGAATAGTAGACGTCGAGATCAAGACTCAGAGCGGACCGGGCGAGATTGCGCCTGGCTACCAGGCGCTGTTGAAGAAAGGATTCAACGGCATAAAGAAGGAAGCCCAAGAGGCGCTGGAGCGCCTGAACTATACAGAGCCCGAAGATATTGACAGAATAAACTTCCTCAAAGCCGTGGTTATCTGCTGTGAGGGCATGGTTGCGCTCGCCAAGAGATACGCAGACAAGGCGAGAGAACTGGCACAAGAGTATGATGATCCAATAAGGAAGGCTGAGTTAGAGAAGATATCTCAAATCTGCGATTGGGTTCCAGGCAACCCGCCAAGAACATTCTGGGAAGCGTTGCAGGCGCTCTGGTTCGCGCAGATTGGTTGCCACATTGAGGCAAACGCTCCCTCGTACTCTCCCGGAAGATTCGATCAGTACGTTTACCCATACTACATGAAAGACCTGGAGGAGGGCAGACTGACAAGGGAGAAGGCACTTGAACTGATCGAATGCCTATGGATCAAATTCTCTGAATGTACTTGGCTGCTGAGCAGGAATGCCGCGAAGTACTTCGCTGGCTACCAACCTTTCCAGAACATATGCCTAGGAGGTCTGACACGTGACGGAAACGACGCAACGAATGATTTGTCGTACTTGTGCATTAACGCTAAGAAAGAAGTTAGGACGCACTCACCATCGTTGTCAGTGAGACTCCACAACAAGAGCCCGGAAGAATTCCTGCTGGAAGTGGCTGACCTCATAAGACTAGGGACAGGGTTTCCAGCAATACACTGCGACGAAACAGCAATCAAAATGATGCTTCTGAAAGGAGTAACCATCGAGGATGCACGAGACTATTGTGAGGTTGGCTGCGTTGAACCCAACGCCGCCGGAAAGATGTCTCAGTGGAGCGACGGCGGACATTACAATTTCGCCGCGGCCGTCGAGTTCGCGCTTACAAACGGCATAAGTCTCATGAACGACAAGAAGAAACTGGGAATCGAAACGGGAGATCCCGAGACATTCAAGACCTTTGACGAGTTCAAGCATGCCGTGAAGAGGCAGCTAGCATACTCCGTGAGACACATTGCAGTATCCAGCCACCTGGCCGAAAGATTGCATGCAGAATTGAGCCCCTATCCGTATGTTTCATCCATGATAGAAGACTGCATAGAAAGAGGAAAGGACATAACCGTCGGCGGAGCACGCTACAGCATCGGACCGGCATTCATAGGAACCGGGTTGGCCGACCTGGCTAATTCTATGGCGGCGGTGAAGAAGTTCGTTTACGAGGATCGAGCCGTCACGATGCATGAATTGTGCAGTGCCATAATGACGAATTTCGAGGGGCGCGAGGCTCTTCGAATGATGCTGTGGAACAGAGGACCGAAATGGGGGAATGATGATGACTATGTCGACTGCTTTGCAAAGGAAATGACAGATCATGCCTACGCAGAGATCTCAAAGTACAAGAGCTACAGGGGAGGACGGTTCATCTCAGGTCTATATCCGTTATCATCAAACGTGCCTCACGGACTAGTTGTTGGAGCGCTTCCATACGGAAGAAAAGCCGGGAAGGCCTTAGCTGATGGATGTTCACCTAACGGCGGGACGGACCGAAAAGGACCCACCGCAGTGCTGCAATCGGTATCAAAAATCAACCATGAAGTCCATGTAGCCGGCACATTGCTAAACATGAAGCTAGATCCCCAATCGGTGCAAGGCGAAGAAGGTCTGAGAAGGATTACAGCACTGCTAAGAACTTTCGTCGACCTTGGCATATACCATGTGCAGTTCAATGTTGTGACGACAGCCACCCTGAAGTCCGCTCAAGCCAATCCTGAAGAATACAGGCACCTAATAGTGAGAGTGGCGGGCTACAGCGCATACTTCACAGAACTATGTAGGGAAATACAAGACGACATCATACAGAGAACGGTACATACGCTGACGTGAAATGGATATTCCGCACGCGAAGGGGTCCAAGCAACTACGAAACAGCAGGAATGCCGGCGTAATATTCGACCTGCAACGATACTCCATACATGACGGACCTGGCATTAGAACGCTCGTTTTCATGAAGGGGTGTCCGCTCAGATGCCTTTGGTGCGACAATCCTGAGTCGCAGAATCTCGACAATGAGATCATCTACATCGAGACCAATTGCATCAAGTGTGGGAGATGTGTAGTGGCGTGCAGAACGGGCGCGATTTCACCGTCAACGTTGAGAATCACCAACAAGATGTGCACGAATTGCTGGGCCTGCTCGCAGATATGCCCGGCGGACGCAAGGAGAGTAGCCGGACGACAAGTGACCGTGCACCAGGTCCTCGGAGAAATCGAGAAGGACAGATTGTTCTACAGGGCGTCAGGTGGCGGGGTCACAGTAGGCGGAGGCGAGCCAACGATGCAGTGCGAATTCGTTACGAGTTTACTTACAGAGTGTCAACGACGAAACATACACACTGCCATTGAGACATGTGGGTACGCCAGGTGGAGTCGTTTGGAAAGGATCTTGCAGCATCTGGATCTGGTGCTCTTTGACATCAAAAGCATGGACCCCGAAGAGCATGTCAGGCTGACGGGTGTCTCAAATGAACCGGTTTTGCGGAACGCACGGAGAATCGCGAGCTATGCGATACCCGTGATAATACGCGTCCCAATCATACCTGGCTACACTGATTCACAAAGCAATATCGAGTCCATAGCGAAATTCGCAACAGGGCTAAGAACGGTGACCCAGATAGAGCTTCTGCCATATCATCAACTCGGCGAACGCAAATATGAATGGTTAGGAAGGGAATATCCACTGAGGCGCGTTGAGCCACCTACACAGGAACACATGGAGAGTCTAGGAGAAATCATTATGCAACATGGCTTGAGCGTTCGTATACGCAATTGACCAATGGTGATCAGCTGCATTCTCAGATGGGCAAACCGCCAATCGATTCCCATCGCATGTTCATTAGAGGTAAGGAATTCAACGGTCTGCAGAACTAGTGATAGCGCATTCTCTTGGGGCGGGGTGAATAGATCAGGGCTTGATTTGTTCGGCGTAGGCGAGGCGCATAGACGCTTCGTCAGATATCTCTCTCCAAGGCGGCCCACTCTTTTCGCCT
>Ga0315296_10002307_pt1 | contig 16298 bp, 12 predicted proteins | sample YL17G14_18_MG_FD_203921 | JGI IMG/M metagenome (GOLD analysis project Ga0315296, IMG submission 203921) | Sediment microbial communities from Yellowstone Lake, YNP, Wyoming, USA - YL17G14_18 | ecosystem: Environmental > Aquatic > Freshwater > Lake > Sediment | place: USA: Wyoming | collected... | reverse complement strand
AAGCCACACAGACACTCAACACGACAGACATGTTCCCTCACACAAGACGGAAAAAGAACAAGTTTTGGGGACATGTCTCCACCGTGTGGTGGGGTTCAACTCCAATCCCGGGCTTCGGGGCATAAACCCGGGCCCTAGCTGTGGAAGAGAGTCAGAGCTCTTCTGCAAAATAACAGAAAAAGAGAGGTTTTGGGGGCGACATCTCCGCTTGTCGTTGGTTCAAATCGACCGAAGTCAACATGGAGAAGAAGCTTATTATGAGGATTACGAGAGGTGGGGCTTTCTTTTGTGGCTCGGTGTCGAAAATTCGCTGAACGGCACGATAAGATTCACCTACCCAGGAATATACTCTGGCAAAGAAGTTGAAGACATCACACTCACCTTCAAGAAAGGCAAAGTCATCAAAGCCTCAGCCGCCAAAGGAGACGAACTACTACAAGAGATACTGAAGATTGAAGGCGCAAACCGCATCGGCGAAGCCGCCATCGGAACAAACTACGGCATAACACAGTTCACTAAGGAGATGCTTTTCGACGAGAAAATGGGCGGAACAATCCACATGACCCTCGGAAACTCCTACCCAGAAACGGGAGGACTAAACAAATCGGCCATCCACTGGGACATCCTCAAAGACATGAAGAAAGGCGGCGAAATCTATGCAGACAAAGAGCTGTTCTACAAGAACGGAAAATTCCTGAAAACCTGAGCGCACTCAATAGAGAAGTCGACCAAGATCAAGAATCACAAGATTACCACTAAGACAGCGCACGATGTTCTTGAGGAGCTTGTTGAGGGCAAAAAGAAGGATTAGCGTTTTTATTAGGCGGGTTTGCTTTTGGCATATGTTGAGGTTTTGGCGTTGTGCAGTGTGGATGGTGTTAGCGGTTGAGGAAGATTGAGCTGGCGAGCTTGGAGGATGTTCCTAGTAGAGTTGACAGTGTGAAGTGCAGTCTTGAGATCATCTATGGTACGAAGCTTGGCGTCGATTTGGAGGATGTTCCTATTGATAGGCTTTTTCCCACTGAGGATTTTTTGGAGAATGATAAGCTTGCGCTTGTTCTGATGAAGGTAGTGACTGAAGGCTACAGTGTACCTATTATTGCTGTGAGGCGAGGGGAGGATTTCTTTGTGCTCGACGGTCATCATCGTTCTTACATTTCAAGGAAACTTCTGAGTAAAAGCATCAAGGCTAATGTGCTGAGTTTTCCTGATGGCGCTTGCTACAGGGACGTTGTGAAGCGGTCGTTGGACGACCTTCCCATTAAAGAAGTGGCGGAAATCGATGATATGATTGTGAGGGCTTGGCAGCGGACGTTGAGCATTTTGAAGCATTATGAGGCCCTGTATAATATTCCTTTTTTCATGAGTGTGGAGCGTGTGTTCTTGAAGGACCTTGTTGCCACGCAGGCATACGTGGGCAGGACGCAGGTGGAAGCGATTAAGAAGTTGCTGGTGCCCATAGTGTGCGTAGAGTATAGGGAGCGGTTTTACATTCTGGACGGTCATGCTAGGGCTTACAAGGCGAAGCAGATGGGGCTGAAATGGATTAGGGCGACAATTCTGATGCCCGCGACGTCCATTGACTTTGGCATAGTGAAAACTGCAGAAGAGTTGGATCTGAGGAACTTGGATCTGGAAGTTGTCGACAAATGACTTTTGCTTGGAAACATGCATCCATACATGTGCGCGCGGGTAATACTTGCATTAGCAGTGGTATGGTCGTCAAATGTACCCTCTGGTCCGTGAGACCTTGATCTTTGATTGCCTGCAAACCACTACTTGTGTAGGAAACCAAAAATCCCAAGTATTGCGCAAGCCGTTGTTGCCTGAAAGCAAAGAAAAAGAGGAGCCTGTAGATGATATCCACTGGGGGTAAAGGTTTATCCAATCAACCTGAGACTTCGTTTCTCCTCTTGGATTAAGGCTTTTTATTATTGAACCAGTCATTTACTCTTATGAAATCCAAAGTGAGGCTCCTGGCAATAATAGGTTCGCAGAGAAACAACGGAAATTCTAATTACCTAGCCAAAACCGTTCTTGATTCGCTGCCTGTCAGCTACAGAATAATCCAGTTGGCAGAGAAGAATATAGAATTCTGTACATTGTGTGAAGAATGCAAGGACGGCGGTGATTGTGTTCTGCACGATGATTTCAACGAGATTCTGAAGGAAATGCAGGTTGCGGATGGACTAGTGTTCTCTTTGCCAAAATACCTCTTTGTAGGGTCAAAGTTCCTTGCTTTTCTTGAGAGACTGGATACGCTTGTTCATATGAGAAGACACGGTGGATACGAGCACAAACCTTTCCGCCCGAACACTGAGCTTTTCTCTGGAAAGCCTTTCTGCATCTTCTTCACTTCAGGCACGGGTCATGTGGAGAACGAAATTCTTAGAATTGCAGAGGAGTATATTGAAGCACTTGGATTGAGACTGGTTTTCTGCGACGAACCGCCGCATTTGGCAGTCAATGTCAGGGCAGGTGATTCAAAAGGAGAAGTCCTTCGCAACAAAAAGGCGATAGAGGAATGCAGAAGAGTCGCTGCCAAGATGGCTGACTCAGCAAAGAAATCCAAATCGACCAAACAGGCTGATTCCTGCTCCTAAGTCTTGGTTGGCTGGATAAAACTCCACCGTTCAACCAAACCAAAACGATGATGATGGGCTTCTCAGTTCCGCGCGGTTCCGGGCTGGGACGGGGAAATGTTGCCTGCGGCCAGCATGACCAAACAAACTATTTTCCCTCCATGCAAGCTAGATTTAAGGAGACTGTTGACGACATACTAACGTAGCCGACTGACGAAAATGGAATCGCCGTCCAATTGGCCAAAGCGACCCCTCTGGACGACGCTTGTTCTGGAATCGGTCTCAAAGTTGACTTTTCAGATGTTATTTCTGTTCTTTCCTCTTCAGCATATTCTCTAAAAAGGGTTTCATCTTTGCGTTTTCAGCTTTGATCTTCTCTTTTCCCAGCTTGTTCATCTGCGCGGTTATCTCTTTTACGATTTCTGCGAACTTTATGCCTTCAGCGGCAGAGACGTATTCAACTCGGAACCTCTCAGGGCTCATACCGAGTTTTTGAAGCATCGGTGCCAGAGCGTCCATTCTGGCTTTCATCTTGTAGTTTCCGCTTATGTAGTGGCAGTCGTAGGGCAGATGGCACGCTCCGACCAGAACCATGCCTGCGCCAAGTCGGAATGCTTCGAGCACAAAGTCTCGATCAACACGGCCCGAACACATCACTCGGATAGGACGTATGACCGGCGGATACTCGAACCTGCTCGTTCCGGCAAGGTCGGCGCCTGCGTAGCTGCACCAATTGCACAGGAAACCGAGAATTTTGTCCTCAGGATTATTCTCCAGGGCGGCTCTTATCTGCGAGATTATCTGTGCATCGGTGAAGTGCTTCTGTGTGATAGCGTCGGCTGGACATTCGGCCACGCATGTTCCGCAGCCGTGACACATTGCGCTGATCGCTTCTGCGACTTGGCCTTCAGGTGCCCTGATGGCTCCATAAGGGCAAGCCTTGGCGCAGAGGCCACATTTAACCTTGGTGTTTCTGCACTTGGCTGGGTCGACAACGGCTACGATTGGTTGTATCTTCCACTTAGACTGGGAGAGTATTGTTGCAGCACGTGCAGCAGCGCCCATTCCTTGAGATACACTGTAGGGCACGTCTTTCGGTGCTTGGCAGCCGCCTGCCACGAAAACGCCGTCAGCGGGCGTATCGATGGGTTTGAGTTTCGGGTGGCTCTCCATGAAGAAGCCGTCGCTGCCGCGGCTTATGTTGAACACTCGGGCTACTTGTTCGGAGCCCTGAGCGGGCACGGCAGCCGTTGCGAGGACAACCAAGTCGCTCTTGACTTCTACTTGTTCACCGTTCTCCTTCACGGCACGAACGACGAGCTTTTTGGTCGCTTGGTCTTCGGTGACGTTTCGGTCGGTCAGTTTAACGCGGATAAAATTGATGCCTATCTGCTGTGCTTTCCTGTAGAGCTCCTCATAGCCCTTCCTGTTGGCTCGCATGTCCGTGAAGAACACGTTGATATTCAGCTTGTCACCGTATTTTTCCTTGAGGAAAACCGCGCTTTTCAGTGTGAGCATGCAGCAGAAGCCGGAGCAGTATTCGAACTTGTTCACGTCTCTTGAGCCGACGCATTGGATGTAGGTCATGCTTTCAGGCGTGTTGCCGTCCGAAGGCTTCCGGAGTTCTCCGAGGATCTGCGTGTTGGAGTCTATTATCCGCTCGAGCTGCAATGCGGTGATGACGTTCTTGTATTTACCGAAGCCGTAGTTTGGCAGGTCGTAAGGCTCATAGATGTCGTAGCCTGTTGCCACGACAAGGCAGCCGACCTCATATCTTTCTTCAACCGGCTTTTGTTCAAAGTCAACAGCGTTTTCTGGGCAGATCTCTTGGCATTTCCTGCAGCTTCCGTCCTTGAAGAACAGACATGTTTCCCTGTCGATCGTGTACACTGATGGTGTAGCGTTTGGAAAGGGCAGATAGATGGCCTTTCTGGTCTTCATCCCCGCGTCAAACTTGTTTGGCACGGTGACTGGGCAAACTTCCGCACACTGGCCGCAGCTTGTGCATCTGCTTTCGTCTACGAACCGTGGTCTCGTGAGGACTTTGGCTTTGTAGCTTCCGATTACGCCCTCAACTTCCTTAACGTCGGAGTTTGCGAGCAACTTGATGTTGGGGTGTGTGGCGGCAGCGCCTATTCTGGTGGCGACACACGAGAATCTTGAGCAGTGAATCTGTTGTGGACAGTTTGAACACTCAAAAACTGGGAAGGTTTTGCCGAGCTGGGCCATGTGGCCGCCGATGATCTCAGCTCTGTCAACGAGGTAGACTTGATAGCCCATATCAGCAAGGTCAACAGCAGCGCTTGCGCCAGCAACGCCTGCACCAATGACGAGCGCCCTGTTGGTCACCGGAACCTCAATCACATCTAAAGGTTCGAGCAGCTTGACCTTTGCGACAGCCATCTTCACGAGTTCCTTGGCCTTCTCTGTTGCTTCCTTCGGTGTACTCTGGTGGCACCAAGATGAGAATTCGCGGATGTTCGCCATCTCGTAGACGAAGGGGTTCAGTCCTGCTTCAGAGACTGTTCGGCGGAATGTTGGTTCGTGCATTCTCGGTGAGCATGCGGCGACGACAACGCGGTTCAGCTTGTATTCTTGTATGCCTTTCCGTATTTCCTCTTGACCTGGATCAGCGCAGGTGTAGCGGTTCGTCTTCACGTACACGACGCCTGGAATTTTGCGCGCGTACTCGGCAACGTCTTCAACGTCAACGGTGCCTGCGATGTTGAGCCCGCAGTAACAGACGAAAACGCCGATTCTCGGCTCCTCAGCCTTAACTTCTATCTTGGGCTCTAGCTTGTTGCTCAAGTCTTCGCGGCCTCCGTTGACACGGCTTTGATCTGAGCCACTATCTGTACATCAGAATAGTTGGGCATCGTTATGGCGTCCATCGGACAAGCAGAGCTGCAGACTCCGCATCCCCTGCAGAGACCCTCGGCAACCTTGGCCACGTCTCTTTTGCCAACCTTCTCAACCATGATAGCATGATAGCCGCATGCCGACTCACAGATTCTACAGCCGCTGCAAAGGTCTTCGTTAACTCGCGCGACCAGTGGTTCCACCAACCACTTATCCTTACCAAGTACGGCTGCTGCCTGAGCAGCTGCGGCACTACCGTGAGCGACACTGTAGGGTATGTCCTTCAAACCCTGACACGCGCCTGCCAAGAATATCCCAGGATTCTCAGTGTCTGTTGGCCTGATTTTCGGTTGGCACTCGATGAAAAAGCCATCTTTGCCCACGGGTATGCCTAGTAGCTCAGCGAGTTTATCAGCCCCAACTTGTGGGATGGCAGCGTTTGCTAACACGACCATTTCTACATTAGCCTGCACTGGCTTGCCGTCTTCGGTTTCGCCGGTGACTGTTAGGTTTTGGGTCTGCGGGTCTTCGGCTATGCAACGCTTGTCAAGTTTCACCCTGATGAATTTGACTCCTGATTTTTGGGCTCTGTTGAAGAATTCCTCGTAGCCCTTGAAGTTGCTTCGCATGTCATTGTAAAACACGTAAACGTCGATGCCTTCTCTGTACTTCTCCTTCAACATGACTGCATGTTTCAGCGTGTACATGCAACAGAAGCTGGAACAGTACTCGTACTTGTTGATGTCTCTAGAACCCACGCATTGAATGAATGCGATGGAGTGTGGCTTCTGACCGTCGGAAGCGCGGACCACTTTGCCTCCAGTTGGCCCAGCGGCCAAGATGAGCCTCTCGAACTCTAGCGCTGTGAACACGTTCGCGAATTTGCCGTAGCCTGTCCATTCCATGTCTTTGGGGTTGTACATGTCGTAGCCTATGCTGACGATGATGGCGCCGACGTTGATGTCGACTTCTTCAGGTTTTTGGTCAAAGTTTATGGCTTGGCGGGCACCGCAGGCGTCGACACATTTGTAGCATTCTATGCAGTAATCTTTGTTTATCGTGTGGGTAAGCGGGACAGCTTGCCCGAAGGGAGCGGATATAGCTTTTCTCACCCCCAAGTACATGTCCGCGTAGTTCGGGTATTCGATCGGGCATGCTTCGCGGCATTCTCCGCAGCCCGTGCAGTTTGCGGCGATAACGTATCGCGGGTTTTTGCGGACTCGGACTCTGAAGTTTCCGACGCTTCCTTCTACCTTCAGCACGTCCGCGTAGGATATTATTTCGATGTTAGGGTGTCTACCCACGTCCACCATTTTAGGTCCTTCGATGCAGATGCTGCAGTCGAGAGTGGGAAATGTCTTGTCCAGCAGCGCCATGTAGCCGCCTATGGTTTCTGTCTTCTCAACCATGTAAACTTTGAAGCCCATATCGGCAAGGTCCAATGCTGCGTTGATTCCAGCTATTCCTCCGCCGATGACCATCGCTTTCTTCGTGATCGGCATCTCTATGGACTTTAGCGGTTCGAGCAGTCTCGCCTTGGCAACGGCCATTTTGACGATGTCTTTGGCTTTCCGTGTTGCCTCTTTCGGGTCGTTTTTATGACAATAAGATGAGAATTCGCGGATGTTGGCCATCTCGAACAGCCAGGGGTTAAGATCAGCTTGGGAGACGCACCGCTGGAAAACAGGCTCATATAGTCTAGGAGAACAGCCGGCAACGACAACTCGGTTGAGCTTCTCATCTTTTATAGCTTTCACGATCTCTTTTTGGCCTTGACTACTGCATGGATAATTCGTGTTTGTTGCATAAACAACGTTAGAGAGTTTCTTGGCATAGCTGGCGATCTCAACTGTATTTATCACTGAACTAATGTTGGAGCCACACTCGCAGACAAAAACGCCGATTCTTGGTCCCTCATCCTTGGGACTGCTCTTCTTTGCGATGTGCCTGCCCTTTCTTGGGCCAGCTTTGGTGTCTTTCTGAGCGGCTTTTCTCGGCATACTCACTCTACCGCCCGCCCCACTCTTCTCTTCACGGATTCTCTCGCCCTAAAAGAGGACTTGGTCTTCAACTCCTTGGTCATTTCAGTAGGCGAAGTAAGTCTCTCAAGAGCCTTGTTCCACGTTCCCGAATGAACCGGCGTGTGATTCACTGCTGTTCGACTGAGTTCAAGAGCTCCGTCGACAGGGCAGACGGCCTTACAGGCTCCACAGTAAACGCAAAATATCTCGTTAGCGTTCACTTTTCTTCGGTCATCCGAAAGATAGAGCGCTCCTGTGATCGGACAAACGTCCAAACAGTCGGTGCACCCTTCGGGGCATCTTTCGGGATGAATGCTTATTCTTCCACTGATGAACTTTCGAACGTGCATGACTCCCGGCGGCATGGTGAACTCGCACACGCGGCAACAGGGGCAATGCTCCTTGTCAACGTCAATCTTGGCTCTGAATCCAACTTCCGCTGGAACCGATACGCTAGTCTTCTCTATCGGTTTTCCTTCGGGAGTGATGAATGTTAACTTGATGAGGTCTATGGGACAGGGTCGACTGGTTCCGACAAAGCCTGGAGCGTGATTCTCAGGGTTGACTTTGATGTCGCGAATCAGTTGAGGAAAGCTTTTCTTTTCAACAACGGAGAGAAGGTGTTCACCGTTCATAGTGACTCTTATCGCGCCATAGGGGCAGGTGACGTCGCAGATTCCGCAGAAATTGCATTTTGCCAGTTCAACGTCGATTTTGGCTTTTTTTGCCTTTTGGCCCTGAATCTTTGGTTGTTTTTGGACTTTGATTGCTTCTTTCGGGCAGGCTAGGCTGCAGATCTGACAGCCCACGCACCGGTTTTTATCAAGTGTGAGCTTGTAATCCTGCACTTGCAAAATCCATTCTAGTGTTTGTGCTTCGGCCGTGTCTTTCTTTACTGTTTTCAACGGCATCTAAACCAACACCAGTCTCGACGTCATAATGATTACGTGAGACTCCATTGTAAGATAGGGCTTGCAATTCCATTGATATATAGTTTAGTTGTAATTCACAGCGATTTCAACGTTTTATCTTGCGACAAACCACCACCAGACACTTGAGGCTTTCATCCTCTTCCGACCACGACACTTGCAGATCCGCTTCGCGTACTAGCTTTTTGAAGATTCTGTCGTCTGCTGAGAAAAGCAAAATAGGTCTTCCAGCTTAAGACATAAGAGAGTTCATCCCGAAAGCCGCTTAGGGAACTTGGAACTCCAAAAGACATAGCCAAGTCGCCCCCAAGTCGCTGCTTCAGCGTCTGAGTGATAGAGTTGGTTGACAAAAAATACCTCATCGGAGTAGACCTCGGAGGAACATGGGCAAGAGTGGCCCTTTCAGACCGCAAGGGCCAACTTGTTGAGAAAGTGAGCGAGAAGGTTGACAAAACCAGTCCAGAAGCAATCAGTGCACAGCTGGTCAGGCTTACTCGCGTTTTGTGCAAGAGACACTGCGTTGATGTCACTAGCCTGATAGGTGTCGGAATAGCTTCTGCAGGACCGCTAGACATGACCAAGGGAGTGCTCATAAACCCGCCTAACCTCCCCTTTGACGTCATTTCGCTCACAGACCCTTTGAAACAGGAACTGAAAGTGCCAACCTGCCTGATAAACGACTGCGCCGGAGCCGCTCTGGGAGAGACGACTTTTGGTGCCGCCAAAAACGTCGAGAACTTCGTTTACATAACCATAAGCACGGGTATAGGCGGCGGAGCAATCGTGAACGGTACACTGCTATTGGGTAAAGATGGAAACGGCCATGAAGTCGGCCACTTCGTCATAGACTACGAGGGCCGGTTGACGTGCGGCTGCGGAAAAAAAGGCCACTGGGAAGCCTACTGCTCAGGCAGAAACCTGCCCAACTATGTCAGGATGAGGTTCAATGAGATAAACCAAACAATCGTTAAGAACAGCTTGCTGTACAAGAACCTGCAGGGTGACCTAACCAGACTAGCGGCGGCAGATTTGTTCTTCGCCGCGAAACGTGGAGACAAGTTGTCACTCAAGCTGGTCGAAGAGATAGGAATACTGAATGCTGCAGGCTTCGCAACCGCGATAAACGCTTATGACCCCTCACTAATGACAGTCGGTGGCACCGTCGCCCTGAAAAACGAAAATGCCGTTCTTTCACCCATCAAAGAGCATGTCAACGAATACACGATTAACCGAGTTCCTGACATAATGATGACGCGATTAGGTGAAGATGTCGGCATCTATGGCGCAGTTGCAGCAGCTCTGAAGTACCTCACTTGAACAAAATTTTCCAACGTGGCTCCTGCCAAGTCTTTGCAGTCTGGACAAGATTCAGAAATAGTGGACTCGAATGAATTTGGGTGGACCTGCCGTTGAGGGTAAACGTGGTCAGATGAATACTTGGAACCTGCAGATTCTGTCTCCGCACTTGATGGATTTGAGAAGTTTCACTTGTACCTGTTTCTTCAAGGCTGACTCGAACAGTTCTTTTATCCATCCTCGGGAGCAGTTGCAGAAAGTGCTGGACAATCTTTCTGGGTACCCTTTCACCAGCGGGCAGTAGCACTCTTCGTATTCTACGTAGATTTTGCCGCGCTCAAGTTTCATATGCTTCCAGGTTTGATTTAGCTTTTCCAGGAAATCACCGATGTCTTTCGACCCGTCCTTCAGTTTTTTCACTCTTGCGATCAGGTTCCGCGAGATACAGTTTCTTCCGCATCCTTCAAGAATCCTAGTTCGGACATTCTCGTCAGCCTGCGTATCAAAACCTTCAATGAGTGATTTTATCCATCTGTGAGAATGCTTCAAGCCAGATCCCTGTTCTTTCCTCGTTACCAACTTTTTCGCACTATGCCCGATTTTGTTGCTGATGCTTAGGTCTTTCTTCGAAACCTATTTAAATAATCCTCAGGGCATTGTCATGTCAATCAGTTCCGTTTCTGGAGGAATGGTTGTTTTGGAGTTTGAAGTCAGGATTCAAAGAATTGTGCCTCGCACCTACGACGTGAAGAGTTTCAGATTTGATCGACCTTCCTCGTTCAACTACAGACCAGGACAATACATGTTCGTCAACCTCAATGTTGGGGAACAAAAAATACGAAAACCCTTGACGATATCGAGCAGTCCGACTGAGAAAGACTACATCGAATTCACAAAAAAGCTGACGGGTCATCCATTCTCCAACGCATTGGGCACGCTGAAAGTTGGCGACGGACTGTCGATAGATGCTCCATGCGGCAACTTCACGTTTACTGGACAGTATCCGCGTGTTGCACTTCTGGCTGGAGGCATGGGGATCACTCCTATGAGAAGTATCTGCAGATACTACGTGGACAGCAATCTTCAGACAAAGATAACGCTGTTATATGGCTGTAACACCGAAGCGGACATCGTTTTCAGGAATGAACTCGAAGAGATTCAGAGACACAAAAAGGACTTCAAACTTGTTATTACGTTGACGGAGGCTGGGTCGAATTGGAAAGGATACGTGGGAAGAATCGACGATGAAATGATCCGAAGCGAAATCCCAGATTATCAGAGAACGGTGTTCTACAGCTGCGGACCACCAGCAATGGTAGAAGCGATGTCAAATCTTCTTAAGAGCCTTGGAGTGACAGAAGAAAACGTCAAAGTAGAAAACTTCGAGGGTTACTAGCACTCTGATTTAAAACGTTGTGGGTGCATGACGTTTTTCTATGAGACTTTGAAGTATTTCTCCTTCGGAGACGCGCAAACAGGGCATCTGTCAGGGGCATCGTCTTCGACAGTGTTTCCGCACACGCTGCATACGTAGTAGTCAGCTTTTGCGAATTCTTTGCCGCTCTTCAATGCCTTGCTTGCCTTCTTGAACAAGAAGGCGTGCACTCTTTCAACCTGGTCTGCAACATTGAAACTCCAGACGGCCTGTGTCTTCTTCTCTTTCTTTGCCGCTTTCAAGTAGTCAGGATACATGTGTTTGTACTCGAAAGTTTCTCCTGCGACAGCGTCTTCCAAATTCTCAGCGGTGCTTTTCGTCACGCCCATCACCATAATATGATTCAGAGCGTGAACGGTCTCTGCCTCAGCAGCCGCTTTGAAAAGCTTCGCAACTTGTGGGAACCCCTCTTCTTCCGCCTTGTGAGCGAATGCGAGATAACGCCTGTTAGCCTGCGACTCACCAGCGAAAGCTCCCTTCAAATTCTCAGAAGTCTTATCCATCGTCTCTCCCAGCCGATCCTAACTACTTAGGCTACAAGATATAAGCCCTACCAAACGGCAAGCTTCACCCCGATTTGCGTCATTGCGTGCAAAGTTTAATGATTTCCGCTTTTGTTTCGGCAATTCATAACGCCTTCCTCATCGATTAGCCATACCCCAATGAAACCTGAAAACTGGGATAGAGGATATCTCCATAATAGCGCGCATTTAGAGAAAAGACATGAGAGTCCATTGTTTTGTAACATTTTCGTGTAACAGTTGTGTAACGATCAGATTTTCATGGCGGGCGAATCACGCGCGCCGCGTTGATTTCATCTTTTTTGCATCTCCCGCGTTCAAGACATGTGTACAACGCGCGCAAAGTGTCAGCGCCTAGGCTTTCTTGCAGACACGATGACATGCGTGTACTCATCACCCTCAATAGGCAGCAAATCCATCGGATTGTGGGGCCACAAACCAGAATACGCCTCCTCTGCCTCATCAAGCATTAAGCCTGACTTGGCTAAGACTTCTTTCAGTCGTCCTTCACTCGCAATCTGTCCGTAGTTGTGTTCCTCAGCGAGCCGCATGCTTTCTGACCCTTCCCGGTACCATATAGAAACGAAGAACGTTTGGCCGCCAGCGCGGAGGACTCTGGCACATTCCCTGAGTGCCAGCACTGTCTCAGGCACATTGTCAAAACCAAAAAATGAAGAGACAGTCGAGAACACCGCATTCTTGAAACACAGGTGTTTGGCATCTGTCACGACAAGCGAAAGTCTATCGTAGGTTTGGGCCTTGAGGGATCTGTTCATCAAGCCGCGCAACGGCCTCTCATCTATGTCCGTTCCTACCACTACAGAATCTGTAGGGCACTTGTCGAGCAGAGGAAGAAGAAAGGTGCCTATTCCGCTTGCAACATCCAACACCGATTTGTCAGATTGACAGCTTGAACGACGTACATAGTCAGCAAGTTTCTCCATCATTTTCCGCGTAGCTGCTTTTTGGTCGTCCCTAAGGTACGAGTCATATTGCCGCCTCACTTCCAAGTATTTCTTCTCGTTTGCCACATTGACTTTCCACTCAAATTCCTTCTCCGACAGTTTCGCATCTTTGAGCAACCCAATTTGTTCCTTAACCTGAAACAGGTGTCCGGAAGCGCACTTGAAATGCCCGCTGACATAGCGGTTGTCGCGCATTGTTCCCTCAAAGAAGAGAGAAGCTGAACAGACGGGACATGCAAGCAGCTTTGCAAGTTTGTCATGCATACACTTCACGGACTCAGAATAGGTGTCCACCCTTTCTTTAAGACTTTCATATTCAGTACCTTAATGCCCATACCACGTGCCCGAATCGGGGTTGTAGCAAATAGAAGTGCGTGCTATTTGATGCCTTCTACCATGAATAACCGCAATTGCTGAGACTTAGAATTCCAGTGTCGAAACCGTAGCATGCGCGCGCCTGAAATTTCCGATGTAAAAAAAGGAATTATTAGTTTTATCTAACGAAGTCATCGAATGTCCAGAAGTGATCTTCTTCTTGAATTATTATATCTTCGAACATGCGTCTTGTCGTTGTGTCGCCGCATTTGAGTGCTTCAGCGATGATTTGGCGGTACAGCGATATTGCGCTGCTTTCCAATGCATGATCCAATGTTAGGAAATCCATAGCTGTGTTGCCGACAACTGGAAGCGGATCTGGATTGGTTGTTGCTTCGCCTTCAAGCAAATAGATTCTTTCGCTGATTTTTTCCAAGTGATCCATTTCTTGCATGAAGATTTCTTTCAGTATCTTGCTTACTACGTTGGCTTTGTTGGTTTCAGTTATGGTTTCTAGCGGTGTGTTCTTCATTCGAAGTTCAAGAAAAACCGCTTTTTCATGTTGATTTGTGTATTGGACTATTCCGGTGATTTCCGCTGCAACAGCCTTGTTTAAGAGGGCAAAGTAATCGTCTGTGTATATTTTGCGCCATTTAGGCAAAGGCACTTTGCTTGGCTCTTCTTTCTCGTCTTGGAATTTGGTGTATTCTTGGAACTTGAATAAGTGTCCTTCTTCTTCACCGTAGATTTTCTCGAAGAGTTCACGTGTTTCCCAATCGCCCATTTTCCCGGAAGTCTCGATGATTTGGCGGTAAAGCGTTAACGCTTCTTCTTCAGCTTTTACGCCTAGTTTGGCAAATTCGCTTATGCTGTCGCCAATGTTAGGTTTGCCGGATTTAGTGGTTGCTTTCCCTCCAAGATAGTAAATACGCGCTATTATGCTTGCGGCATGTTTCATTTCTTGGATGGCAATTTCTCTTAGGAATTTTCCAACGGCGTCATAGGTGGTTTTGTCCAGAAGGATGTTTTCAGGGATTGTTCTGCGCACGAGCTTTTCCATTTTTGCATGTTGAAGTATATACTGGAGTGAAACAGCAATTTCACGTTCAACCGCTTTGTTTAGCAAGTCTGTATATTCTGTTGTTGTTTTAACAGCCATGAATAATCACAACTTCTACTCAGAGAGGAACAATTACTTAGATATAAGATTTTTTAGTGCGCGCTGAATATTAGTCGTCGTCACCGTCGTAGTCACTGTTTGGGCGCGCGCTTTAGGCGGCATTCCAACAGCAAAACTCGACCCAATCAACGCGGGGAAGACTCTGAAGGAAATGATCAAGCAAGAGATCAAAGACGTAGAAAACGCAATAACAATGTACAAGCACATAATCGAAATGGCCGAAAAAGAAGGAGACTTTACAACAGCCTTCATGTTCAGAGAGATTCTGGAACAGGAAGAAGGGCATCACGACACTTTCACAACATTATACGAAGAAGTGTAAGCTGCCCAGCGGAGCTCAGACCCCAACTCTCTCTTTTTATAAAGTTGTCCTGTCGAGCTAACAGTTTATCAAAAGCTTAATCTGCACACTAACCCAGAAATAAAGCTGGGGCAAAAATACGAAATTAAAGAGCAAGGTACCTCAGTGCGAAAGATGCGGTTATCCCATAGATGAATGCAAGTGTGCATGCCCATATTGTGGCGAGACCATTGCCTGTGAATGTTGCACTGGGTATGGCAGGGGAACGGGCGGATAGAAAAGCCGCTTCTTTGCTTGGCATTGTTCAGTGGGTGAACTTTGAAAATGGTCAAGAAAGAAATTAACTGGATGGCGGGTGGTCCCCAGGGGGCGGGAGTGGATTCTGCAGCAAACATCTTCGGAAGAGCGTGTGGGTATGGCGGTCTCTACGTTTTTGGAAAAAGAGAATACCATTCTAACATCAAGGGGTTGCACAGTTACTTTCATCTTCGGGTTTCGCCGCATGAAGTGTTGGCCAACGTTAACGACGTAGACTTGCTTGCGACATTTGACGCCGAGACGGTTGTGCGGCATATCGGTGAACTGGTGCCGAACAGTGGAATAATAGTCGACAGAGAACAGATCAGCACAAGAGTTCTGAGCATACCAACTCTGCCCCCTGAGTTCAAGGATGAACTCCAGAAATACATGGGCCAAAAGGGCATTGGAGAGATACTTGGCGATTTTCTTGACGATGCCAGGAAGAATCATATACAGGTTTTTGAAGTTCCGTACATGGACTTGCTGAAGCAGGTGGCCTCGAAGCTTGGAATTGACAAGATAAGCAAGGTCACTAGAATGATAAATGTCCTTACGATTGGAGTCTCTTTTGCCCTTCTTGACTACGATCAAAGCTTGGTCGAGAAAGCAGTGAGAACGATTTTCTCGGACAAACCTCAAGTCGCGGATATGAACGTGCTAGCTTTAAGGGAAGCTTACAGCTACACGAAAACAACTTTTAAGGACAGTTTTGCACACACGCTTGAACGGCTTGATTCGCACGAAGAAAGGATATTCGTGTCAGGAAACCAAGCAGTTGCGATGGGAAAAGTGTTAGGAGGATGCCGAGTCCAAACTTACTATCCCATCACACCCGCGGCAGACGAGAGTGAATACTTGGAGGCTCATGAGGTTCTGAAGACGCGGTCTGGAGATGGGGCGATAGTTGTGATGCAGACTGAAGATGAGATCGCGGCCGTAAATGCGGCCTCGGGAGCTGCTTTGACGGGAGCAAGAGCTGCCACTTCAACTTCTGGGCCTGGTTTCTCATTGATGGTTGAAGGCCTAAGCTGGGCAGGCAACAGCGAGGTTCCGTTGGTCATCACATATTATCAGCGGGGCGCTCCTGCAACAGGCCTGCCTACTCGGCATGGGCAAGCAGACCTCAGGTTTGCGCTGCATGCTGGGCATGGAGACTTTCCACGGATCATACTGGCGTCTGGCGACATCAAGGAATGCTTTTACGACGCTGCTAGAGCGTTCAACTATGCGGAAAGATATCAAATGCCCGTGATCCATCTCATAGATAAAGCCATGGCCAACTGTTCGCAGACATACCCTTTGTTCGACACGGGGGGGTTCAAAATCGAACGCGGAAGCATTTTGAGCGAAGATGATCTTGAGGGCCAAACGTACAAGCGCTTCAGCCTCACGGAGACAGGTATCAGCCCGAGAGTCCTACTTGGCACAAAAAATGGCGTGCACTGGTACACGGGGGACGAACACAATGAGTATGGCCACATCAGCGAAGAACCGCTGAACAGGACACTTATGATGGAGAAGAGAATGAAGAAGCTTGAACTGGTGGACATGGAAATACCTCTCGAAGAAAAGGTCAATTTCTACGGCGACAAAG
>Ga0315296_10002306_pt1 | contig 16300 bp, 21 predicted proteins | sample YL17G14_18_MG_FD_203921 | JGI IMG/M metagenome (GOLD analysis project Ga0315296, IMG submission 203921) | Sediment microbial communities from Yellowstone Lake, YNP, Wyoming, USA - YL17G14_18 | ecosystem: Environmental > Aquatic > Freshwater > Lake > Sediment | place: USA: Wyoming | collected... | reverse complement strand
CGCTATCGCTTTGTCCACAGCTTGTGTGGTCACGTTTTCTCGTCCTTCCGGGGGGGTCCAAGTTGATGCTTGGTGGAACGGCGGATGGCTGCACGCCTGGTGGTTCGAAAGGTGACCGCCCCGGCAGAAAGGTACCCCCCAACGCCCTCCAGGATCACCATCGCCGCAACGATTCCAGCTTGCGGGTGATCTCCCCTGAGATCGCCTTCAGCTTCTCCACCGACGCCACCGCCTGGGCCCTGGTCAATCTGTACGACGGACCGGCGATGGCCAGCGCGGCGACGACCTGCCCCTCCGGGTCCTTGACCGGGACGGCAATGGTGTTCAAACCGAGCTTGCCCTCTTCGAAACAGGTGGCGTACCCCCGTTCGCGGACCTTCTCCATTTCCTGGTGCAACTCAGCAGGATCGGTGATGGTGTACTCTGTCTCGCGAACCAGCCCCGCGTCTAGCACGGCCTCGAACACGCCCTCTGGGGCATAAGCCAGCAGCACCTTTCCGCTGGAGGCGGAGTGCAGACTAACGTTCGTATACCAGCCCATCTGCTCCTGCATGATGGGCGACAGCACCTGTAACACCGGCGCTCCCTCGAGGCCCCGTCGCTCTGCCAGATAGGTCGACTCGCCCACCTGTTGCGCCAGGTAGTGCAGATACGGAAGCGCTGCATACAACAGGGGGTCCGAGTAGATGGCGGTGTATCCCAGTTGCACGGTCCCCCGCCCCAACATGTACCGCCGGTTCGCCGGGTCCTGCGCCACCATACCGGCTCTCAGCAGGGATCGCAGCAGGCGGTGCACGGTGCTCTTGGTGAGGTGCAGCCTTCGTGCCAGTTCGCTCACGCCTAGCTGGCGTTCATCGGTCGAGAACTGCTTGAGGATCGCTGTCGCTTTGTCCACAGATTGAGTGGTCATCTTCTTTCATCCTTCCTCTGGGGTCGAAGTAGTGGTCGAAATCGGTGCTTGCCCGAGCAGCGGATGGCTCCACGCTTTGTAGTTCATGCGGTAACCCAGCACACGAGAGTCACGCTGGTCGTTGGCGGTCACACCTTCTATGAGTCGGACGGCCGGGCGGACGAGGCCAATGCTCCATCTGCTTCCTATCTACAGCAGTGTACTCGCTGATCTGCCCATGTTGAAGATCACGGCCCAAGACAACAACTGCGCAACCGAACAGCCAGCACCAGCGCCAGGTACCTCACCGTACAGGGGGCCAGACGGCGGCAGTCTCTAACATTATTACCCAACTGTGCCAGAATGTCAAGTGCCATCCCCGACGACCACCATGCGGAACTGCCCACGCGCCAGGCTGCCGCTGTGGGCGGACGGCTGCGTGCCCAGTGGGACAGTGTTCCGTATCCCGTGCCTGAGCCTGGCGTATTGCCCTGCGGTACGCCCACGGGGAAGTACTCGCCGATGCGTACTAGGATATTAAACACTAGTGGTCCATGGTCGACAAAACTTGACATGGATTCTGATTTGTGCTATACTGGTCGCGCATGTATGTCCCGAACGAGGCAATGATGCTACACTTTGATGCTATGCGTCGCAGGCCCACTGCTTGGGCTCGCGAGGCCGCCTGGGATACGGCTTACTCACGGCGGCAAAAGGTGGTGGGCAGGGACGCGACCGGCGGCTGCCTAGGAACAAGACACCGGGAGCAACACCCAGGTCTGCGCTGCGCCGCTGGAGTTTGTCCGCCACCGGCAGGCAGTGGTCCACTGGACCAGCATGGTCTGCTGGTGTACCGTGGTCGTCATGATGTCCGAAGGGGGACCCGTTCGCAACATCCCCATCTGTCCGAACCACGGAATCTTCCTGCCTGGAGCTCTGCCGGGAGACGGTGAGCAGGAGGGATCCGCGGGGACTCACCTCGGACCACTTCTGCGGATGAGTATCACGCTTGGTCTCCCCTCCGTCCCGGTCTCTCTCTGGGCGTCCCCCCGCCTGGTGCGGAGGGACTCGCGGCATACCGCTGCCATCCCCGTGCCCCTCGGGGCATGGGGATAGACATCCCAAGCAAGGTGCAGTAACGCGTACGTCGGGCAGCAGCACCATCAGAGTATGGTCCCCAGTGCCCACAGGAAGATCCAGCACTGAACGGCGGAGCCTGTCTCCATGGCTCCCCACCATCGGCGACGGCCAGGCAATGGGCGGGGCCGGCTCAGGTCCCCCAGCGCCGGCATACCTCTTTCGTGCCCCCTATCGGCCTCGCCCGTTCTGTGAACAGTAACCTCTAGAGCCCGCCGTCTGTCCTCCGGGCGGGCTATCCAGACTCACCCGGCTCACAGAATTGAACACCTGTCGGACGGCGGTCACCCACGTGGTGCCGTCTCCTGACACGCTGACGTAACGGTGCCCTGAGGCCCTGAAGCGGCCTCCGCGGGGAACAGTACCGTTCCCTTTCTCAACGTGGCATGCTGCCTATGACCCACTGGTACGCCCTGCACGCAAAGCCGCACAAAGAGCGCCAGGTCTTCAGCTACCTCCAGGGCGAGGGGTTCGAGGTCTATCTGCCCCTGCTCCCCGCTGCCAGGCGCAGCCGCCGCAAAGCAGTGCCCTTCTTCTCGTGCTACCTCTTCGGCAGGCTGAATGGCACCGACCACTTCTCCAAGATCCGCTGGACCCCCGGCCTCCGGTGCATCGTCTCCTTCGGGGGCAACCCGGCCATGGTCCCCGACCAGGTCATCGAGGCCATCCAGAAGCACCTGGCCTGGCTGTGGGACACCGCCCAGACCGTCTACCCCTTCCAGCGAGGCGATCGAGTGGTAATCCACAACGGCCCCCTGGCGGGCCTGGAGGGCATCTTCGAGGAGAGGCTCTCCTCCCGGGACCGGGCTCGCATCCTCGTGGAATGCCTCGGCCGGTGGACGCGCTGCGAAGTGGAAGTTGATTCCCTGAAGAGGGTGTACTGAACCCCATGGAGCACCAAGTGGCACAGATACACGTTTCTGGATTTGGGCGGCTCCGCGAGGGTCGCCGTCGCGCCGGACTGACCCTTCGATACGGTGCCTCACTACGTTCGGCACCTACTCAGGATGTGGCCCGCGCTAACCATGAGAAACCGGCCGAGGCCGGTTCAATGGCAACATTCCCGCCCCAAACCTCCTCTCCCTTGAGGGGAGACGACAGAGGTGAGGGTGAGAACTACCACTACCAGCAGCCGGGCGGTAGGCGCAGACGGAACCAGCGCTCCTCTGAACACAAACCGCTGACCGTTTGACCGCCCCCTGGTCCCAGCCCTGAAAGGGAGTCTATCCTCTTGCTCACCATCCTCACCGCTCCACCGGGCCTGGCCCGATGGAGAAAGACAACCACCGCCCTCCCCGCCCTGTCCCTGCTGGTGGCCCTGGTCGCCTTGCGAGAGACCCTGCTGAGCGCCTGGTATGGCTACCTCGGCCTCTGCCGGGCCTTGGTCTCTCCCTCCTTGGGTGACGAGAGACTGTTGAGCGCCCGGGCCTCCTTCGTTGAGGCGCTGGACCCGCTGTGAGGTGGAGATCGACGTTTTGAAGAGGTTGTACTGATGGACATGTCACGCAAGACAAGGACCAAGAGAAGGTGGGGCCTGGGCATAGTGGTCGCCTGTGGATTGTTGGGCTCCCTGCTCCTTCCTGACACCATGCTGTGGGCAGCGCCGGGGATGGACCCCCAGAACCAGACCGTGCCCACCATAACGCCGAAGGGACCGACACCCACCAAGCCGGGGGGAGACAATGAGGAGGAGGAACCGGGCCCTGAGACGCCACCAGCCCAACCCTCGGTCGCAGCCACCCCGAGCGCCGAGCCGACCCTGAGTCCCCAGCCCACGGAGCTATCCTCTGGCACGCCGCTCCCGCCGACCACGGTGTCCCCTTCCGCAACGACCGCGCCCCCGACGCGCGTGGCTGGCTGGGACTTCGGGGATGCACCGGATCCCGGATTTCCGTCTCTGCTGGACAGTGAGGGCGCCCGCCACTTCGTGGTGCATTTTGAGTGGCTGGGTGAAGGGCTGGACCAGGAGCTGGATTCGAGACAGGTGGATGGTGACCTGTACGACGATGGGGTGGAGGTGGGAAAGTTACTGACCTGTGAGCAAGCCGAAGTCCAGGTCATGGTGAGCGTGGCCAACAGGGACGACCGGCAGCACCCCTACGATGGGCAGCACCTGCTCTACTTGAATGTGCTCTTTGACTGGGACGGCGATGGCGCCTGGGGCGGCACGGTTCTCTGTCCGGGGGGCCTTGCAGCGCCCGAATGGGCGGTGCACAACCTGCCCATCGATGTCTCCTCCTGGCCTCAGGGTATGATCTCGATGCTCGTCCCACTACGGTTTCTCGTGGGTCCCGAGGCTGGTCAGCTTTGGAGTCGCTTCACTCTGAGTTACGCGCAGGTGATCTCCGGAGATGATTGGGATGGCAGAGGAGCCTTCACCTTCGGCGAGACAGAGGACCACCTGGTCACCATCTCTCCTCCCCCCACTCCCGCAGGCCTATCGCCCACAGCGGAGGCAACAGCCACGATGACGCCGACCCCCATGGTTGTGCTGGCCTTGCCTGGTGGAGGCGGCTGGTGGCCATCGTTGCTCTGTCTAAGCAGCGGCCTCCTATTGGGCATCGCACTTGTGGCCATCTGGGTTGCCAAGAAGAGGACGGGGTCGCGCCTCTTAGTAGGAGGGCTCATCTCCATAGCAGTCTTGCTCGCGGTAGCATTGCTGTATTGGGGAACCCATTTCGACTCCGTCGTCCTAGTTGCCCAACAAGATTCGCCGACGGTGCCCCCCACCCCGCACGAGCGGTTGATACCAACGCGCACCCCAAAAGGGCGGTCAGTAGGCGAACCCACCCTGTCTACCCCGGAGTTCGGCATCACCTCTATTCCTGAACCAGCCACACCCACACCCAATTTAATCACGACTCCTACACCCGAGACACAAGCTGTCATCCCCACCCCACGGCCCTCGGTGATGGCTGTACGGCAGAGATTCGGGTTTGGAGCACCCGTAGCCCGCCTAGATCAGTTCGCGGTGGAGCAACTCCGTGCTGGATGGTACTACGCTTGGCGGACTGACCCAAACCCTGTCCGTCCTCAAGGGATGGAGTTTGTGCAGATGATCCGGGTACGCGGCACCAGTTTCTCTCCCACGGCACAAGACCTGGAAACGATAATCCGGAGCAATCCCGGTTCCTTGTGGATCGTTGGCAATGAGCCCGACATCATCTGGCAGGACAACACCACCCCCACCGACTATGCCCAGGTATATCACGAAGTCTACAGCCTTCTCAAGAGCCAGGACCCGACCTGTCAGGTGGCGATAGCTGGCGTGTCCCAATCTACCCCCTTGCGGCTGCAGTACCTGGATATGGTCTTGCAGGCTTATCACGACCTCTACGGTCAGATGATCCCCGTGGATGTGTGGAGCGTCCATGGCTTCATCCTGCGCGAGGAGCGCGGTTCTTGGGGCGCGGATATACCCCCCGGCATCACCGTCAACCAGGGTCGTCTGTACGAGATTGAAGATCACGACGATATGGACATCTTCGTGGAGCAGATTGTGGATTTTCGGCGCTGGATGAGGGATAGGGGGCAACGAGACAAGCCCCTGATCATCTCGGAATACGGCATTCTGATGCCCGTAGAGTACGGCTTCCCATCCGAGAGGGTAAGGGATTTCATGTACGCCAGCTTTGACTACTTCCTGACGGCCGCAGACGACTCTCTGGGCTATCCCGCTGACGGCAACCGTCTGGTGCAGCGTTGGGCCTGGTACAGCCTCAGTGACACGGTCTATCCCACGGGTAACCTCTTCGATCCAGATACCGGGCTCGTTACTCCTTTGGGCCTGGCTTACGGCAGCTATGCATCTTCCCTTTAGTCGGGCACCAGACCACGTGCTGCTTGAGGCGGGCGACGCCCGGCCACGGGAGTCCCGCAGTTGTAGCGCGGCTGCGGCCGGCGTGAGTAGGTGCTGCAGGTTGGCGTGGCGAGAGGGTGGCCGAGGACATGGTCACATCCTTCACTGGAGCCAAGTACCCCACCGCTGGAGCCAGGGGCATCTGCGCCGAGGTGTTGGTGAATGAGCAACCACGGAAACAGGGACATCAGACAAGAAACAGCCTTGACTCCGAACCTGGCCGCGGCGCTGGGGGGAACGAGCGCATCAAAGTAGAGCTTCTCGAGTGGGGATCGGGTCACCGATGGCTAAACGTGACTCGATGCACAGTGGCAACGCATCTGTGATGTTCTCTAGAGCTTCTTCGTAGGTCTTGCCGTCGGTGTAGCAGCCCTGCAAGAGAGGACAATCGGCCAGGTAGGCATCCTCTTCGGGATCGTACTCGATGACCACGGGAAATTGGTATTCTTTCATCAGAGTGCTCGCGGCGATGGTAGTTTTGCTTCCGCTAGTCATTTTGGCAGATAGGCGTTGGCTAGTCAAGTCTGGAACCGTAAGGTCAAGGGATTCTTGATCTGCTCTGGCATAGCAGTGCCAACCCCGATACTACGGCTTAGCCAAAGTCTTGTCGTGTTCACCGACGTTCCTTAAGATGATCAGATCACCATGGACCTCGAAGGTCATCCGGGTAGAGCGGCTAACTCTGGCTTCCCAGATGTCCTCCGTACCCTTGATTCTCTTCACCCTCAAGCCAGGGTGGCGTGGGTTCTCTCGGAACAAGCGAATGGCCTTCCGAGCTTGTTGTTGGTTTGACGGTGTCAGCTCCCTATAGGCGGCTTTGAAGCGTTCCGTGCGGGCGATACGCATTGTGACCTATCCAGTGTCGAGGTCGGCAAATAGTTCATCGACTGAAGCGAATTCTCTTATCCGTCCCGCTTCGATATCGGCCTGGGCTTGGCGTTCGGCCTCTTGCCATTCCTTGGTCCAGAAATAGGCTTGGCTCTTATCGATCAGTTTCTTGGGCATAAGCACGATGTGGTCCTCCTTGACCTGCAATTCGACTAGGTCGCCCTCTTCTATGCCTACTTGCTTGCGCAGCGCAGCTGGAATAGTTATCTGCCCATGACGTGTCACCTTGCTCAAGCTCATGCCTTCCTCCGATCTAGTAATTTAGGAACTTACTACACCCAATACTATCCCAATTCGCCCGATGTGTCAAGTCAACTTACCAGTACTGGTGGTTTCTTGAAGGTGAGCCTACTGCTTTCTTCCCTACCCGTCAAGAACCAACATTCGCACGCATCCGCCAGTACTCTAGTCAGGGCTGACTTCCTATATTGTTGAGGTGCGTCGTTGCGAGTACATCCTGAGTTCTCAGATTTCGTCGCCTATCTGCGTCTGAAGAACCTCTCGGCGCGAACCATAACAGAGTACGGAAAAGTGCTACACGCCCTCTTTTCCCACGTCGGCCTGGATGGTTCTTCGCCGAAGGAGATTACCTCTGCTCAATTGCGGGACTACGTAGCCAGCCTGCAGCAGAGGGGCCTGGCTGCCAAAACGGTGAGCAATCATGTCCTGATCATCAAGCGCTTCTTTGGCTTTCTCTCAGAGGAAGGGCACATCGCGGAGGATCCCTCGCGACGCCTTCCCCGCCCCAAGGTGGGGAAACGGCTGCCCAGGGCGCTGACCATCACTCAGGTGCAAGACCTTTTCGCTGCCTGCGAGGCAGAGACGCGCCTGCAACGGCGGGACAACGTGTTCTTCCAGTTGCTCTATGCCTGTGGTCTGCGGCTGAGCGAGGCCTCGAACATCAGAGTAGAAGACATCGACTTGGGCGAGGGGACCATCCGCGTAGTCGGCAAGGGAGACAAAGAGCGGCGGCTGTATCTGAAGCCCAACCTGCTCCAGTCGCTGGGGGAATACATCGCCGAGAACGAATTGAGGACGTATCTTTTCCCCGGTCGGGGCCCTGATAAGCCGGTGACCGGTCGCAACATGGGAGGCCGATTCAGGGAGTACGCGAGGGTTGCCGGCTTGGGAGACCGGGTCACGCCACACACTCTTCGACACTCCATCGCGGTCCACTACCTGATCAACGGAGCGCCCATCACCTTCGTGCAAGGCGCGCTGGGTCATGAGAGCCTGGCGACAACAGGAATCTATACGCAATTGGCGGATCAGACGGCCAGGCAGATCACCCTGAACACGGGAACGGCGATCTGGCAGTACGAGGCGGGGCTACACAATAGGGCGGAAGCGGCACTAGCGAGGACCACCGGCCGGCATTAGTGAACGCGGAGACTGAGCAGAGTTGCACACAGAGGACGCGCCGATCAAAAGACAGCTTGACAAGGTCGTGACAGCGGCGCAGCCGACTGAGTCGCGACCGGCCGCGCGGGAGGCCCGGATCGCCCACGCCCCATCGGTGGGGCGGAGCTTCCTGAGCGATGTCGCGACACTGGTAGGTGGTACGGCAGTAGCACAGGCACTGGCCTTGGCGATCGCCCCTATTGTTGCGCGACTGTATGCGCCCGACGCCTTTGGCACAGCCACGCTGTTTGCCTCGCTGGTCAGCATTGTTGGAGTGGTGGCATGCTTGCGGTATGAACTCGCTATCATGCTGCCCGAGAGCGAGGAGGAGGCGGTGAATCTCCTTGCTGTGAGCGCCGTCTCGGCGATTGGCACCGCGGCGATAAGCGCGTTTGTCATCCTCTTCGCTGGTGAATGGCTCGTCCGACTCTTCAACGCGCAGGGGTTGCGGCCGTACTTGTGGCTGGTACCCGTAGCTGTGCTACTGCAGGGTATATTGCTAGCTCTGAAATGCTGGAGCACGCGGGGGAAGCATTTCGGTCGTGTGTCTGCTGCGGGGGTCCTGCAGTCCGGCGGTACCAACGCCGGCCAACTGGCGCTTGGGGCAGCAGGGCAGGCGCATGCCGGCGCGCTAATCGGGAGCCGAGTCTTCGGTGCAGCGCTGGCCGCAGTCGTGCTGGGCGCGCAGAGTTGGAGGAATGATCGAGATCTCGGGCGGCGGCGCCCCAGCCGCCTAGGAATGCTTGCCGGGGCGAGGCTACACCGAAAGTTCCCATTGTTCGATACCTGGGCGTCCCTCCTGAACACGGCATCTGCAACGCTGCCCGCGTTCCTGCTCGCTGCCTTTTTCTCCATGACGGTGGTAGGGCACTACGGCCTAGGCATGCGGGCGGTCTACTTCCCCATGACACTGGTCGGGGCAGGCATCGCGCAGGTGTTCTTCCAGCGCTCCGCAGAGGCGAGGACACGAGGCGAACTCGCGCCTACCGTGCGCAACGTGTTTGAATTCCTGGTTTCCGCGGCAATAGTTCCGCTTCTCGTACTGACCATAGCTGGCAGGGATCTCTTCTCTGTGGTCTTTGGGGGGCGATGGGCGGAGGCAGGGAGCTACGCACAGATCCTCAGCCCGTGGATGTTCGCGCTGTTTACGTCCTCGCCCATGAGCATACTATTGAGGGTTCTGGAACGACAACAGACAGCTCTGTACCTGAACTGTATCATCTTTGCGTCGCGCCTCGTTTCCATGGTGGTGGGAGGTTACCTGCACAGTGTTGGCATGGCTTTGGCGTTGTGGTCCGCGTCGGGCGTGTTGATATACGGGTGGTACACCCTCTTCATCTTGGAGCTCGCCGGTGTGGACCGGCGCTGGGCGCTGTCGGTCCTGTCAAGACAGGCCCTGTACGCGACACCGGCCCTCGCTGCCCTGGTGGCACTCCGGGTCCTTGGCGTGTCTCCTGCAGTCGTGACGGCCGCCTGCGGTCTGATCGTGGTGACCTACGAAGTGGCCTTTCTTGCCAAGAGCCGGGAGGTTGCAGAGCTTCTGCAACGGCTGAGAGAGCGGCGTCGGGCGCCGGGCGGGCCGGACGTGACCGGTGGGTAGCGCTGGAGGCCGGGCAGGCGGGCCGCAGATCTTGCGTTGGCGCCACACATTGAGGGAGGACTTCGTAAATGTGGATGGCCTCAGCCAGGCTGGTCTGTGCATGGGGTGCGGCATGTGTGAAGCCGTCTGTCCTGCAGAAGCCGTCGTAGTCAGGCGGCATGACCGCAAAGGAATCTATTTGCCAGCCGTAGATCCTGAGCTCTGCACACAATGCGGACTATGTTTGGACGTGTGTCCTGGAGAAAGCGTAGACATAGAGCGGCATGCTAGCGCCGTGCTGGACGGCGCGCACAGCGACGGGCTGATCGGAGTGTACCACGCGTGCTACGTTGGACACGCGGCGTCGCAAGACATTCGATACAATGCGTCGTCAGGTGGCCTCGTTACCTCCTTGCTTGTTTATGCCATCGAAGCCAGCCTGATAGATGGCGCCTTGGTTCTGGGCATGTCCGAATCGAATCCTCTTGAGACTGAACCCTTCATTGCGACCACGCCTTCGGAAGTTGTTTCCGCAAGCGGCTCGAAATACTGCCCCTCGGCCATCAACGTGGGATTACGCCACATTCTATCTGAGCACGGCCGGTTTGCTGTCGTAGGATTGCCTTGTCAAATCCACGCTGTGCGCAAGCTAGAAACCATCAATACCGAACTTCGTAGCAGGATTGTATTGCGCCTAGGATTGTTTTGTGCAAACAATACGACATACCTGGGAAGCGAATACCTCCTCCGTTGTAACGGAGTACATCCCGAGGATGTCCATAGGATTAGGTACCGAGCCGAAGGATGGCCAGGGAAGATCCGCGTGGTTCTGCGTGACGGTACAACAAGGATCATTGCGGTGAAGCCAGCCGTAGAGAAGAGATGGTACCGCAGGGCGCTGTACTCCTCGGCATTTCATTATGATTTCACGATCCCCAGATGCCTATCCTGCGTTGACCAGACCTGTGAGCTCGCCGACATAGCACTAGGGGACCCGTGGCTCCCCGAGTACACCAGGTCCGAGCGAATCGGCAAGTCACTCGTCATAGTGCGCAACGAGCTAGGCGCCAGGTTGGTGAAAGCGGCCATGCAGGCTCGGGTTGTGGCCCTGGAGGAGGTCCCACCCCAGGTCGTCAAGCGAGCGCAGAACTACGCTTACAAGGCCTCCGTGGGAGCGCGGATTCGGCTACAGCAAGCGCTGGGCCGCGCCACACCGGACTACGGCAACAGGCCACTCCATTATCGGACAAGCGACCTGTTGAGGGCGGTAAGATACTTGCCGTCACTATTCTCACATCACCGATCACTCTGGCCGCTCTTGAGCTTCTTGGCCATAGTTGAGTACGCGACTCGCAGGGTTGCAAGCAGGCTCGGATCTGTATCGCGGTCTTGGACACGTCGGCTCCGGTTGGGGAACCGTAATCCGCAAGCTGGGGCTGAAAAACCGCGATAGTGAGGGACCATCCTGCAAAGCGGGGAGGCGGATCTCAATGAGAATAGTCTTAACCGGCGCTCGGTTGTGTCGAAACCTTGGTGGTCCCTCTCTGCTAGTAACGACCACCCGTGTTATCGACCAGTTTGTGCGGGGCACGGAATACACATTCATTTCGCCAACGTCGGAGGATTTGCTCCTCGCTGGAACCTATGATGTACGTGTCGTTCCAGCCCCGTCCATAAAGGAAATCCTCCCGGCTGCACTAGCGAGGACGTTACTGGGGTTGTCATGTGGTTCACAGCAGGTCCGCGAAGTCGTTGATGCCTTCGCGAACGCAGACGTGATTATTGACATCTGGGGCATAGCGTTTGCTGATTCTCTTGGTAGCAATACTTTGAGCGGAAGAGCTGCCGCAGGCGGCCACTTGCTTGTAGGAAAACTCTTCCGCAAACCAGTCGTCAAATACACCGCGGACCTTGGCCCCTTTGAATGCAGATGGAATAGGCTTTTCGCGCGCCTATACCTGCAGCATGCGGTGGATCTGATTCTGGTAAGGAGTGATGTTACCCGACGACGTCTGAGCGAACTGGGCGTGACAACGCCAACCAAGCTTTGCCCGGACACGGCTTTTCTTCTCGAACCTGAGGCCAGCCCATGCGCCGAGGCTCTATCAAAGCAGAAGGTTGACAGTCATCTCGTTGGATTCTCGGTGAGCCACATGACGGCTCGTCAGTCAGGTAGCCCCGACCGATATCTTCACACCATGGCTGGTTTGGCCGACCATATTGCGGAGAAGACCGGTGCAAGGGTTGTTCTGATTCCGAACGAGCTTTCGGACGATGTCGCCTACGATGATGCACGGATTGCAGAATGGGTCTGGCATAGAATGACAAGAAAAGCGCAGGCAATTGTGCTGTCAGGCGAGCATACTGCACCGCAACTAAAGGGGATCATTGGCCAGTGTGATGCCTTGGTGGCTGCAAGGTATCACTCCATTGTTGCCAGCCTGTCGCAGGCAATCCCTGTCCTTGCCATAGGATGGCATGACAAGTATGTTGGCCTTTTGAGCCTTGTTGGCCAAGAACGATATCTCTGCCCGGCTCAAGGATTGGACCTGCACGATTCAACAGAGAAGTTCGATGATTTGTGGCAAACGAGGCATCGCATAAGAGAAGAAATCAGTGACGCACTACCCAAGATTCGTGCAGAGATACTCAAAGGCGGGGAGGCGGTTGCCGCCCTATGCGGACAAAGATCGAACGGAGCACCATAGCCCCAAAGCTGGCAAGCACGATTTGTGGCTGAACCTGTGATTCTGCCGGTGGATGCAGGGATATGTGGCTTGCCAACGTACTGGCTGACTTGGACGCCGAGGACGAAATGGTTAAGCCGGGTTTTGTGGGCGATGGCGCAGATGTCGGTGATACGACGCGGGATGGGCCGAATCGTCAAGCACATACCTCGTGCCGGTGGTCTTGTCGCAATTGGTGCATCGGCTCCATGTGAAATACTCTGCACCTCCGAGGGAGCAAACTTGGATAGTGGCTAATCGCGGTAAGTCTGGCAAAGGGAACAGCAAGCTCGGGCCGGCCCGAACTGGAGGCCGCGCCCCGTCTGTCCGACTGACGCGGACGCCAACAGTGGCCGAGACATGAAGGAGGAGCCCCCTCTGACCTTGCTGATGGTGATGGACAGAGCGCTCCACTACTACCGTTACCTCACTCCCCAGCAAGGTGAGGCGCGTATTCTCCAACTGGCTCGGCGATGCAAACGAGTGGAGGGCACATTCAGCCTGTGCTGGCACAATTCGTCGCTGGATGGCCCTTGGTGGGGGTGGGCGCAGGTGTATGAGCGAGTGGTGAGGGCCTTGGCGTGAGCAGCCAAGTGATGCCCATTCAGCTCGCAGGGCCCAGGTTTCCGTGCATGACAATATCGAGACGAACAGTCGGTGAACGAGTCAGACGCAGGAAGCGCGATCTCCTGGGCGGAGACCCCATGCATCGGGCCCACTGGGTATTCGTTACCAACGTGGATCCGTCAGTTGCCACTGACGCGCAGAGAACGCATGTCGTCGAGCTAGTGAGGGCACTCAAGGCCGGAGGCATTGCAGTGACCCTCATGGCGCCACGGGCGAGTATTGACACTGATCGAACACTGGTGCCCTGGATGAATACGCGGCCGGTTAGCCTTCCTCCCAGTACTCTCTGGCGTGAGTTGTCGACATTGGTGCTGCTCACAAGGGTCTTGCGGCAGCGCGCTATTGATCGTGTCTACGTGCGACAAGGTGGCGTGAACGCCGCCGCGCTTGTGTTCGCCCGTCTTCTCAGCATTCCCTGCTTTCTGGAGGTCAACGGCATACTGGATGAAGAGTACCGGTTGCTGAGAGGCAGGAGTCTCCGAACATCCCTGGCGACGTGGTGCATGAACCTCTCGTCAAGACTGACCTACGCTCTCTGCGGGCATGTGATTGCAGTCACTGACGGGATCAAACAGCATCTCATTAGGAAGTTCGCGGTCGACCCTCAAAAAATCTCTGTCATAGGCAACGGTACCAATACAGAAAGATTCGTCCCTCTTGATCGTGGTGAGTGCATATCCAAGTTGAAGCTGAAGGCCACGCTCCGCTATGTAGGATTCGTCGGGAGTCTCACTCCATGGCAGGGAGTCGATCTGCTCATAAGGGCATTTGCCGATCCTTGCCTCGCTCATTCCGAGGTCAAGTTGCTGGTGGTAGGAACGGGACAGGATGAGGAAAGGCTCATGAGCCTGTGTAGAAGCCTAGGCGTTTGGGACAAGGTGATCTTCGTTGGCCAAGTGAAACATGACGAAGTTGTATACTACATCAATTCGTGTACGGCCGCTGTGGTGCCTAAGCGACCCATGGCGTCCGGCTATTCACCGCTAAAGGTACATGAGGCGCTTGCTTGTGGCAGGCCTGTGATCGCTTCGAGCGTTCCAGGGCTCGAGTTCATTGCTCAACGGGGCGTCGGCCTCCTCTTCGAGCCGGAGAGCGCTGCTGACTTGGCCCAGAAGTTGATGGAGCTCTTGAGTCTCCCAGAGCCAGATTTGGCGGTAATGGGCAACCGTGCTCGAGAGCTTGCTGAGCACGGATACTCATGGACCGGGGTCGCGGACAGAATCATCCGGCTGGCCGGTTCCCGATGCTGAATTGTAGACCGAACTAGAGGTCAATCCTGGAATAGCCTCGTAGCGAAAGGAGGACTCCTGCAGTGAATTGGAGAAACCGTAGGGTTCTGATAACGGGCGGCGCTTCGTTTATCGGTTCCCACCTTGTGGATGCGCTTGTTCATCGGGGAGCGTCCCTACGCATAGTGGATGACCTGAGCAGTGGTAGGTTGGACAACATCCGTGAGCACATTGATGCCGATCGTCTCCAGTTCATTCGGGCTGATCTGCGGGAAGCCGGCGTAGCACGCGAGGCAGTCGAAGGGATGGAGGTGATCTTCCATCTTGCTGCTGATCACGGCGGGCGCGGCTACGTCGACCTTCACCAGGCAGGTCCAGCGTCCAACCTGCTGCTGGACGGCCTCGTCTTTCGGGAAGCCCTCCGGGCCGGTGTCGAGAGAGTCGTGTTCGCCTCATCAGGTTGCGTGTACCCCAATTTCCTGCAAAGCGACCCTTCTCAGGAGGTGTACCTAACGGAGGATTTGGTCACGCCTCCATATGACGCCGACAACATGTATGGTTGGGCCAAATTGATGGGCGAATTAACGTTGACAGCATACCATAGGGAGTATGGGATGAAGGGGGCCTCGTGCCGATACTTCACCGTCTATGGCCCGCGTGGAGTGGAGAATCACGCGGTCATAGCGATGATCGCTCGAGCGTTCGTTCGCCAGAGTCCAGTCGAGGTGTGGGGCGACGGTGCCCAGGTGCGCAACTGGACTTACATTGACGATATCGTGCGCGGCACAATCCTGGCGGGTGAGAAGATAGACGACGGGACGCCAGTCAATCTGGGCACGATGGAGCGAGTACGAGTGCTGGAGGCGGTTGAGGAGGTGCTGCGCTACACGGGTCACAATGCGCAGGTCAAGCTCATGCCTCATATGCCTACCGGCCCGCTCAATCGTGTGGCCGACAACTCGCTGGCCAGAGAACTTCTTGGCTGGGAGCCAGAGGTGAAGTTTGTAGATGGGCTGCGTCGGACAATTGACTGGTATTTCTCTGTGAAGGAACCCGAACAGGTGCATAGGACCTTGGACCAGATGCTTACTGAGCGTTAGAGCCGCAATCGCGGACAGGGTCAATGATGATTAGAGTCATTGTGTACGGCGCCGGCCGGGGGGGGCAGCTCGTAGCGGAGATTCTGGATCTCGATTCGCAGGCAACCGTTGTGGGTTTCGTGGATGATAACGCGGGGCTCTGGCAGCGGGAGGTTGCTGGTCATCCGGTCGTGGGCGGCGGTGCCGCACTCGAGGAACTGCGAAGGTCCGAATACTTTGACGCTCTTGTCCTCTCTATGGCCACTCCAACCACCATGGATGCACGGAGAAAGCTGTACATCGACTTGAAAGCCGACGGATTCGAGTTCATTAACGCCATTCACCCGGCTGCGATCATCAGTGCGTCAGCCCACCTGGGGGAAAACAACGTCATCTCGGCCGGTGCTATCATGGGCGCTGGAGCCCGGATTGGGAGCGATAACCGCGTCAGTGCACACTGCAATATAGAGCATCACAGCGTAGTGGGCAGTCACAATTTCTTCAGTTCGCACTGCGTGACTGGGGGTGCAGTCGCAATCGGTGACAGCTGTGTGTTTGGTCTGGGGTGCGTCATCGAGTCGCTGCTCCACATCGGCAATGATGTCCTCATCGCCAGCGGAGCCGTGGTAACTGAAGATCTAGCAGACGGTACCGTGATCGACCGCGGCTGTGGTGGCTGAGTTGCTTCTGCGCCACAGGCCGCATCCTAGCCTGGTTCTCTCGGCCGTGCTGATGACCGTGACGGTCGCCCTGCGGGGTCCGGTCCTGCTCAGCGCTCTGTCCACGAACCGGGGGGCGGTCGCCGCGAACAAGGGTGACTGGACAGCGGCACTGGGGCACTTGACTAATTCAATTCACCTGAACGATGCAAACCCCCGCCCATTCT
>Ga0315296_10002305_pt1 | contig 16302 bp, 14 predicted proteins | sample YL17G14_18_MG_FD_203921 | JGI IMG/M metagenome (GOLD analysis project Ga0315296, IMG submission 203921) | Sediment microbial communities from Yellowstone Lake, YNP, Wyoming, USA - YL17G14_18 | ecosystem: Environmental > Aquatic > Freshwater > Lake > Sediment | place: USA: Wyoming | collected... | reverse complement strand
TGCTTTGATCGCAGCATTCATTATGGGTAAAAAACTGCTAAGAGCCGCCTCTCTGGTTTTTATCATGCTCACTATTTTACTTATAATTTTTCATCCCGAATTTATCAACATCAGGATGTCACCGTATAAAGGTCTGCCACTTGCATTGAGGTATCCCGGCGCAGAACATCTCAAAACCTATTTCAGTCCCTTCTCAAAGATAGATACATTTAAAAGCCCTGTAGTGCGTTTCGCTCCTGGCCTGAGCCTTAAGTATCTCGACACACTTCCTGAACAGATAGGACTTTCAATAGATGGAAGTGAAATAAATGCAATCACATCTGCTGCTAATCAAAAATCCTTAGCATTTCTCCAATACCTTCCATCTGCCCTGCCCTATGAAATACGTAATTCCCCCTCACCCCCTCCGCCTGAGGCGGATAAAGGGGGGATGGGGGGATTGAATGATGTATTAATCCTTGACCCAAAAGGTGGTCTTCAATGCCTTGTTGCAGAATATTATGGCTCTTCAACTATATATAAAATTGAAAGTAATCCTTTATTAATAAAGGTCATAAAGGAGGATTTCAATGAATTTTCAGGTGGCATCTATTCTCAGAATACGAGGCAAGGACTTGGAAGGTCATGGTTAAGATCAGACGTTAAACAATTCGATATTATTGACATATCATTGATGGGAACGATACCCTCAGGTTCTTTCGGGATATCAGAGGACTACAGGTTTACTGTTGAAGGCTTCAGGGAATATTTACATCAACTGAAAGATGAGGGACTTTTGAGCATCAACCTATTTATACTCCCACCGCCAAGAATAGAATTGAGACTTATGACCACTTTAATTACCTCTATGGAGGAACTCGGGATAAAAGAGATACAGAATCATTTTGTTGCTCTCAGAAGCTGGGGAAGTATAGGTATCCTCGTAAAAAAGACTCCTTTTACCCTGAATGAAATAGAAGCGCTCAAGAAGTTTTCAAAAGGCAGGAGATTTGATCTGATATACTATCCGGACATCAGGGAAGAAGAGACGAATATCTACATTCGAATGCCTTCAAATGAATACTTTACTGCATTTAAAAATATCCTGAACCCTGAAACACGTTTAAGGTTTACCCATGCTTATATTTTCGATATAAGTCCTGTTCGTGACGATTACCCATTTTTCCATTATTATCTTAAACTTAAAAACATTCGAGAGATTTATAAAATTATGGGAGAAAAGTGGCACTATTTTATAGAAGAAGGGTACATCCTCCCTGCAGTGTTCATACAGGTATTGTTTTTAAGCCTTATACTTGTATTATTGCCGGCTTTGTCAAAAAAGCATAGAAATACTATCTCAGGTGTCATTGCGAGGAGTCCCGATTATATCGGGACGACGAAGCAATCCCCCCAAAAAATGACAAAAGAAAAAAAAGAGATTGCTTCGGCTCCGCCTCGCAATGACAGGGGAAAAAGTCTGCTGCCTTACTTTGCTTTCCTTGGTATCGGATTTATGTTTGTAGAAATATCTTTTATCCAGAAAATCATCCTCCCCCTTGAAAATCCATCCTATGCAGTTGCAACAGTCCTCACATCACTCCTCATAAGCTCAGGTATTGGGAGTCTATTAAGCCACAGGGTTTCAGGTTTAAGAAATCCTGTTATCGCTCTTATAATCACATTTCTTATTATTCTTTACAGTATATTTCTTCCTGCTGTCTCGGACATAATTTCTCCATATATGATTTTAGTCAAGATTTCTTTAGTGTTCTTCATACTGATGCCACTCGGTCTTCTCATGGGCATCCCCTTTCCCACAGGACTGAAAATTCTTGGCAAGAAAAATGAATTATTAATCCCATGGGCATGGGCGATTAATGGGTGTTTCTCTGTTCTCGCGCCTATCCTCACTATTATGTTAGCTATGACACTCGGGTTTACAATCGTCCTGTGGCTGGGTGCATTCGCATATCTGATGGCATTTATCATGCTGCAGAATTTTTTAAAAATAAACAAAATCCCATAGATTTGCAAGGGGTTTTCAGCGTATCTGCCTCACATTATTGCAACAATAAAGTATATTATCTTTTTTTCTGTGCCTCTCCGATCATTGGCACAAAGACCACAGATCCCATCTGTTCAACACTGAGTTCGCCCTTCTTTTTTGTTGCAAGCGTAAGTACCTGATAATAGACTGTGCTTCCGAGAGGGACAATAAGTCTCCCCCCTTCTTTAAGTTGCTTAACTAAGGCTGGCGGGATATGGTTTGCAGCTGCAGTGATAATGATTGCATCAAATGGTGCATATTCCTCCCATCCAAAATAACCATCAGCATGTTTCACCTTCACATTTCTATAGCCAAGGTCTATAAGCCTCTTTGTTGCCATATCTGTGAGGGATTTCCTTACCTCAATCGTGTAGACTTCTTTTACTATTTCTGCAAGCACAGCTGCCTGATAACCAGAGCCTGTGCCTATCTCAAGTACCCTGTCAGTATTCTTTAACCGTAATGCCTCTGTCATCAGAGCGACAACATAAGGCTGAGATATTGTCTGTCCTTCTCCTATTGGTAATGGATGATCTGCATATGCCTTTTCCTTTAAATGCTCATCTACAAAAAGGTGTCTTTGAACTTTTCCCATTACCTCAAGTACTTTCTTGTCCTTTACACCCCTCCCTTTAATATCCTTGTCAACCATCATCTGCCGCTTTTGTGCATAAAGGTCTGCTGCCATTAATGTGGAATAATTTCCAAGGAATAAGTAACAAATTGCAAGCAGTGTGAAATAACGAGATATGAAGAAAACAAAAGTTGCCACTATTTTTCTGTGACTGATGGAGTATCGGTAGTATCTTCTATCATTGCCTCGAGAAAGAGAGTAACTAAAGGAGATGTGGAATCATTGGATAAGACTCTTACTACTGAAGAAATAAAACCTTCTTCATCAAAAACAATTGAAGGTTGTGAGTAGGTAACTGCAGGAAAGATAACAATAAATACCAAAAAGAAAAGCGTTCTCATATTCTATATACTACAATAACCCTTTTAAAAAAGGAATATATTAGGTTATAGTATTTAGATACTGTAGAGCGATCTTTTTATTATTTATGTGTTGTATCATGCTTGGCTTTATCACAATAAAGGGCGCAAGAGAACATAACCTCAAGAATATTGATTTATCGATACCCAGAGATGCAATTACGGTAATAACAGGCCCGTCAGGTTCGGGTAAGTCATCCCTTGCTATTGATACTATATATGCAGAAGGTCATAGGCGCTATGTTGAAAGCCTTTCTGCCTATGCACGGCAATTTCTTGAACAGCTTCGTAAACCTGATGTGGACTCTATCGAAGGACTTTCTCCCTCCATTGCCATAGACCAGAAGACCGTTATTAAAAGTCCGCGCTCAACTGTGGGCACTATCACCGAGATATATGATTATATGCGTGTCCTTTATACCAGGATAGGCAGGCCTTACTGTTACAACTGCGGCTCTATCATCTCAAAACAGGAATCAAAGGATATCATTCATTCAGTCATGTCTTTGCCCCAGGGAAGTCGTTTGCAAATCCTCTCACCTATCGTCATAGATAGAAAAGGTGAATACAGAAAAGAGCTCCTGGAGATGCGGAGAGAAGGTTTTATAAGAGCAAGGATAGACGGTGAGATGAGAGATCTCACACATGACATAATTCTCAAGAAACATAAACGCCATACTATAGAGATTGTCATAGACCGGCTTATTATGAAGCCGGGAGTTGAGCGCCAGCTCAAGGATGCGATAGAGACAGCCCTTGCATACTCAGACACGGTAGTAATAAATCTCATCGAAGGAGATAAAGACATCCTTTTTTCAAAAACTGCGGTATGCCCGAATTGCGGGATAAGCTACCCTGAGATAAACCCGATGTTCTTCTCATTTAACAGCAAACAGGGTGCATGCCTGAGATGTAACGGGCTCGGTTTTGAGCATCTTGAAGAAGATTCTCAGGAACTCGATAACAACAAATACTGCAAAGGCTGTGGGGGATTGAGATTGAGAAAAGAGGCATTAAACATAAAAATACAGGGTATAAATATAGGCGAATTCGCAAGGATGTCTGTTCAGGATGCATTGCTCTTTATCAATAATCTAAAACTCTCTGAGAGAGAACAGACAATTGCATCGCGTGTTCTGAAGGAAGTGAGAGACAGACTTTTTTTTCTTAAAAATGTAGGACTTGATTATCTCACCCTTGACAGGTCATCTCTCACGATTTCGGGCGGAGAGTCACAGAGGGTAAGGCTTGCAACGCAACTCGGCTCCTCTCTCACAGGAGTTCTTTATATACTTGATGAGCCAAGTATCGGCATGCACCCGAGGGATTGTAAAAAACTTTTCAAAAGCCTTTCCTCAATAAGGGATGCGGGCAATACTGTGATTATCGTCGAACATGATGAAGAGACAATAAGATGGGCTGATTATGTTATAGATATGGGACCGGGTGCAGGCCTCAGTGGTGGATGGGTTGTCACATCCGGGGAACCTCATGAAATAGAAAATAATGAAAAGTCAGTAACAGGAAAATACCTAAGTGGTTCGATGTCAATAGACATCCCTTCTGTGAGGAGAAAGCCAAAAGACTTCATAAGGATAATAGGCGCTCAGGAATTTAATCTCAAAAATATAAACGTGGATATTCCGCTCGGTGTTTTCACATGTATAACAGGAGTCTCAGGTTCAGGCAAAAGCACACTCTTGCTCGAGATACTCTATAAAGCTCTCTGCAAAGAGATATACGGGAGTAAATTAACACCCGGCCGATACAAAGAAATTATAGGCATAGATAAGATAGATCGTGTCATTAGTGTTGACCAATCACCTCTTGGAAAGACACCCAGGTCTAATCCTGCAACATATACCGGTGTCTTCTCATTCATCAGAGAGTTATTCTCACTGGTGCCTGATTCAAAAATAAGGGGATACACCCCTTCACGATTTAGCTTCAACCTCACAGGCGGAAGGTGCGAATCATGCCACGGAGACGGACTCATTAAGGTAGAGATGCATTTTCTCCCTGATGTGTATATACCATGTGATATTTGTAAAGGGAAAAGATACAATAAAGAGACACTCGACATTACCTATAAAGGGAAGAACATTGCAGAAGTGCTCGAAATGACTGTTACTGAGGCACTTCAATTCTTCTCATCAATTCCTCATATACGACATAAACTCGCTATACTTGAAGATGTCGGGGTTGGGTATCTCCAGCTTGGTCAACCTGCGTCAACACTCTCAGGTGGTGAAGCACAGCGGGTGAGACTCTCAAAAGAGCTCGGGAAAAAATCAACAGGCAACACACTCTTTATACTCGATGAACCTACAACAGGACTCCATTTTGTTGACATCCAAAAACTGCTCAATGTCATAAATAATCTTGTAGATTTGGGAAACACAGTCATTATAATAGAGCACAACCTTGATGTGATAAAATCAGCTGACTCTATCATAGACCTTGGACCCGAAGGCGGAGAAGAAGGAGGAATGATTGTTGCTGAAGGTATGCCAGAGGAGATTGCCACAAACCCCTTATCGTATACCGGAAAATTCTTAAGGAATAAATTGTTAAGGCTCGCCCCTGCGAGAGTAGCATGAAAAACAAGTTCAATGTTCATCCGCCACAGCGGACAAAGTTCAATGTTTTAATCTTTATTTTTCTCTTGTTCACTGTTCACTATTCACTGTTTACTCTTTACGGTTGTGCATCTCAGAAAGAAAACGTTTATCGAAAAAGCAAAATCCTCATGGACACACTCGTAACCATAACTGTTGTCTCCAGTTCAAAAGATAGCGCTGAAAAAGCAATAGATACTGCATTTTCTGAGATAGAAAAACTCGAAAAACTATTCAATTTTTTCTCACCTGAGAGTGAACTATCTCTTATCAATAAAAATGCAGGTATCTCTGAAGTAAAGGTATCACAAGATACCTTAGATATTCTTGACAAGACATTATATGTTTCAGAAAAGACTGAAGGTGCATTTGATGCGACTATCGGCGCTGTTATCACACTCTATGACTTTTACAAAAAGGTAAAACCTGAAGACAGTTCAATCAAAAAAAATCTCTCCTTCGTGAATTACAGGTATTTAATGATTGACAGAAATAAATCTACTGCATTTTTGAAAAAAAGGGGTATGCATATCGACCTCGGTGGAATCTCAAAAGGATATGCGGCTGATAAGGCAGTAGAGACTCTAAAAAGAAACAGGATACACTCTGGCCTTGTCTCTGTTGCAGGGGATATCAAGGCATTCGGACTCAAGCCTGATGGAAGGCCATGGAAAATTGGCATAAGGAATCCAAGGGCAAAAGGCCAGGAAGATGATATCATGGCAACTATTGAGCTCACCGATACGGCAATATCAACCTCTGGAGACTATGAACGCTCTTTTATCAATGATGGTAAAAGATACCACCACCTTCTCAATCCCAGGACAGGCTATCCTGCTGAGGGATGTCAGAGTGTAAGTATAATCACAAAGGAATGTGCATTTACAGATGCATTTGCAACCGGTATCTTTATACTCGGCCCTGAAAAAGGGATAAAGACCCTCGAAAAGATGGGGTTTGACGGAGTAATAGTGGATAGTCAAGGAAAAGTACACACTACACCTCACATCAGAGGGAAAGTTGAATTTAAAAGGTCTTCTTAACAGCACCACAATAGCTGACAGAATTCTTTTATTCATTCTCATACTTCTTTCTTTATCTGGCATCATTTTTATCAAAGAGGTTCTGCCTAAAGGACATATCGTGTGGATAGAAGTCAATGGTCACCCTGTCTATTTGCTGCCTATTGAGAAGGATAGAATTGTGTTAGTGAATGGTTCTGAGGGGAATACGATTGTTGAAATAAAAAATCATAAGGTGAGAATAACTGAATCGCCATGCGATAACAAACTCTGTATTCAGCAAGGATGGATTGAAAAGGGTTCAATAGTATGTCTTCCAAACAGGGTTGTGGTCATTGTAGGTACCCCCGAAGATGAGTTGAACAAGAGAGTTGATGCAATCACAGGATAAATACCGAATTGCCCTCCTTTCTGCTTATGCACTCGCCCTCCACGGCTTTGAGAGCCTGCTGCCCACACCAATCCCCTGGTTGAGACTTGGCCTTGCAAACATTATTACTCTTACCACATTAATTCTTTATGGTATCCGCGCAGCACTCATGGTCACACTCATAAGGGTAGTCCTTGCATCATTATTCACAGGAACTTTCCTTGGACCTGCTTTTATCCTGAGCTTAGGAGGAGGGGTTATAAGCACATTGAGCATGGGCATTGTTGTATCTTTAGTGCCACGATTATTCGGGCCTGTTGGTCTTAGTCTCATCGGTGCACTGTTTCATAATAGTGCACAGTTGTTCCTTGCTTATGTCATATTCATACAGAGGATTGAGGCAATACTCTTCATAAGCCCTGTGATTATTTTTTTAGGCACTCTTACAGGCAGTGTGAACGGCATTGTCTCAGATATGTTGATTAAGAACTTGAAAAAAGCGGATGAGAAGATTCAAAATTGACCGTTATGAAAATCACCTGTCCACTATGTAAGAACAAAACAACATGGGAAGAAAATCCATGGAGGCCTTTCTGTTCTGAAAGGTGCAAACTCATTGACCTCGGCAAATGGGCATCAGAGGAATATAAGATAGCAGGGAAAAAAGAAGAGGAAGAAGATGAAAGAAAGGATTAACAACTAACTTTTAGGAGGTAAGCATGATTAAGATCGCAGTTGCAGGAGCAGCAGGGAGGATGGGAAGCAGGATTACTGCCCTCTCAAAAGAATATGAAGGTCTCCAGCTCACAGGTGCATTTGAGAAAAAAGGGCATAAGGATATCGGCAAAGATATCGGGACAGTTGTAGGTATCGGAAATACTGGTGTAACACTTGTGGACAGTCTTGAATCAATCATTGACAGTGTTGATCTCATCATCGATTTCACTACAATAAGTTCAACAAAAGAAAACATAAAGCTCGCATCTTCGAAAGGTAAAGCCATGGTTATCGGAACAACAGGCTTCTCAAAAGATGACCTAAAAGAAATCTCTGAACTGACAAAAAAGATTCCATGTGTTATAGCATCAAATATGAGTATGGGAGTGAATCTGCTTTTAAAGATACTGCAGGATATCGCGAGAGTACTTGGCGATGACTATGATATTGAGATTATCGAGGCACATCACAGATTAAAGAAAGATGCACCGAGCGGAACCGCACTCAAGATGGCACAGGTAATTGCAGATGCTGTAAATAGAAATCTTGATGAGGTTGCTGTATATGCAAGAAAGGGCATTATTGGCGAGAGAACAAAAAAGGAAATTGGCATACAGACTTTACGTGCAGGTGACATTGTAGGTGAACATACGGTTATATTCGGTGGCCTTGGTGAAAGGGTTGAGATTACTCATAAGGCATCAAGCAGGGATACTTTTGCAAGAGGCGCGTTGAAGGCTGCACTATGGCTTTCAGGAAAACCAGCAGGTCTTTATGACATGCAGGACGTGCTGGGGTTGAAATATGAAACTAATAAAATCAATCGGACATGAAGAATCTCACTGGAACCGTCATCTCTGATAGCTTCCGATTGGAGTTTTTGCTGTAACTCCCTGGTTATCAAGGTATCTGAATATTTGAACGACTGCTCTGATAGGGGAAGCTATTCACTACATTTCATATACCGATAGCTATCCTCCTATCCCACTCTTGGGACCATGCCATAGTTTCCTGGGTAACCCAAGTATTTGACCATGCGTGGTTTGCCATCCTTAATTTCCCAGGAAAGGATGCCGGTTTTGCTATCCACTTCCCACTTTGCGTTAGTTCCGGCAGGTATTTCAATAACGGCGTTCAACGTGCCGTCAAGGTTAAGCGGATCGTAGTCAGTGAAAAAATTTTTATCGCTTCTGATGGTATAACTATCCTTGAATTGGAGTCCAGGGGCAAGAATTTCCATCTGGCCGGCCACGTCCACTGCAAAAAGTACATTGGCAAAGAGGGTTAACAATGCCAGTGTTAAGAAAATCTTTCTTTTCATAACAACCTCCTTTTGCGTAATGACACAGATACTATAAATTTTCGTGATAACTTACTCGATGCTAGTATGAATCTTGTTTTTTTGCTTGATGGGCCTGCGTTTCAGGAGAGAGTAAAGCACAAAAGCAAAGGAACCCATCATTATCACTCCACTGATGGGTCGTGTGAAAAAGACCAAGAAGTTGTTATCATGAAGGATCATGGAAACCCGGAAATAATCCTCAGCCAGGGGCCCTAAGATAAGCCCTAATATCAGAGGGGCTACTGGCAAGTTCAGTCGCCTCATGATATATCCAACAACCCCGAAAATCATGGCTATCCAGACGTCTATGATATCATTTCGCAGGGCAAAGGCGCCGATGGAGCAGAAAACAACGATAAAGGAACCCAATATGGCTTGCGGGACGCGAAGGAGTTGGGCGAAAAGTTTGGCAAAGGAGATACCCATGAGAAGCATGATAAGGTTTGTAAGGAGAAATCCCGCAAAGATTGTGTATACAAGGAGTGGGTCAGATACGAAAAGAAGGGGGCCTGGGTTGATCCCTTTAAGCTTAAAAGCCCCCAACATCACGGCAGCTGCCGCACTGCCAGGAATACCCAAAGTCAGTAAGGACATCATAGCTCCTCCCGTAGAGGCGTTTGCTGCCGTCTCCGGGGCGGCAAGCCCTGCCATGCTGCCAGAGCCAAATTCCTCAGGGTTTTTACTAACCTGGCGTTCAAAACCGTAGCTGACAAAGGCTGCGATCGCCGCACCTGCACCTGGAATAAATCCAATAATAGTGCCGATCCCCAATCCTCTGCTGATGCTCCCCTTCAGAGCCCATAAGTGCCTAGGTCTGGGCATATTGGTCTTGACTTTCTCAGTGGTCTTTTTAACAACTTCTTCTGTTTCGATAAGGTCCAAGACCTCCCCAATCGCAAAAAGACCAATCATCACAATAATAAAATCGATTCCGCTTTCGAATAACTTCAACCCAAAACTAAAGCGAAAGGTCCCGAAATGAGGATCTATCCCCACCGTAGCTAAGAACATACCAACAATCATAGAAATAAAGGCATTAAGTATATTCTTTTGGGCCAGAGCTACCACGCTAGTAAGCCCAAAGAAGACGATGGCAAAGAACTCCACTGATGAAAACTTGAGAGCGAATTTAATAAAGGGAGGAGAGGCGAAGGTCATGATTAACCCGCTTGCAAACCCGCCGAGGGCTGAACAGGTGACGGCTACTCCCAGAGCCAGGGAACCCAACCCCTTTTTCTTATTCAGTACATAGCCCTCCCATGTCTGCGGGACATTCATCGGATCTCCTGGGATATTGAATAGGATTCCAGTGATGGTTCCCGCATAGCAGCCACCGCAATAAATTCCCACCATGAGCAAGATAGCTGGAGTGATGTCCATGAAATAGGTAAAGGGGAGTACAAGGACTATTGCATTGACCATGGTTATTCCAGGGAGGACCCCAGCTACCATCCCGATGAATAATCCAAAGATTATCATCAAGATATTCAATGGCTGGAGTGAGGCAATTAAACCACTGATGAGATTAGTGGCTACATCACCCATCACATTTCTCCCCTTGAATAGCTAATTCTATATTCTCTTTCAAAGTATTCATTGAGCACAATAACCTCAGAATATTCCTAGAGCCTTGTAGATCGCAATGGTAATGTCTTCGAAGAAGAATCTTCCTTTGGGCAGTGGAATATAGACCCACTTGACGAAAAGAAATGTGATAAAAAGGGATCCCAATGTTGTGATCAATGAAAGGTAGATCTTTTTCATCCATCCTCCTAAATAGGTGAAAGTCCACAAAAAGAGCAGACAGCCCAGAAAAAAGCCCAACACATCGATGGCTAACACAAAGCCAAATACCAAGAGAATGGCGATGACGAGTATTTTCCTGCTCCTAAGGGTTTCTATCACTTCCACTTCCCCTACACTTTCTCCAGTGCCCTCCTCTGGCATTGATCCGTGACGACCCCTCCGCAGGTCGAGGATTATTTTAAGCAAAGAGCAGAATATCAAAGTTATCAGAATAGCTCGCGGCCAGGCAGCCGGCCCTATCTGACCTGGAAGTCTACCCGGGGCCTGGATAGAGCCGGCGTTGATGTAAAGAAAGATGCATAATAAGCTGACCAGAATTGGCCAGCTTATTTTGATGATGAGCGATTGGTTAGATCTTAAGTTAGACATTTATTTTTTGATCTTGAGCTCCTTGGCGAACTTACTAAGGGTGTTAAACTCATAATATGTCTGTTTGTGGAACTCATCGGGTCCAAGATAACTGTCAGGTTCAGCCATTTCTTCCTTCAAGTATTTTTTAAACTCGGGTGTCTCAACTATCTTCGTCAGGGCATCCTCCAGTGCCTTGACAATATGCGGTGGAGTACCCTTTTTGACAACCAAGCCCCGCCAATTGGGAAAACCTACTTTGTAGCCCAGTTCGTAAGTGGTTGGGAGGTCTGGATAGAACTTTGATCGCTTGGTTGAAAAAAATAAAATTGGTCGGATCTGCTTAGCATCTATGAAAGCTTTGACGTCACCAGGTTCCTCATACATTAGATCCACGTGTCCTCCAATAGGAGCCGCGTAGCGCTCAGCGGGTTTGGGGTAAGGAACGCCTACCAGCTTAAGTCCCTTAGCAACTAAGTAACGTATAGATATATCATCTATGTTGCCATGTCCATGAATGGCTACTTTCAATGGTTTTTCCTTAGCGATTCGGAGTAGGTCATTGGCATCCTTAATCGGGCTATTATATGGAACGAATAAGGCAGAATCTTGTTTGATCAGGCGAGAGAGCCATTCAAAATCCTCGATTTTGAAGTCTCCGAGCCCTATAGTTGCCCATGAGCATAGAATACGCCCCATGTATACAGACATGGTATACCCATCTGGTCTGCTATTCACCACTTTTAAAAGGGCGGTATTTCCTCCAGCTCCAGTTATATTAGAGACAGGGAATGGGACTCCAAAATGCTTTTCAAAAAGTGGAGATATCATGCGGGCCAACTGGTCAGCGCCTCCTCCAGGTCCGGCGGGGGCAATCAACTCGACCGGCCGGTTAGGATATTTCTCCTCAGCTTGTGCCAAATCGGCAACGGTGAATTGGCTACCCACGACAAGGAGAGTCAGACAAAAAACAATAAACATTTTGTTTCGAAACATAATCTTCCTCCTTTTTGTTACTGCGTCCACCATTGTGTACGCAGGTCTTGGTTTGATTGTGAAACGCTCATTATCAGGGATTATCCTCATAATACCAATGGATATCCTGCCACCATCGTGTTTAAGGGAGATATCCGAGGGCGCGGAGCCTTTCTATCACTACATCCTCGCTTTCCGGGCTCACCGCTGTAACTAAGTAATCATCTGGAATACCTCCATAGGATTCCAGAATGTCATAAAACTTCTTTTCAAAATCGGCGCAGATTTCGGGGAACTGTCCATGTATGTTAGTTTGTTCGTTCCAGTCCTCATCTATGTTGTAGAGCTCTCTATACCCTCCATCAGAGAAGATCAGCTTATACTTCAAGTCCCATATGGCCAGAAGCTTCCTGAGATACTTCTCATCTACTTTACCTTTATTCCACTTGACAAACGTCTTAGGCGCCTCATACATGGCAATTCCGTAGTCCCTGGGGGGATCCACCTTTTGACCCATAAAATAAGGAACCAAGGTAGTGCCAGGTGACTTCATCAGGAAATCTGGTTTTTTGATCTTGCATAGATCCAGAATCGTCTCCAGGACGTCTATAATCTGAATGTTCTTCGTTCCTACCCTCTTTCCTTTTGGGATTCCTTTAGGATAATGGAAGACAGAGGTAATCCAAAGAAGACAGTTATATATCGATGACTGATGCTGGTAGGAAGGGTATTTATGGTCACCCATCTGGTCTCCGTGATCTGCAATGGCGATAAAGATCGTTTTATCCAGTATATTATGGTCCGAGAGCTTCCTGAGAAGGGTACCAAGGGCATCATCGACGGTTTTGACTTGGGCCTTGTATTGGGATCTGAGGGCCCGAGTCATCTCCGGGGTAATCTCGATCTCCCTATTCATCTCCTTAAAGTGAAGCATGAACGGTCCGCCCATCTCCCAGAGCTGATCCAAGACTTTCTGATCCTCTTTCGGGATATATGTCGACTTATAAGGTTCCATTGGTCGATAGCGGGTATGACAATCATAGACATTCAGATAGGCTATGAAGGGCTTTTTCGATCCCTTGTCCCTGTCCAGCCAATCAGTAAAGTACTTTACTATCATAGGCGCCCGGCTGGCTTCCTCATCAAAGGCCATTTCTTTGGCAACCATAGGATCCAACGCCTTGACCTTTGTAGCAGGGGTTCGCCAGCCCACTACCTCTGTGTGATCCCCCAAGAGTTTCATCACGTTGTCGACTTTGTCGTTACTCACCGATGCAACAGCATGGTATCCGATTGCGTGAAAGATGTCCCAAATAGAATAAATCCCTGGCCTCGTTCTCAACGTATTCCAGTTACACCTGTGTTGGTTAGGATAAAGGCCTGTAAAAAGAGATGCCTGAGAAGGACCAGTCCAGGGTGCAACAGAAGTCATTCGCTCAACCAGCACGCCCTGTCCCGCAAGCTTGTCAAGGTTTGGGGTTAACCCCTCCGTATTCCCATAACATCCCGTGTAGTCGGCCCTGAAAGCGTCCAAGAGAAAGATGATGATATTAGGCATCTCTTCTTTTCGAACACGTTCAGTAAACTCGATGTTCATTTTTATCCTCCCTTTTTCTCTTAAACATAATCTTCATCCTTCTTGTTACTGCGTCCACCATTGTGTACGCAGGTTTTGATTTGATTGTGAAACGCTCATCACCATAAATTACTCTAAAATTCCCAATCTTCATAGTAATCTTTTTCGATATCTATATCGCGCTCCCTTAGAGAAAAATTCAAGTTCACCATAATGACCTCCCGTTGTCATCATGGTCAAGGGAGATAGCCGAGGGCGCGGAGCCTTTCTATCACCACATCCTCGCTTTCCGGGCTAACGGCAGTAACTAAATAATCATCTGGAATCCCCCCATAAGATTCAAGAATGTCATAAAACTTCTTTTCAAAATCGGAGCACATTTCGGGGAACTGTTTATGTATATCGGATTGTTCATCCCAGTCACCCTCTATATCGTAAAGCTCTCTATACCCTCCGTCCGAGAAGATCAGCTTGTACTTTAAGTCCCATATAGCCAGAAGCTTCCTGAGATACTTCTCATCTACCTCGCCTTTGTTCCATTTGATAAACATTTTAGGCACCTCATACATAGCTATCCCATAGTCCCTAGGTGGATCCACTTTCTGACCTGTGAAATAAGGCACTAAGGTAGTGCCGGGTGACTTCATCAGAAAATCTGGCTTTTTAATCTTGCATAGATCAAGAATTGTCCCTAGGACGTCTACTATCTGAATGTTCTTCGTTCCTACCCTCTTTCCTTTTGGGATTCCTTTAGGATAATGGAAGACAGAGGTAATCCAAAGAAGACAGTTATATATCGAAGACTGATGGTGGAAGGAAGGAAATTTGTGGTCACCCAACTGGTCTCCATGATCAGCAATGGCGATAAAGATCGTTTTATCCAATATGTTATGGACCGAGAGCTTCCTAAGGAGGGTACCAAGGGCATCATCAACGGTTTTGACTTGGGCCTTGAATTGGGATCTGAGGGCCCGAATCATCTCCGGGGTAATCTCGATCTCCCTATTCATCTCCTTAAAGTGAAGCATGAACGGTCCACCCATCTCCCAGAGCTGATCCAAGACTTTCTGATCCTCCCTCGAGATAAATGTCGACTTATAAGGTTCCGTTGGCCGATAGCGGGTATGACAATCGTAGACATTCAGATAGGCTATAAAGGGCTCTTTCGAACCCTTGCTCCTGTCCAACCAGTCAGTAAAGTACTTTACAATCATAGGTGCCCGGCTGGCTTCCTCATCAAAGGCCATTTCTTTGGCAACCATAGGATCCAACGCCTTGACCTTTGTAGCAGGCGTTCGCCAGCCCACTACTTCTGTATGATCTCCGAGAAGCTTCATTACGTTGTCAACCTTGTCGTTACTCAGTGACGCGACAGAATGGTAGCCAATTGCATGAAATATGTCCCAAATAGTATAAATCCCTGGCCTCATCCTTAGGGTGTTCCAGTTACACCGGTGTTGATTAGGATAGAGACCCGAAAAAAGAGAGGCCTGGGAAGGACCAGTCCACGGTGCAACAGTAGTCATTCGCTCAATCAGTACGCCCTGTCCCGCCAATTTGTCAAGGTTCGGGGTCAACCCCTCTGGATTACCATAACATCCCGCATAATCGACCCGAAATGCGTCCAAAAGAAAGATAATGATATTAGGCATTTCTTCTTTTCGTACACCTTCGGTAAACTCAATGTTCATTTTTATCCTCCCTTATTCATTCTGAAATAACCGAAGCCCTGACTTTGATGTCTGAGAGCATCTCATCGTAATATAAAATCATAAATGTTAATATATGTCAAATTCCTAATTTTCTTGTAAACTATAACAATTAGATATGAAAAAATGTCAAATATGGAACTCTACACCTTGACATATGAATTATGGTAATACTAAACATTTATAGGTAATCAATTGTCGATAAAGGATGTGAGTACTTAAATGGATATCAACCTTCTTAGAACATTTATTACCGTCACAAAACTCCAGAATGTAACCAGAGCAAGCGAAGAAATTCATCTCACACAACCCGCCGTATCGAAACAAATTAAGATACTTGAAGAGAACTATGATGTAAAGCTTTTCGAAAGAATCAATAAAAAACTCATACTCACTGAAGAGGGCAAACTCCTCCTGGATTACGCCCAGCGAATTATAAGTCTCTATAATGAATCGTTAGAATCCCTCAATGAAAAAGACAGACAACTGAAAGGCACGTTAAAGATTGTCGCGAATCTCACTCTCGGTGTCTATATTTTGCCAAAGCTCATTAAACCTTTCTGTAACATTTATCCTGACCTCAAAATCGAGATATATCTGGATAATTCTGAACATATCACCAATGCCGTAAAGCACGGCAATGTAAATTTCGGATTCATTGGAAGGAAACCCAAAGATCCCTTACTCGTCATTCATCCATTTTATCAAGACAAACTCAAGGTGATTATGGGACCAGCGTTTGAAATCAGCAAAAAAGTTATGAGTTGGAAAGAACTTGAGTCGCTTCCTTTCCTGCA
>Ga0315296_10002304_pt1 | contig 16303 bp, 12 predicted proteins | sample YL17G14_18_MG_FD_203921 | JGI IMG/M metagenome (GOLD analysis project Ga0315296, IMG submission 203921) | Sediment microbial communities from Yellowstone Lake, YNP, Wyoming, USA - YL17G14_18 | ecosystem: Environmental > Aquatic > Freshwater > Lake > Sediment | place: USA: Wyoming | collected... | reverse complement strand
CGCTCGTACCAACTGAGCTAACCGCCCCCGGCCTCAGGCAAGGGCAATTCTAGCAGCGGCCCAAATGGCCCGTCAAGCGCACCGCATAGGCCAAGGAGGCGGCGGAGCCTTGCCCTGCAGTCCCCGGCTCACCGCAGCCGGGGGTCCAGCGCATCGCGCAGCCCGTCCCCCAGGAAGGTGAAGCACAGCATCAGCATGGCGATGGCGCCCGCGGGGAAGGCCACCACCCAGGTGTTGACCTGGATGTAGGTGTAGCCATCGGACACGAGGCGGCCTAGGCTGGCCGTCGGCGGGGGAAGGCCGAAGCCGATGAAGCCGAGGGCTGCTTCGGCGAAGATGGCGATGGGTATACCAAAGGTGACGGCCACGATGACGGGCCCCAGCGTGTTGGGCAGCATGTGCCGGAAGACGATGCGACGGTTGCTGGCGCCCAGGGCCCGCGCTGCCACCACGTAGTCCCGTTCGGCCAGTGACAGCATCTGCCCCCGCACCAGTCGGGCAAGGGTGGTCCAGTTCACCATGGCGATGGCCAGCATCACTTGGAGGCGCGGGTTTTCCAGCAACGGCCAGTGGCGCTCAGAGAGAACGGAGCGCATCAGAATGATGAACAGCAAGTCGGGGAAGGCGTAGGTGATGTCGGTCAGGCGCATCAAGAGGTTATCGCTTATGCGGCCGCCCAGGGCGGCGGCTGCCCCCACGGCCAGCCCAAAGAGCAGGACGAATGCCTGCGTCCCCAGCCCTATTTCAATAGAGATACCCATGCCCGTCAGCACGCGGCTCCAGTTGTCGCGACCCAGATTGTCGGTGCCGAAGAAGTGGCGGCCGGACGGCCCTTCCTGGAGGTGCTGGTAGTCCTGATCCTGATAGGGATGATAGCGGCGCAGATCCTCGACGTAGCCCGAAGCGATGGCTATGGCTCCCACCACCAACAGCACCGCCAGCCCCCCCATGGCCAGCCGGTTGCGCGTCAGGCGGTAGAACGCGTCGGACCAGAGGCTCCGCTCGCGAGTCGGCAGCTCCCAGCCCGTCTCCGCCAGCTCGGTCTGCGCCTCCATCTCTTCCCTCACCGATAGCGGATGCGGGGGTCGACGACGGCGTAAAGAACGTCCACGACCAGGTTCGCGAAGGCGACAATGGCCGTGTAGAAGAGCGTCGAGCCCATAATCATCGCGTAGTCGCGGCGGAGGACGGCGTCGACGAAGGCGCGCCCAACGCCAGGGATGGCGAAGGTGGTCTCGATGATGAAGGAGCCCGTGACGAGGACAGCGGCGGTGGGCCCCATGATCGTAAGGACGGGGATCATGGCGTTCTTGATGGCATGGCGCAGGATGACCACATAGTTTGCCAGGCCCTTGGCGTGAGCGGTGCGGATGTAGTCCTGGCTCAGCACCTCCAGCATGCTGGCCCGCGTCACCCGCGCGATATAGGCGGCGGGTAAGGCGGCGACGGCGATGATGGGTAACACCATCTTCTTAAGGTGCCAGGCCCCGGGGTCCAGCGCGTCGCCGATCTGAGTCGGGCCACCCCAGCCCAGCACGTCGAACCAGCCCAGCTTCACAGCGAAGATGATGATCAGGAAGGCGGCCAAAACGAAGTTCGGCAGGCTGGCTCCCACGGTGGCAAAAAAAACGCCTATGTAGTCCATCGGGCCGTTCTGGTTCAGGGCCGAGAAGACACCCAGGGTCAGACCCAAGACCGCCGCCACCAGGAAGCCCAGGAACCCCAACTGTACGGTGACAAAGAAACCAGCGCGGATCAGCTCCGCAACGTCCCGGTCACCGCGAAAGGAGAGACCGAGATCGAGGTGGAGGATGTGCCAGAGGTAGAGGACGTATTGCTTCCAGAGAGGCTCGTTCAGGTTGTAGCGAGCGTTGAGAGCGTTAATGATGCTCTGGGGCAGGGGCTTCTCCTGGGTGAAGGGCCCGCCGGGAACGGCGTGCATGAGGATAAAGGTGATGGTGGCCACCGCCCAGAGGACGGGAACCAGCCAGAGAACACGCCGGACGACATAGCCAGTCATCGGTTCACAGCGGCGTGGGGCCCGCCAAGCGGGCCCCACGCTTATTCTACTACCCTGGCGCTATAGAGTAACTACTGGGCCTTCACAAACCAGTGCTCCACGCCCCAGTTGCCTGGCAAGCCGGAATCGATCGCACCGTTGGGGGTCAGACCGCCGATCTTGGTGTTCACCAAGTAGACGCGCGCAAGCTGCGTGATGGGCGCCACGCCGCAGAGCTTGGTGACGATCAGCGTCTCCGCGTCCTGGAGCAGCTTGATGCGTGCAGCCTCGTTCGTCTCCGTGGCCGCCGCCTTCAGCTTGGCGTCGATGTCGGGGTCGCTACAGTTGTACATGTTGTTGCCGCCACCCGTGTCGAAGAGCCCGATGAGGGGGTTCTCCGGGTCGGGGTAGTCGATCTGCCAGCCTCCGCGGTAGAGCTGGAAGTCCTGGGAGTTGAAGCGTGACGACCGCGTCTTGGCGTCCACAAACTCCAGCCCGATGTTGACGTTGAGCACCGTCTTCCACTGGTTCTGGAGGAACTCAGCCAGGGACCTCTGCACGGCATCGTCCCGCATCAGCAACTTGACGTCGGGGAATCCCTGGCCGTCGGGGTAGCCGGCGTCGGCCAGCGCCTTCTTGGCCGCCTCCGGGTCGTAGCCAATGATGCTCTCGAAGGGCTCGTTGCCCTGGTAGCCGGGGATGCCCTGCACCAGCCAGTAGGTCGCGGGAATGCTGGAGCCGTTGTAGACCACGTCGTTCAGAGTCTTCCGGTCGATGGCGCGGGAGATGGCCAGGCGCACGTTGAAGTCCGAAAGCGTGGGGTCTTTGAGCTGCATCTCTACGGCGTCCATGCGCCCCGTACCCTCGAGCAGGTAGGCCTCGTTCAGCTTGGGGTCGGCCTTGACGGTCGGGATCTCCGACTCGGGGAAGTTGACGATGTCGATCTCGCCCGTCTGGTAGGCCCGGAATGCCACCGACGTGTCATCGATGAACTTGATGGTGAGTTTCTGGATCGTCGGCTTGGGCTCCAGGGCCCAGTTAGGGTTGGGCTCCAGAGTGACGTGGTCCTTGGGCACGAACTCGGTCATGGTGTACGGCCCGTTGACCACGATGTTGCCGGGGTCCGTCCACTTCTCACCGTACTTGTCGATGATGTCCTGGCGGGCCGGGAAGGCCGACCAGAGGGACATGATGGTGGTGAAGGTGGACTTGGGCTGAAGCAGTGTCACCTCCAGGGTCGTGTCGTCCACGGCCTTAACGCCCACGGCGTCACGAAGGGTCTTTAGCTCTTCGGGCGTGGGGCTCTTGGGCTCCTCTGCGCTGCCAAGGGCGCCGAAGTACTCGTCGCAGCCCTCAATGCCCAGGATGGAGGCCCCCAGGATGTACTGGTAGGGGCTGGCCACGTCCGGGCTGCACGAACGCAGGATGCCGTCCGCGTAGTGCTGGGCGATCAGGGGCTGGCCGTCTGACCACTTGAGGCCGGACTTCAGCTTGATGGTGTAGACGTTCCCGCTCACCTGCGGTTCGCCGTCCGCCATAGCCGGCTCAACCTTGACGCCGCCGTCCTCGGCCGGCACCAACTGGTACAGGCCGCGAAAGAGCATCTTCTCTATGGAGATGTCCTGCTCGAAATTCGAGCGGTGCGGATCGAAGTACTCCGGCTCGTTCTGCTGGACGATCAGCACCTGCTGGTCGGCGGGCGCCTTCTCGCCTCCCGCCGCCTTCGTTGGGGTAGCCCCTTCTTTCTTCTCCTCGCCGCCTCCGCAGGCCATGGCAAGCAGGGCTACCATGGTGATAAGGGCTCCTATCAGAAAGGGGAGCCGCCACCTGCTACTTAGCATAACTTCTCCTCCTTGAGTTGGAGTTAGCAACCCGCCGTCTCAGGCTATCGGCTATCTCTATCGAATAGCTCCAGCCTCCTTTCAGACGCCGCAGACAACACCGAACGATAAGTGCGACCAGAGATTACCGCAAGTGACCGCCCTCGTCCAGTGGTATGGAAGGGGAACCGACAGATCGTCGCCCCGCTGGGAAGAGGCCAGCGGCGGACCGCCACCACGAAAGGCCGCCCTTGACAGCGCCATCCCGCCAACCTACAACAAGCCTGGGACCGTCGGGCAGCGCCACGCCGACCCTTGCGTTGCCCCTTCTTGCCCAATGTCCGCGCCAGCCAGGCCTGCCTGCCGGCAGGCAGGCGCAAGGAGGCAACATGCGACTCACCGGTGGCCAGATCATAGCCCACTACCTTGTGCGGGAGGGCGTTCCCTACGTCGTCGGCATCCCCGGCCACGGCTGCTGGGCTATCGTTGACGCCCTCGTCGACTTCAGCGACCGCCTAACCACCCTTCAGGTGATGCATGAGCAGAGCGCCATCCACCTGGCCGATGGCTATTACCGGGTGAAGGGCCGCCCGCTCATGGCCTTCACCTCCATCGGGCCTGGGGCCACCAACACCGCCGTCGGCATCGCCACCGCCTACGTCGATTCGACGGCAGTGCTGCTGGTCACAGGCTCACCTCACACCTACATGCGGGGCCGCGCCGTCCTCCAGGAGATCGAGCGCACCCAGTGGGCCAACTTCCCTCGCATGATGGAGCCCATCGTCAAGCGCTACTGGCAGGTGAGCCGAGTCGATCAACTGCCCTATGTCCTGCACCGGGCCTTCAACCAGATGCTCAGCGGCCGGCCGGGGCCCGTCCTCATCGACATGCCCATGGACGTGCAGGCCGACGACGCCGACGTGACCATCCCCGAGCCGGCTCTCCACGAGCCGCAAGGGCGCCCACGCCCCGACACCGCCAGCGTTGAGCGCGCCGCTCGCCTCTTGACCGAGGCCCGCCGGCCCGTCCTGCTGGCCGGCGGCGGCGTCATCAGCGCCGACGCGTCGGCCGAGCTGGTGGCCCTGGCGGAACACCTGGGGGCGCCGGTAGTCACCACCTGGATGGGCAAGGGGGTCATCCCCGAGGACCACGACCTCAACGCCTGGAGCGTGGGCGATACTGCCAGCACCTGCGGCAACGCCCTCGCCCGCTCCGCCGATGTCCTCCTGGCCGTGGGCTGTCGCTTCACCGACTGGTCGGCGTCCTCCTACCGCCGTGACGTCACCTTCTCCATACCGCCCACGCGCCTCATCCACGTCGACATCGACCCCCATGAGATCGGCAAGAACTACCCCTGCGAGATCGGCCTTGTCGCGGATGCCCGCGCCGCCCTGGTCGACCTGCTGGAGGCCGTGCGCGAGGTCACGCCCGCCCGCGACTATGATGAGTCATCCTACTTCCAGGAGATTCAGCGCCTGAAGGAGGAGTGGGAGGAGACCCAGAGCCCCCGCCGCGACTCCAACGCCGTGCCCATGACACAGCCGCGGGCCGTGCGGGAGCTACGGGCTGCCCTCGACCGGAGCGCCATCGTGGTGACCGGGGCCGGCCTGGTCCAGGGCGTGGTGCGCCAGGACTTCCCGGTCTATGAGCCGCGTACCCACCTGACCTCAGGGGGCTTTAGCACCATGGGCTTCACGGTGCCGGCCGCCATCGGCGCCAAGCTGGCCGCCCCTGATCGGCAGGTAGCCGGCATCGCCGGCGACGGCGACTTCTTGCAGACGATGCAGGAGATGGCGGCGGCGGCCATGCTGGACCTGCCTGTCCTCTTCGTCGTCCTCAACAACGCCGGCTGGATCTCCATCAAAGGGGGCCAGTTGGCCAACTTCGGGCGCGCGTTCGTCACCGAGTTTCAGCGTCGCGATGGCTCCCTGTACACCCCGGACTTCGCCGCCGCCGCCCGCAGCTTTGGCCTCCACGGCGAGCGTGTCGACCAGCCCGACGAGGTGGCGCCTGCCGTACGGCGCGCCCTGGCCACGGGCGGCCCGGCCCTGGTGGAAGTCACCGTCGCCCGTGAGTTTCCGGATGCCGGCGCCACCAAGACCGGCTGGTGGGACGTGCCCGTCCCGACCTATCACCGTGAACGCCGCCGCCAGTACGAGGCACAGCGAGCGGAGGAACAGACCTCCTGATGCCGCCGCGTTGCAGTCGCTTGAACCGAACCTGGGGAAAGTGGTTCCTGAGGCAATATGCCTGCTAGAACATAAGCCACCCTCGTGCTATAAATACGCCTTGAGAGGCCCTTGGGTCTTCAAGCGAGGGTCTGGGCTCTGTCTCCTAGAAGGTTGTCAGCAATGCTGCCTGCCCGCGATCTGTTGAGCTAGCCGGCAGGCATTGAGTGAGTAAGGAGGGGCTCAGGTGAAAGACCTGTCTTCCCGCGCGGGGCTGCACGTCGTGGAGCAGGAGCACCTCCACCATCTATTCGAGGGCCTGAAGGGAAGAGGCTATAGCCTCGTGGGGCCCACCCTGCGCGAGGGCGCTATCACGTACGCAGAGGTCGGCTCCACGGCTGATTTGCCGGCGGGCTGGACGAATGAGCAGGACGGCGGCACTTATCGCCTCACCCGCCGCAAGGATGCGGCGCTCTTTGGATACACAGTTGGTCCCCAATCGTGGAAGAAGTTCCTCTTCCCGCCCGTGACGCGTCTCTGGCAGGCCAGACGGAACGGCAGCGGGTTCCAGGTCCTTGACGAAGGCCAGGAAAGTCCCAAGTACGCGTTTATCGGCGCGCGCTCATGCGATCTGCACGCCATCGCCGTTCAGGACAAGGTCTTCCTCCAGGGCAACTACGTCGATCCCGTTTACAGGGCCCGTCGCAAGGGCGTTTTCGTGGTGGCTGTCAACTGCGGGCAGGCCGGGGGCACCTGCTTCTGCGTCTCGATGAACACAGGCCCCAAGGCAACGTTCGGGTTTGACCTCGCCCTCACCGAGGTCCTGGAAGGCCAGCGGCACTACTTCGTGGCGGAGGTGGGCACGGAGCTAGGCGCGGAGGTGCTGCAAGAGGTTCCTCATCGAGAGGCGACCGCCGCGGAGAGGGCGGCGGCGGAGAGCACGGTGGCGCGGGCGGCGGCGCAGATGGGACGAACCTTGGACACCACCGACATCAAGGAGCTCCTCTACCACAACTACGAACATCCGCGCTGGGATGATGTGGCGGGGCGGTGCCTGACCTGCGCCAACTGCACCATGGTCTGCCCGACCTGCTTCTGCACCACGGTGGAAGACTCCACCGACCTCAAGGGTGAGCATGCCGAACGCTGGCGGAAGCTGGACTCGTGCTTCACAATGGACTTCTCCTACATCCACGGCGGCAGCATCCGCGCCTCGGCGAGGTCCCGCTACCGCCAGTGGATGACGCATAAGCTGGCCACCTGGATCGACCAGTTCGGCACGTCGGGCTGCGTGGGATGTGGCCGCTGCATCACCTGGTGCCCTGTGGGCATCGACATCACTGCGGAAGTCCGGGCGATCCGCGAAAGCAAACACGCCTGACGAAGGCGCCCGGGGAAATGGGAAGGAAGAATGCACCATGGCTAAGCGTCAGCCCCAACAGGCGATGGTGGCTGCCCCCGACCCGATGCTCCCGCATCCGTACCGCGTCCGGCGGGTGCAGCGTGAGACCTACGACACGTTTACCATCGAACTCGATCAGGCGAACGGTGTCAGCGGGCTCCCCTTTGCTCCCGGTCAGTTCAACATGATCTACCTCTTCGGCGTGGGCGAGGTGCCGATCTCAATCAGCGGTGACCCTGCCCAGTCGAAGGCGCTCGTGCACACCATCCGCGCGGTCGGAACGGTGACCAAGCCGATCGTCAGACTGAAGCGCGGCGATGTGCTGGGGGTGCGTGGCCCCCTCGGGAGCTCCTGGCCCGTCGAAGAAGCCAAAGGCAGTGATGTCGTGATCGTGGCGGGGGGAATCGGCCTGGCGCCTTTGCGCCCTGCCCTGTACTATCTCCTCTCGCACCGCGCCAGTTACGGCCGTGTTGCCCTGCTCTACGGGGCTCGGACGCCAGAAGACCTGCTGTACACACACGAACTGGAAGAGTGGCGCAGCCGCTTCGACATGGAAGTGGGAGTCACCGTAGACGCGGCTTCAGGGAACTGGCGGGGAAACGTGGGCGTTGTGACTACGCTCATACCCTGGGCCCGCTTCGAGCCCTCGGACACCGTGGCAATGGTCTGCGGCCCCGAGGTGATGATGCGCTTCACGGTACAGGCGCTCCAAGAGCGGGGAGTGACAGCGGAGAACACATTTATCTCCATGGAACGGAACATGAAATGCGCCGTTGGCTTCTGCGGGCACTGCCAGTTCGGCCCTACCTTTATCTGCAAGGACGGGCCGGTCTTCCGCTGCGACCGCATGGAGCTATTTCTATGGAAGCGAGAGATCTGAGATGGCAAAGCCAAAGCTGGGTGTCTGGAAGTTCGCCTCGTGTGACGGCTGCCAGTTGAGCCTCCTCGACTGCGAAGACGAGCTGCTGGCCGTCGTCGGTGAGGTCGAGATCGCTTACTTCCTAGAGGCATCGCGGGCTGTGGTCAAAGGCCCCTACGACGTGAGCGTGGTGGAGGGCTCCATCACGACGCCCCACGACGCCGAAAGGGTTCGACAGGCGCGCAAGGCCTCGAAGTTCCTGGTGGCCATCGGGGCTTGCGCGACGGCCGGCGGCATTCAGGCGCTGCGCAACTTCAAAGACGTGAAGGAGTTCACCCGCATCGTCTACGCCAGGCCGGAGTACATTAGTACCCTGGCGCAGTCAACGCCCATTTCTGACCACGTCCCGGTGGACTTTGAGCTCCGGGGCTGCCCCATCAACAAGTACCAGCTCCTTGAGGTCATCAACGCCTTCCTCAACGGGCGAAAACCCAACGTGCCGCCGTACAGCGTCTGTATAGAGTGCAAGCGCCGGGGGACCGTCTGCGTCATGGTCGCCGATGGGACGCCCTGTCTGGGTCCCGTGACCCAGGCCGGCTGCGGCGCCATCTGTCCTGCCTACCGGCGCGGTTGTTACGGATGCTACGGCCCCATGGACACGCCGAACACCGCTTCCCTGAGCGCCTGGTGGAGCCGGTTGGGAGTCTCAGAGGAAGGCATTGTGCGCGGCTTCCGTGGGTTCAATGCCTACGCCGAAGCGTTCCGTAAGGAGAGCGTGGCCCATGAGAAATAGAACCATCAAGGTGGAAGCCCTTGCCCGTGTCGAGGGCGAGGGGGGACTGTACGTGAAGATGCGGGGCGACACGGTCGTCGACGTCAAGCTCCGGATCTACGAGCCGCCGCGCTTCTTCGAGGCCTTCCTCCGTGGGCGCGATTTCCGCGAGACCCCGGACATTACAGCGCGCATCTGCGGCATCTGTCCCATCGCCTACCAGATGAGCTCCGCCCAGGCCATGGAGCGCGTCTGCGGGGTCAAGGTGGAAGGGCCGGTCCGGGCGCTGCGCCGGCTCATCTACTGCGGCGAATGGATCGAAAGCCACGCCCTCCACGTCTACCTGCTCCACGCGCCCGACTTCCTTGGCTACGAGAGCGCCATCCACCTCGCGCAGGACCATCCAGACATCGTTAAGCGCGCCCTCGAACTCAAGAAGATAGGAAACGAGCTGATGATCCTCCTGGGAGGGCGGGAGATCCACCCCATCAACGTGCGCGTGGGCGGCTTCTACTCGGTTCCCACACGCAAAGACCTGGAGCCCTTCGTCGAGAAGCTGAAGTGGGCGCGTGAGGCATCCCTGGAGACGGTCCGCCTTGTGGCGACCTTCCCCTTCCCGGACTTCGAGCAGGACTATGAGTTCGTCGCCCTGCGCCACCCGGACGAGTATGCCATCACCGAGGGCAGGCTGGTGTCCAATAAGGGGCTGGACATCGACATCGGCGAGTACGATGAGCACTTCGTCGAGGAGCACGTCCAGCACTCCACTTCGCTGCACTCCCGCCTCAAGGAGCGCGGCCCATACTTCGCGGGTCCTCTGGCCCGCTACAACCTGAACTTTGACAAGCTCTCGCCCCTGGCGCAGCAGGCCGCCCGCGAGGCCGGCCTGGGGCCCGTATGCCGCAACCCCTTCCAGAGCATCATCGTGCGCAGCGTGGAGATCCTCTACGCCTGCGACGAGGCCCTGCGCATCATCGAGGAGTACGAGATGCCGGACAAACCCGCCGTGGAGGTGCGGCCTCGGGCGGGTACCGGATTCGGCTGCACCGAGGCACCACGGGGCATCCTCTACCACCGCTATACCATCGACATAGACGGCATTATTCTCGATGCCAAGATCGTGCCGCCGACCTCTCAGAACCAGAAGACCATCGAGGACGATGTCGACCATTTCGTGCGGCAGAATGTGACGCTGCCTGAGGACAAGCTGACCTGGATGTGCGAACAGGCGATCCGCAACTACGATCCGTGCATCTCCTGCGCCACGCACTTCCTGAGGCTCCACATCGAGCGTGAATGATGGGGAGACTGTAGGCGACCACACCTCCGCAAGAGCGACCACGGCCCGCGTAGTTGTCATCGGCGTGGGTAACCCCTACCGCCGGGACGACGCCGCGGGCCTTGTGATCGCGCAGCGCCTGCGCCAAGAAGTTCCCGGCCACGTGACGGTCATGGAGCTGGAGGGCGAGCCCACAGCCCTGCTGGAGGCCTGGAGGGGTGCTCACGCCGTCGTCCTGATTGACGCCGTCTTCTCAGGCGCCGAGGCGGGGACCATCCACCGGCTCGACGCGCAGGCGGACGCCATCCCGCAAGAGCTTTTCCGCTATTCCACACACGCCCTCAGCGTGGCCGAGGCCATCGAGCTGGCACGCGCCCTGGGCCAGCTCCCGCCGAAGCTGGTGGTATATGGAATAGAAGGAAAGGACTTCAGCGCCGGCGTTGGCCTTTCGCCCGAGGTGGAAGGCAGGGTTGCCGAACTGGCGGAGCGAGTGCTCCGAGAGCTGCCCGATGGAACCGAGGCGGGGGGCTGACGTCACCCCATTGAACCGTGCCCATAGCGCCCAGCCGGGAAGCTGCACTCCCACGCCGTAGCCTCTCATCTGCGGCCGGTGCTATGATGGCTTGCACATCCGGCTTCCCTGTTCAAGGAGGTCCAGCGTGTCCAGAATCCGCGTCGGCTTCGTCGGGCTGGGGCGAATAGCCGACCTTCACGTCCTGGGCTACCGCGACAACCCACAGGCCGCGGTGCGCGCCGTCTGCGACGCCCAGCCGGAGACGGCGGAGCGCCGGGCCCAGGAATGGGGCATCGAACGCTGGTGCACGGACTACCAGGAGATGCTGGCGGACCCGGCCCTGGACGCCCTGGAGATCCTGACCCCGCACCATCTCCACGCCGAGATGACCGTCGCCGGTCTGGAGGCCGGGAAGCACGTCTCGGTGCAGAAGCCCATGGCCATGAATCTGGCTGAGGCCGACGCCATGATCCAGGCCGCCGAGCGCACGGGCAGAACCCTCCGCATCTACGAGAACTTCCGCTTCTACCCGCCCTACGTGCGCGCCAAGCAACTCCTGGATGCCGGCGAGATCGGCGAGCCGCTATCGCTGCGAGTCAAGGTCATCGGCGGCGCCGGCCGCGAGGGCTGGCCGGTGCACTGGACGTCCTGGGCCTGGCGCCTGGACGAGACCCAGTCCGGCGGCGGCCCCTCTGTCTTCGACCACGGCTACCACATCTTCTCCATCGCCATGTTCTTCCTGGGCCACGTGGAGCGCGTCTTCGCCTGGATAGACAAAACCATGCTGATGCCCAATGTCTTCTGGGACGCGCCCTCCTACATCATGTGGAAGTACCGCGACGACCAGCGCTACGGCTGCTGGGAGACGGTAGTCTCGCCGGAGCTGGTGGTCCCCTCCAAGTACTACACCGGCGATGAGTGGGTGGAGATAACGGGCAGCCACGGCGTCATCTGGGTGACCCGTTGCTCCGGAGAGATGCTGCCCCTGCCGCCCCTGGTCGTCTACCGGCAGGGCGAGATGCGGACCTTCGAGGACATGGAGACGGACTGGGCGTCCAGCTTCGTCGCCAGCACCCAGGAGTTCATCGCTGCCCTTGTTGAGGGGCGCCAGCCCGAGATGAACGCCCGCGAGGGGCGGGAGGTGCTGCGCTTCTCCCTGGCGGCCCACCTCTCGTCCCGGGAGCGGCGCGAGGTCAGCCTGGAAGAGCTGCCCTCGTACCACTCGTAGGGGCGGAGCTGAAGCTCCGCCCTCGGCCGACGCCCGGACTTCGCAGCTCGCAGGCCGGGGTCTTGAGACCCCGACGATTGTCCCGTCACCCTGAGTCCGCCACGGCGGACGAAGGGTCCGGATTCTTCGTCCGCCTCCGGCGGACTCAGAATGACAGGGCCACGGCAGGGAAGTCCTACCGGCGGAGGGAGATGACTCAATGACCATCCGCCAAGACGAGCCGCAGCCTCCGCTCCAGGGCTTCGACGCTACCTACGCCCGGGCCCTCTACCGGCCTATGGGCTTCACCGAGGCCGACTTCCGCAAGCCCCTGGTAGCCATCGTCAACTCTTGGAGCGAGCTGACGGCGGGCCACGCCCACCTCCGCCGTCTGTCGGCCGCCGTGCGGGCGGGCATCGCCGCCGCCGGCGGCATGCCCGTCGAGTTCAACACCATCGCCGGCTGCGACGGCATCTGCCAGGGCCCCGGCATGCACTACATCCTCCCCTCCCGCGACATCATCGCTTTCTCCGCCGAGCTCATGCTGAAGGCCCATCGCTTCCAGGGCGCCGTCATGATCTCCTCCTGCGACAAGATCACCCCCGGCTTCCTGCTGGCAGCCGCCTGGTGCGACCTGCCCACCGTCTTCCTCACCGGCGGCTACATGCCCCAGACGCGCCTGGCCGGCCGGACCATCGGCACCAGCGACGTCAAGGAGGCCATGGGCGGCTTCCAGGCCGGCCGCATCTCCGAGCAGGAGCTTTACGAGATCGAGGCCCACGCCTGCCCGACGACGGGCATCTGCAACATGATGGGCACCGCCAACACCATGGCGGTGGTGGTGGAGGCCCTGGGCCTCTCTTTACCCGGCAACGCTACCACCGCGGCCACCGGCCCAGCCATCGACGAGCTGGCGCGCTCCGCCGGCGAGCGGGTGGTAGCCCTGGTCCGCGAGGGCCGTCGCTTCCTGAACATCCTCACGCCTGCCAGCCTGGAGAACGCCATCCGCGCTGGCATCGCCGTCGGCGGCTCCACCAACATGGTCATTCACCTGCTGGCCCTGGCCGAGGCCGCCGGCCTGAAGCTCACCCTGGACGACTTCGACCACCTCAGCCGCGAGACGCCGCTGCTGGGCAAGTTCAAGCCCGCCTCTGACTACTTCATGGAGGACTTCGAGAGGGCGGGCGGCGTACGCACCGTCCTCAAGGAGCTGGGGGACCTTGTCCACGGCGACTGCCGTGGGGTGACAGGCCGCACCCTGACCGAGGAGCTCGCGGATGCAAAGAACGGGGATCCCCAGGTCATCCGGCCTCGCTCCAACCCCCTCTCGCCGCAAGGGGGGCTGGCCGTCCTGCGGGGCAGCCTGGCCCCCGAAGGCAGCGTCGCTAAGAGCAGCGCCATCGACCCCAGCATGCTGGTGCACCGGGGCCCGGCGGTTGTCTTCGAATCCGAGGAGGAGGTACGCGATCACCTCCTGAACCGGAAGGTAGAGCCGGGGTCGGTGCTGGTGATCCGCTACGAAGGCCCCCGCGGCGGACCCGGCATGCGCGAGCTGTCCATCCCGGCCGCCCTCCTGGTGGGAATGGGCCTGGGCAACTCTGTGGCCATGGTCAGCGACGGCCGCTACTCAGGGGCGACGCGGGGCCCCTGCATCGGGCACGTGGCGCCGGAGGCGGCCGAAGGCGGGCCCATCGCTCTCGTGGAGGACGGCGACCTCATCGACATCGACGTGCCGGCGGGCCGCCTCGACCTGCTGGTGCCCGAGGAGGAGCTGGCCCGCCGCCGGGCGGCCTGGTCCGCCAGGGGCGGACCGCCGCCTAAGGCGACAGGCGGCTACCTGGACCTCTACCGCCGCCTCGTCTCCAGCGCCTCCCGGGGCGCCTACCTGCGTTTGGACGCCTAGCCTGGCTCTCAGAGGGGCCTGGCGGCACCCAGTTCAGTCGCGCCTGCTGGCCGGTTCGCGCCACATTCCTCGAACGCTGCACCCTCTGTCGCCAGCCTGGGTGCTGGCGTATACTGGGCGCGCCCAACCGGAGCGGAGCGGACGGAACCCAGCGAGGAGACACACTATGTCAAAACCCCTTGCCCTCCTGATGGCTGTCTTGCTCCTTTCCCTGGCCCTCGCCGCCTGCGGCGGGGGTGGCGAGGAGGCCGCGCCTACAGGTGAGACGCCCGGCGCCGGCCCGGCAGGCGGCACCGTCACCATCGACCTCTGGCACTCGGAGGTCGCCGCTAACCTGGACACCCTGGAACGCCTGGCCTCCCGGTACAACTCGTTGCAGGACGAGGTCAGGGTGCGGCCCATCTTCCAGGGCACGCCCGAGGAGCTAACAGTCAAGCTGTTGACCTCTCTGGGCTCCGGCCAGGTCCCTGCTATCGCCCTTCTGATGGAGGTCAACACTCAGAAGATGATCGACAGCGGCGCCGGTGCCCTTGTCCAGGACTTCATCGACCGGGAGGGCTATGACCTGTCGGACCTGGACGAGAAGGGAGTCCATTTCTTCACCTCTCAGGGCAAGCTGTGGGCCATGCCCTTCTCCACGGATATCCCTCTCCTCTACTACAACAAGGTGGTCTTCCGGGAGGTGGGGCTGGACCCGGAAAGGCCGCCCCAGGACCTCGAGGAGGTGCGCCAGTACTCGGAGAAGATCCTCAAGCGGGACAGCTCTGGCCAGGTGGTGCGCAGCGGCATCGCTATCGATATCAGGGAATGGCTAGAGCACATGCTGGCCGAGCACGACGAATTCTTCGTGGACAACAACAACGGGTATGATGGCCGCGCCACCAAGGTGCTCTTCGACAATGACGCCGGTCGCTGGTTCTTCCAGTGGTGGCACGACATGGTGGATGAGGGGCTGGCCTTCAACGTCGGGCGCAACCCTACCTTTGCCGACGGGTTGCTGGCCATCGCCAGCGGCCGCGCCGCCATAACCCTCAGCTACGCCTCCGCCCTGCGCTCCGTGATTGATGTCCTGGAGAAGGGGGTGCAGGGCGTCGAGATCGGCGTCGGCGCACTGCCCGGAGTGCCCGGGAGCACGGGCGCGCCCTATCTCGTCAACCGCGGCCTCTGGATCATCAACGTGCGCCCCAAGGCGGAGCAGGAGGCGGCCTGGAAGTTCATCAAGTGGCTCATGGAGCCGCAGCAGCAGGCCGAGTGGATGGCCGGCAGCGGCTACCTACCCATAAGCCATTCGGCCGTTGACCAGCCGGCGGCCAAGGACGTTGTCGCCAAGTACCCCCTGTTCCAGGTACCCCTGGACCTTTACCTGAACAGCCCTATGACGCCGGCCACCCTGTTCCCGGTGCTCGGCCCCTTTTGGCAGGTCCGCGAAGCCGTCTACCAGGGGGTGGAGAGGATGCTCTCCGGCGCCCAGGACCCCGACCAGGCCCTGGAGGACGCCGCCGCCGAGTCCAACCGGATCATCGAAGAGTACAACGAGAAAGTGAAGGACTAGGCCAACTTCGACTTCGGGGGTTTCACTATGACGAAGCAACACGCTCTCCTAATCTGCGTTCTCCTCTTCTCCCTGGCCCTCGCCGCCTGTGGTGGAGGCGGCGAGGAGGCAGCGCCTACCGGAGAGACCCCCGGCGCCAGTCCGGCAGGCGGCACCGTCACCATCGACCTCTGGCACTCGGAGACGGCCGCCAACGTGGACACCATGGAGCGCCTCATCTCCCGCTATAACTCGTCACAGGACGAGGTCAAGGTGCGGCCGTCTTTCCAGGGCACGCCCGCAGAGCTCATGGCCAAGGTGACGGCGTCTCTGGGCTCCCGGCAGGTCCCCGCCATCGCCCTTCTGGACGAGTCCGAGGGCCAGAAGATGATCGACAGCGGCGCCATTGCTCCCGCCCAGGACTTTGTCGACCGGGAGGACTATGACCTCTCGGACCTCAACGAGACGCTAGTCAGGTCCTACACAGCAGAGGACAAGCTGTGGGGAATGCCCTTCTGCGCCGGCATGGGCCTTCTCTACTACAACAAGGTGACTTTCCGAGAGGTTGGGCTGGACCCGGAAAGGCCGCCTCAGGACCTGGAGGAGGTGCGCCAGTACTCGGAGAAGATCCTCAAGCGCGACGCGGCTGGGAACGTGGTGCGGAGCGGCATCGCCACCGACATCCAGGACTGGACAGAACGCATCGTGGCCGAGCACGGCGACCTCTTCGTGGACAACGAGAATGGGCATGATGGCCGCGCCACCAAGGTCCTCTTTGACAATGACACCGGCCGCTGGTTCTTCCAGTGGTGGCACGACATGGTCGATGAAGGGCTGGCCTTCAACGTC
>Ga0315296_10002303_pt1 | contig 16303 bp, 1 predicted proteins | sample YL17G14_18_MG_FD_203921 | JGI IMG/M metagenome (GOLD analysis project Ga0315296, IMG submission 203921) | Sediment microbial communities from Yellowstone Lake, YNP, Wyoming, USA - YL17G14_18 | ecosystem: Environmental > Aquatic > Freshwater > Lake > Sediment | place: USA: Wyoming | collected... | reverse complement strand
ATTTCCAACTGGTGTTTTAGCCTCTATGGAACTCTGTGGGAAGCTCATAATTGCTGACAGAGAAAGTTACGAAGGAGTGAGTCTTGAGAGAATTGAATCAGCATTTAGAAAAATATCTCTCTCGTGGAATAAAATAAACGCTATGATTAGAGAAGTATATGAAGGTGTCCAAAAAACAAATGTTACCTTTGGGAATATTGGAGAGAAGGCGCATCGGGCCTTAAATGGACTAAATGTGCTTATCGGTAACCTCTTCAGGAATAAGAAAGATGTGAGTAGAAGATTCACGGGAGATAAGAGTCGTTCGGCATTGCGCAAGAGAGTTTTTGAGTTTCTGGATGGTCTTGAATACAGGAGTCTTTCGGCAAGTCAGAGAGAGACATTGAGGAAGAACGGGATAAGAAATGAGGAAGAGTTTAAAGAGAAGAAGAGCGATTTGAAGAGGCATTTGAGTATTATCTTTTTAGATTCAGGGAAGAATCTATTCTGGGTAGGAGGGAGATATGCCGCAGCCCATTACGGAAGAGGGAGAAGGAATGTATATGTTTCTCAAGGATTTGCTACAAGGGCATCACCTGATGAGATTTTTGAGGTAGTTTCCCACGATGTCCTCCACATCTTAGGATTTTCCCACCAGCAAGCCCTCAATTTAGCCCTCCGACACGACATTTCCTTTGGTGCTCAGGAATTGATGGATAACTTAGCTGAGGTAGATAGAATAGTAGATAGAATTCAAAGAGAAGCTATGCTTGATCAGCTTTCCCAAGCTAGGGAAAGAGGAGACGAACCAAAGGGAACATTGGGCAGAAACAAGTTTGACATAATAGGTCGGGACCCAGAAGGCAAGGATGAGATGATGCTTGACTGGTATGACATGGTAAAACATATCCTGGAGACCCCGGCTCTTCTTGAAAAACTGAAACAGATTAGGGCCGATGTATTAGCGGAGTGGCGGAAAGGTAGAAGATACTGGATTTACGCAGGTATGGGTGGCTCGGCAATATGTATAAAGACTCGACATGTTTTCAAAAAAGGTAAGAAAGGTATGGATGTGTTCGTTGTGGACACGACGGACTATGAAAATCCAAATTCGATATTAAGAGAAATTGCTCAAAAAGAAGGTATCAATTTAGATAGACTAAAGGGTCCAGAATTAATAAAAGCATTGACTCACATTCTAAAAAAGGTCAATTTCACAGCTATAAGCAAATCTGGTACCACTGGAGAAACTACAACAGCTTATAAAGATTTCTATTCATTATATGAAAAATGTGGTTTAGATCCACGAGACCATATGTGGTTTATGACAGATCCGGGTAATGAGAAAAAAGCCGAGGGTAAGGGTCTTGTCCTTAATCCTGATCACATTCGCTATATCCAACTCGATGAAAAAACAGGTATAGGCGGAAGGTTTACTGCACCTTCAACTGGAGTATTCTTATGGCCGCTTGCAAGTATGGGTGTTGATTTGGAGAAAATGCTAAGAGTTGCAGAGGCTGAATACGAACGCACGAAGGAGCAGTATGTCAGACTTGGTGCTTTCCTGTATACATTGGCTGCAAAGAAAGGCAAGGATAAACTCATCTTGCTTTTACCAGAATCTCTAATTGGAGAGAAACCTTGGTCTGAAGGGGCGGGTCCGTGGCTTGAGGAATTATTTGAGGAATCTTTAGGAAAAGATAGCAAAGGGATTACAGTCTATCATAATGAATTAGACCTCAATTTAAATAAAATTCTCCCTGTGGAAAAAAACGATAGAGTGTTTTTAAGAATTAAAATAGCTGGCCAACACGATAAAAATGACGAATTATTTGAGGAACTGAAGAGGCGTGGTTACCCTGTAGAGGAAATCGAATTACCTTCTGCGGAATCTTTACCGGCATTAATGATGGGAATGCAGATTGTAATTGCGACAATATCATATCTCTGGGATATAACATTTGTAAATCAGCCTGCAGTTGTTGGGTATAAGAATGCTGGGAACCAAATTCTTGATAGGGCAAAAAAATTGGCAAAGAAGGCAAGAAGAAAATTCATTGAGATTACTATTCCTAAGACTAAACATACGGCAAGTTTCGGGAATATTAAACTTTACTATGATGTGATATTAAATAGAAACCATATCCGAAAATCAACATTGGAAAGAGAAGTTGAAAGAATCAATGGCTCAATGGATAACGCAGCCGATGTGTATGCTGCAATTATCAACATTCTGGCTCGCAGGACAAATGGACAATATTTTGACCTGCGTTATTATGGTGTCTTTAGAGATGGTATATATGATGTACTGAGAAATTTTGGCTCAAAATTGACAGAGGCATTCCTTATGCCTGTTAAGATTAATGAAGGTCCAGATGTAAATCACAAAGGACATCAGTATTCCGAAGGAGGTCCGAATAAAGGCATCTTCACCCTAATAATGGCTGAGAGATATAGACAACCTATATGGGGTAGGGGAGATACAAGCTTTATTAAGGCTCTTTGTCTTGGAACAAAGAATTCATTGAGAGATAGAGACCGTAGGGTAGTAATGTTGACTATACCAGAACTAAACGAGGAATCCGTAAAAGAATTAGCAGATTTCTTTGAAAGAGTAGTCTCTCGGGTTGGAAAGAGTAAGAAGAACGAGCAGGAAGAAGAGTTATTTTCTATGGTGAGAAAGGATACCCCTGAAAGAATCAGGGAGAATCCGATTATTGACTTGAGCCAGAAAGGTAAGTTCAAGATAACGCTTACCAGAGAGAATCTGATGGATTATGATCCTGTGAAGAATCCTGAAGGGCTGGGTTTGCGCAGATGGCTTGATAAGTATAAAGAAGTGGCGGCGAATTCTACTGCTGGAATTCGAGGAGTTCAGAATATTCTCTTTCCCTGGGATACTCGGTACCAGCTAAGTACAGTTGGCGTGCTTTTAGCTACATTAGGAAAAGCCTTAGTCGCCCGGGAGAAATATCCAGGAGCAAAGCTAAGAAAGTTGGCTGCTTCGGAGGTAAGATATAACTCTAAAGATTATGTAGAGCTGATAGCTCGTCTACAGGCTGAACATGGAATAGCTACTCTGCTTCCCGTTAATAGAGAAACAATTCCTATTTGGTTAATTTCTTTCTTGGTGTTTAAATTGAATTTATTGGGCGGAGAATATGTAACTTCATCTCATGCTATAAGTACAAAGATAGCCACAAAGGATATTAATTATCAAGGTAGTCAGTATCTTCCGGAAGAATCCAATCAATTTGTCCAAAAGATTGAGGAGATATTTAGAGAAATTGAAAAAACTGGGCAATACACAATTACAATTGCTGCTAATGACGATCCTTTAATTAATGAGGCTGTAATGGAGGAGTTTAACGATGGTATTGACCTTTATATCGAATATTTAAAGAACGGGGTAGCTACAACTACTAATTTAAATTTGATTAAAAGATTGAGGATAAAGTTAATAATAGACTGCGTGGGTGGATGTATGTATCGAACAATGAAGAGAATATTTAAGAAGCTGAAAATCTTCTCCAAATTTGAATGGCTTCATGGGGAAGAAGGTCCTTTCTTCCATGGTATTGGCAAAGGATATGAATTGAATTTAGGTAACGGAGAGATAAAGCTTTATGATTTCAGTTGTGATGCTATGGTTACTGTCATAAATGATGAAGAAATGGCAAGAAGATTTTTAGAAAAAATTGAAGCCAATAATTATCAAGCGGGGTTGGAAAATAAAGCATTGGGCTCAATAGTTAGAATTTTTGACCCAAAAGGCGAAGGCCAGATTATCGGAAAGGTAGAGTCAATAAGTGAAATCCCACGATTAGAGAGGGAAGGCATACTTTATTTACGTGTTGGGGAAACTAAAGTGTTAAGTATCGAGACTGAGAGAATACTTCTTCCTGTAGTGGAAACAATGGGTTATCAAAAAAGTCTGGCAAATAAACCAATAGGGACCGTAGTATTAATCACCGACCCTGACGGGGATAGGCTGGTAACTGCTCAGATTGAATCTGTAGATAAAATAAAGAAACTGAAAAAATTAGGAATTTCCTACATAAGAATCAACGATGGAAAGGTCTTAGCAGTTTATACTCCCAATCAATCTTTTCTGATGACGATGGACTTCCAAATGAAAGCTTTGAAAGCAGCAGGATTATGGGCTAATCATCCAAGATTTATCATCAAGACTACCCCTTCTGCAATGTCCTGGGAAGAATGGGCAAAGGCTAATGGGATTAAGGTGGTTCAGGTACCGGTTGGCTTTAAAGAAATAGCCGGAATAATGAAAAAGGTTGAGAAACAAATTTTAGAGCATCCAGATGAGGATGTTATAGTAAGAGACATTTATGGAAATGAAATTAATTTAGGAGTTCAACCACACCTGCTATTTGCCGGAGAAGAAAGTGGGGGAGAAATTTTTGGACCAGAAGATTTAATTGAAGATTTAGCAAGTGAAAAGAAGGCCATTGCTATGCGTGAGAAAAGTGCTGGCGAAGCCTTGGTTATAACTTCAGCACTGGCGGGACATCTTGAAGAAGAAAAAATGTATCTGTCAGATTATTTAGACCGGATATTTAGAGATAATAAGATTCAAGCCAGATACGATTATAGGGAGGATGTTGTCTATTTCAATGAAAACGAGCCTGATTCTACCATTAGAAAACAACAAGAAGAAGAAGGTTTGAAGAAGCGGTCGAAGAACAGTAAGTTCTTTTTAAGTATTGCCTTGGCAATTAGAGATGGAAAAATAACTTTTCAGGAAGGTAAGCAAATATTAGAGGAGGCATTTCCGGATTTAGATTTTAGTGACCTTCAATCAATACTTTTTGTAGGGGATGGAACCTACCTTAAATTTTCCAATTGGTTTGTTGAGGTTAGGCCTTCAGGAACAGAAGCAAAGAATAAGGGTTACAGTTGTGGTCCTGACAAAAGCCGATGCATAAAATATGCGAAAAAAATAGCTTGGTACGATGGCAGACGAACACGGCTTCACAATAAGCTTATCTCGGAGGAAGACTACGAAAACTCAGAAAGACGAGCCAAGGAAATATGGGACCGGTTTGAAGAAGAAGGTGCGCCGGAAGAAAAATATATTCCCGAGGCTTTTCGTGATATTGTGAGATCGTTGAAAGGAAGAAAACAAGGCCCCAAATCTGGTATTACTACTTGTTTGAGAAAGCCAGAAGGAGCCATAGAAATTGATACCACTGAGATGAGTCCTGATGATGCTGTTGATAGGATGCTGGCCGATATCCCAATAGTTCTTCAGCCTCAGCAGTTTCGCCCTGTAACTAATTTGACAGAAATAGATAAACTTATAAAACAATATATTCCTGTGAAATTTCGAAAAGGATTTGATGTTGCTAATTTGCCCCTTCATGTTCATGAAGAAGGGCGAACGCTCAAGCATCATTTGCAGGCGATGTTAAACGCCAGAAAGGCACTCATTAGCGATAGCTCAATACCTGAGCAGTATAGAGATTTACTATCAGATCCTAGTGAGCAGTTGTTCTTTATTCTCTTTACCTTATTGCATGATATTGGTAAGAGCAGAATAGAGCCTGAGACAATCGAAGAAGAAGGCAAGGAGCTTCAACTCTATCCTAATCATGAACAGGAATCTGTAAGGATGTTAATGGAGCATCCTGAACTTGGTGCCCAGCTGGGAAATAGAGACATTTTAATTGAGGTTATTAGATTGCATGGCGCTTTATACAAAATAAGTGCAGAGCCGGTCAGTGCAGAACAATTTGCAGCATTCATCAAAGAGCATGGAATAGAAGACAGAGTAGAATCTGTAATTCCACGCTTAATTGCCTGCGACCTGTTAGATGTTTATGGCACCTACAGAGAAGACCCCTGGTTTGACAGACCGCTGAATTTCGCAAGAGGCTATGAGGCCTATTTAAGAGGTCAACGTGGTCCTGGGGCTCCTGGCTTGGGAATTGTAGGGAGTATTTTAGCCTCGTTGTTAAGCTTATGGGCATTCTCTGGTTTTGGTCCAGCGGCACATCCAGCGACAGCGGGGGAGATTGCAGAAATGGGGGCAGAAGCTATTGGAATTGAAGGGACGACAGTTGCTACTGATGTTGGTTTATGGTCGGCACTACTCCATTCGCCGATAGGCTGGATAATCGGAGCAGTTTTAGTAGCTGGTATTGGCGTCTGGGCGATATACCGCTGGGCTCCTCTTGTAAGAAATGGCTTGAGGGAAGTAAAGCGATTTAGTTTACCTCAAGCGATAGGTCTTAGAGTAATGCGGGTAGCTCCGAGACCCAGGGAAGGGAGAGGGAGAAGATTTATTGCAGCTATTCCTCCTCAGGAAAAGAGGGGAGAGCTCAGGATGGGCTGGCTTGGTCCACAGGAAGGATTACCGGAGGAAGAGATTATAAGGATAAGGGAACTTGCTCGAGAGTTAAGGGAAGGGAAGGTAGTACCGCAGTTATGGGAGAGGAAGGGTCCCTGGGAAACTCCAGAGATTAATCTGGAATGGGCAGGGCTTCCTGAAGAGATGGCAAGAGAGGCAAGAGGGATTGAAGAGTTTGCCAGAGATGTAAGGGGAAGATATGAGAGCATTATTGTGATTGGAGAAGGGACAGGGTTATATGCGAAATTAGGAGGTATGATAGGAGGGAAGAGGGGGTATCATCGAGTCTATATTTTGGAATCGAGACATCCTGAGGCAGTAAGAGAGATTGGGAGGAGGATAAATTTAGAGAAGAGTCTATTTGTTGTTTCTTCTCCAGAAGAGGGATATGAACATTTCTATAGGGAGTTGGTAGAATTTTATAGAAGACAGGGAATCTCTGAAGGAGAGATTACTTCTCAGGTGGGGAAGCACTTTGTAGGAATAGTAGAGGCGAACACGCCATTTAGTGAGGAAGTGAAAGGGAGGGAGTTTTTAAGGATATTCAATGTTTCAGAAGGGATAAGAGTTCCTTATTCAGTATTCAGTTATGAAGGTTTGGTGCCATTAGCATTAAGTGGTGTAGATATAGAGGGATTGGTGGAGAGTGGTAGGAAGGGAATGGCGGTGAGTAGAGAAGAGAATTCTGAGGAGAATATAGGTGTACAACTGGCAGCCTTCCAAGAAGGGATGAGGAGGGCAGGACGGAACCAGATAGTTCTGGTATTACCAGAGGAAATGAAAGAATTTGGCGAGTGGTGGCAAGAGTTGATTTCGGGGCTTTCGAGAGAAGGGAAAGGAATTATACCTATAGTGGAAGAGGAGATAGCCAGTCCTGAAAGTTATGGAGAGAAGACAGCATTTATTCATTTGAATGTAGGGGCGACATTTATGACGCCCGAGAATGCGGGTTCGATGAATCGAACCCCTACATTACGCTCTTTGAGAGAGGCAGGATATCCTGTATTTGAGATTAGTCTCCCCGGGAAGGAAGGAATTGGTGAGTTATTCTATGTTACACAATTTGCTAATGAGCTAACTCGCTATCTTATGGGAATTACTCCTCTGGAAACTGTAGCCGCAAGCTTCAGCTTGCGAAAAGGAATATCGCCGGCTAAAGCCGTCGGCTACCATGAGTATGCAGTTAGTGAAGAAGGGATAAAACTAACTTCAACAGGAGGAATAGGCAAAGAGGAGATTGAGGAAGTATTGAAACTTACAGGCAGGAGAGATATAGCTGGAGTATATGGAGCGATATTGTGGCTTGCCAGGAGTAGAGGGAAAGAATACGCAGGGCTTCTGCCATATGTATATGGTGGTGAAGGTGTATGGAGAGATTGGAGGAGAATGGTAAGGAAGGGTCTGGGGATGGGGAGTGTTGTGGGAAGGAGTTCAGGATTGGAGAGTCTATACAGGGAAGGTCCAGAAGGAGTATTGACTCTTATTTCTGAGAAGGGCTTAAGAGAAGCGAGAGTAACAGAGGAAGGATTATCTAAAGCAGGGAGGATCTCTCTTAGAATAGAAGTGGAGAGGATGGATAGAAGGAGATTGAAGGGGTTAGAGAGGATATTCGCTGAGACAGGAGAGGTTTTAGAGAAAATAGAGAGTCTGCCTTCTGGTGTAGGGGCTCAATTCATTGAGCCCGTTCCTGCGGGTTCGATAAATCAAACCCCTACAAAATTAGAAGGAGAACCTTTCTCAGAGTATCCAGTTAAGCCAGAGGTATTTGAGGGCAAGGTTACAAAGGTAGTCGCGGTCGATATGGATGCTCTCTTCGAGATAAAGCCTGTTAGAGAGGCAACTCCTTCGAGGATGAACATTGAGCTTAAGGTTAAGCCGAAGAGTAAGGGAGTGTTCAACTTGATGGGGAGGATAGCTGGTGTAGCGAAGGAAGAGGGGAATCTGGGTAGGCTCAAGTTTGCCTTTATCTCTAATAGAAGGGATGTAAGTAGAGGAGTTATGGAGGAGATGTTGAGGGATTATATGAGTGCATACGGTTTATCTCCAGAGGTTATAGCCAGTGTAGTAGATGGGGACTTGATAATTGATGAAAGAGCACTCAGAGAAGCGGGAGGGATAGTAGGGATAATGAGTCCAAAGATAAGCACGAGGGCAGTATTCTCCATCATCAATGAGAGGCTGGTGGGTATGACAGATGGGAATGGGACTGAGATAAGGATTATTACTGATAGTATGGATAGATGGGAGAAGGATGGGACAAGGGAGATGGTGGAGAGGATTCTCTGGGTAGTGTTAAGTCCAGCGGAAGAGGGGGAGGTATTGTCTACGACAGCAGGATTGGCTGTAGCGATAGAGGGGAAAGTTTCTAACTGGCTTAGAAAGTTCATAGAATCGAGATATTCTGAGGAGGAAGCAGCAAGGCTACTACCTCAGATAACCAGGGATGGGAAGATAATTCTTCCAGCAACGCCAGTGGATAAGAAGTATCTTGAGGGAATTGAAAGTGAAGAGAGGATATATAAGGTTCAGGCATAATTTGTAGCTGCAGAGCGAAGCTCTGCTAAAAGGAAGCAAAGCTTACGCTTTGCTGCTACAGATATAAGATGGCGCAATAGATTGTGCTCGACGACAACGATGACGAGAAGATTTTACTGAAAATTTACAATTTGCTTACACCATTGTGATGTGATGAGTATATAATATTACAAGATACCAATTTTCTCGACTGAGATTTTTGAAATTTTCAATATTCCGAAAAGGCAAACCTCGAGCAATCGGGGGGCGCAAAGCCTCGGGGTTACTTAGATAGACAACATTGCAGTTGAACTGGCCGGGCTGCCGATAACGAGAAGGGGAACCCGTTATGGGTAGTCCGGCTTTTTTTTATATTGTCCCCCTCACCCCTTCCTCTCCCTCCTGGGGAGAGGGTGAAGAGTGAGGGGTAAAGGATACATTTTCTGGAGGAGAATTCGTGTGAAATTGCGTAAGATTTTAATTATTGATGATGAATTTCCTGTAGGATATTTGATTAAGATTAATTTAGAAGCCGAGGGGTATCAAACAACTCTTGCCTTAAGTGGCGAAGAGGGTTTAGAGAAAGCCAAGACAAGTCCTCCAGACCTTATTACTTTAGATGTGCTTATGCCTGAGATGGACGGTTTTCAAGTGCTGGAAACTCTCAAGACAGATGAGAGGCTAAATTCAATCCCAGTTATAATGATATCGGTGATTAATGAGATCCGGAAGAAGAGAGGATTGAAAATGGGAGCGACTGATTATTTAGTGAAACCGATCGATTTTGATAATCTCTTAAATAGGATAAGACGCTTGGAAATGGGCGAGAGCCCACAAGGATGAAAGGAGGAGCGAAGTCAAAGAATGTAGCTGCAGAGCGAAGCTCTGCGAAAAGGAAGCGAAGCTACGCTTCGCTGCTACAAATAGATAATGGCGCCATAAAATGGTGCCCGACCAAGAGCAAAAGAAGATGGTAGCCTGGTGGTGTAGTAAGGCAAATAGAACATGGTTTAGAATTTTAGCACTGAGTGTAAGTAGCATATTTCTCTTCACGCAGGTAGTGGGAGCCTCTATGCCCGATAGAAGTTTCTGGGCAGAGAGGCGTAAAGCCAGAGAGAAACTCCTTGCTTCCCGGGAAAAGCCTCCCAAAGCGGATAGCCAGAAAGGTTTGGGAGAAAAGCTTGAAGAGAAAGATGTAGCAGTTGAAGTATCCTCACTTATCACACCTCAAAAACTATTCACAATTCCTTCCGAATACGGCACAGTAAAAGAATTCCACACCGAAAAAGGGGACAGGCTGATTATTCACATCCAGGATGCCCATTCAAGTTCTGAATCTCAACTAAACAGTGCAAATATTTTAAGGTCTATCCAGAGTAATGTAGCACGAGACTCTACTCTACCACTTCTCATCTGTGTTGAAGGTTCCTCTGGTCTTATTGACACTACACTTCTCTCCAGTTTTCCTGAGAAGAAGATTAAGGAAGAGGTAGCCAGTGAGTTTCTTAAGGAAGGGAAGATTACTGGGGAGGAATACTTTGCCATAACTGGAGGCGAGAAGGCACGAGCGATAACTATTTATGGAGTAGAGGAGAAAAGTAAATATGAGAAGAACTTAAGAGCCTTTAAGGAGAGTCTCTCTTCACGAGATAAGGTGAGGAATTACTTTCAGGAAGTTGGGAAAGAAATCAATCAACTGAAAGCCCGCCTATATAATAATAGATTGAAAGAGTTAGAGTCAAAGATAGAATTCTACCAGAAGAAGAAAATCTCACTAACCGAATATTGCGAGTATCTTTATCGTCTTTTGAATGAATATGGGACGGGTTCGATGAATCGAACCCCTACAAAATTAGGTGTTGGGACGGCACAGCGGCCGTCCCCTACGAGGTTGGCTGTAGGGATGGCCCGCCGTGGCCATCCAAATGTAGGGGCGACATTTATGGCGCCTGATGATGCCCCTCTCCCCTCGGGGGAGAGGGTTAGGGTGAGGGGGAAATATCCCAATTTTGAGCTTTTTGTTGAGGCATCTAAATTTGAGGAGAAGATAGACTTCTCTAAGGTAGATTCTGAGAGGACAAAATACATAAAAGAGCTGAGCGAGAAATTAACTAACGATGAACTATCGGTCCTTTTGATTAAGAGCCTTGACTATAGATTAGGGAAGGTGACATCAGGTGAATACTACTCTTATCTTCAGTCTCTCTCTTCCAGGATGGGGAAAGGTGTGAGGTCATCTGATCCCAGAATACTGACTGAGCTTGTGACTTCTAAGGAAGGGAAGAATGAGTATCCCAACCTCAACTTATATATAAAGTACAATAAGCTCTATGATAGGATAGACCAGAATAGACTATTCTCAGAGATTAGTGATTTGGAGGAAGAGCTTAGACAGAAGTTATGTGAGAGGGAAGAGGAGAAGGAACTAGTAAAGCTCTCCAGGATGCTTGGTGTTTTAGAGAATCTGGCGAGTCTTGAGATATCAAATGAAGACCTTGCATACTATTATAGACATCGTGATGAGATTACTCCAGGGATGTTCTCTGATTTCATCGCCGCATACAATGTAGGGGTGGCCCGCCGTGGCCTCCCGAATTATGGGACGACACAGCGGTCGTCCCCTACAGAAACGGTTGTAGGGGTGGCCCGCCGTGGCCACCCGAATGTAGAGGCGACATTTATAGCGCCCGAAATAATGGTGAACCTATCCAAATTTGAAGAGTTTTATAGACTCGCTTTACAGAGAAACGAAGCTTTAGTGGATAATACCATTTCCCGGATGGAAAAAGAAGGGGTGAAAGTTAGTGTTCTCATTGCTGGAGGTTTCCATACTTCAGGGATTACAAAACTTCTGCGAGACAAGGATATGTCGTATGTAGTGGTTACTCCCCGGCTGGGAAAGGAGTACTCTTCTGAGCTTGAACTTTCTCCCAGGAAGAAGAGGACAGACCTGGAGAAAGCGATAGCGGGGATTATCGGGGCATTAAGGCCAGCCAGTGTATTAGGAGACCAATCATTTCAGACATTCTCAGTGATTCAACTTAATGGGAGGAGTTTAATTCTCTACTCTCAATTTCCTCCAGCGGAGATAGAGAGGGCATTCAATCAGCTAAGGAAGAATTGGGAAAGTGGGCTTGGTGCGAGAGCTGAATTTAGGGAAGTGATAGCCAATGTTGACTTTTTGCCGGCAGTGTTAACCAGAGGCAAAGAGGCATTTGCTTTAGGAGTTGCCAGGGGAAGGAAGAGGAATCTGCCTTTCGTCTTTCGATATAATGCAGTAGAGAATAGAGTTTCTGAAATTATCATTGGCGAAGATAATTGTAGAAAATTCCTCGTTTCAGGTTCTTTTGACAATGCCCGAGAAGTCAGTTCAGTTGTTAGTGGTGGACTACCGAAAGTCTGGGGCTTCTTGTCCGCCGCGGATAGAGAAGATATTAAGAGGGCATTCGGCGTAGCTCAGACCGAAGTGATTGTGGACGAAGTTGGCAGGACGGCCGCTCATGAAGACGAAAGAGGGAATGTGGAATTTGAGAAGGCTACTTCTGAAGAAAGAAGGAGAGGCACTCCCAGTACGAGTGAAGAGGAACCGAGGAGAGCCAGGGTGGCTCAGGCTTTTGCTAAATTCATTCCTTCTTCCCGTGCGGGATTCGTGTATATGAATCTCTTGTTGGAACTGTCTGGATTAGGCGTTTTAGCCTTATTGCTTATCAACCCGGCCACATTTTCTTTGGGAATGCTCGTCTTAACTATCGGGGGTCTATTTGGCTTATATAGACTAATGGGAAGAATTAAGCCATCCTGGAGGTTGCCATTTACTCCATTTAAGAAATTGGTAGTCATTTTGGGCTTGCTCTTTGTTATCTTTATTCCCCAATTCGTTAATGCACAGTACAATATCTATCACGCTCGAAAGAATATAACTGCTCCTGAACAGACTATATCGGATGACGATTATTTGAATCGTTTTCCTCCTTTGGTAAGGAATGCCTTGATTCTCATCCAGAAGAATGACCGGGAGATGTTCGATTTCTTGAGGAATAACCGGATTCCAATCAAATTTTACCCTCTGCCTGGAACAGGGGCGACAGTAGGGGCAAAGAATACAGGATTGGAAGGAGCTATTCATCCGGGCGGTCCCGCTATCTGGCTTAATAGCCAGCCACGTGAACCCACAAAGGAGGAACTTCTGGCAGAGGGCTTTATGGGTCTCTCTCGCCAGGAGATAGAATCCTTAACCGAAGAGGAACTCGACCCGCTCAGCCAGCGAAATTTGGCTTCCCTGATTGACCATGAAGGACAGCATATAATGGATAAAGGAGGATACTACTCCAATGCCCTTTCCTTGTTCCTTTACCGACACATTGAACACTTCCATTTTCTGAAATTGGAAATGAGAGGCTATGACCGGATGGATAGGTTTCTCAGCAAGGGTGGCTATCGCGTTTTTCCTCAGGAGACCTTTGAAGTGACCAAGCCTTTTTACCTGGTTAAGATTCCTGTGCAAGTGTGGAGAACAATTATTCTTGATGCTTTCCTTGTGTATTTTCTCTGGATGCTTCTCACTCCTCGACGGGTACTAAGGATTCTAAAGCTGAAACTCAATGAACTTTTTGGAAAGGATACCGAGTTTGAAAAGTTTCTCCTGGAGATGGAAAGGAGGAATATCCACCTGCGCCTTACTGGGGAGGCGACAAGATGGCAAGGACTGGGAGAGGTTTTAGGCATGATTCGAGAGCAGTTGGCCAAGGTTTCTCCCCTCGAGATAGGAGTGAGGCTTATAGTTCAAGTGGGTGAGGGGAGTTCGTCCCTCTTTGCTTCTCACGAGGCAAATGATGGCTTTTTCGATTTAGTTCTCAATCTCTCCCTCGCGAGCGGTAAAAGTGAACAGCAAATCAGAAAAGAATTTGTTGAGGCAATAGAAACAATTCGCCAGGCAAATAGAAGCAGGGTGGAACTCTCAAGAGCGGCTCGTTCAGTAAAGGCCACATCGCCAAGGGCTTATGAGACAGGCGGAGATAGAACCCGTGTAGAGTATGAGATAACAGACAAACCCCTTGATGTAGAGCTCATAGACGGGCTGTCCACCAGGGTGAGCAGATTGACCGGCTACGAAGTTGTCGTACCGGGGAGAGACTACTTGAAAGACATAGTATCCATTTTGATGCTTCCTTTCCTAGGCAAAGAGGTGCGCTTAGACAGCAGAATCTATTCTCCTGATGCCAGAATTGGGATATTCTGGGGTCAAAATATGAATGTTACTGCAGCCGCAGCCACATCTCCCTTAGACAGAGAAGGCAAGATCACTTCCCAGGAGATAGTGATAAATAGACATCTGTACGAAGTCTTGCAAGAGGTATGGGGAGAAGAAAAAATTCCAGAGGAGGTAGTGGCGGCTATTCTGGAATATATGGGAGATTTAGAAATGAGCAGGGTGCCTGAGGTGGGAGAAAGGTTCCATGGGCTAAGGGAAGATTTGGAAGTAGCCCTTAATGATAGAGATATCCTTGACCTTGCTATGACATTATTCATTGACCACGAGATAATACATGAGCTGGTTGAGGCAAAACTTCAACAGATGAATCTTTGGCTTCAGGAATTGAGAGAGAAAGTGCCTGGAGAGGTAAATAGCGAAATTGTAGCTACACTTATTGCCAGAAGATATATCACGAGTTCCCTTGCCCATTATGATGTGAGCTATCCGGAAATTGCTGGAAAGTTAGCCGCAGCTCTCCTTATTATTGAAGAGATGGTCAATCGCAAAGACCCGGATTATCGCGATGGAACCTATAGTTTAGCCATGAGATTCTTCCACAAGAAGGCGATTATAGAAGAGAGACAAGCAACAGTTCAGGATGTAAAGGAATTTTGCAGGAGCCATCTCAGATATAGAGAAAGAGCGAACCATTTCGCTATTGGCAGATACCTTGCCTTTCTGGGAGTTTCAGATGAGGAGCAGGAAGATCTCGGACTCGATAAGCGATTTATCCTGAGGCCAGATGACCTCGTATTTCCTCAACTCGAGGGTAAAGAGGCGGAGTCCGCGCCTATGGGTGCGGGGATTGCGGGCTTGGCGACGCTGGCAGTCGGGGGAGCAATTACTTTATGGAGTTACTTCACTCAGATGCCGGTAATTGTTCCCGTTATTTCTGGATTGATTAGTGCAGGATTATCATGGATAATGATCCGTTATGGAATCCGCACGAATAAGATTCTCAATTTTTTGAAGATTTATCCCATCCGTGCCGGGCCTTTTGGTTTCTTATTCGATTCCCGCACTATTGCTACCCTGGGGACGACACAGCGGTCGTCCCCTACAGAACTGGATGTAGGGACGACACAGAGTCCGTCCCCTACAATTCTGGATGAAAATGTAGGGGCTCAATTTATTGAGCCCGTTTCTGCGGGTTCGATGAATCGAACCCCTACAGGGGTGGTTGTAGGGGAGGCCCGCCGTGGCCGCCCGGTTAGGTACACCAAAGGCGTAAAAGAAGAACTCTCCTCTTTTGATAGATTCCTCACTGATTACCACGAATGGCTCCATTCGCTTCTCCAGACTGATAATCACCTCATTGTATACCCAGTGCAAATTCTCACTCTGGCTACCATAATCATCCCGATAGGTTACTCTATCGCTCAGTTTCTTAAAGTTAACCTAAAAGGACGGCTTGCGAAACAGATTAGAGAATTGGTCTTGGTGCCGATAACACTTTTAACTTTAGGAATAGTAGGAATAGGAGGAATACCAGAAGGGTATCCGGATATTTCTGGAGGATTAAGAAAGCAAGAACTGGTTAGATATATATTCGAAGCAAACAAGAAGGGAGAAAGACCCTGGGCTATTAATCTAGCAGAATATCCAGAAAAATATGGGGCATATGGGACTTTTTATTTGATACGAGACATCCGGGAAAGGGCAAGGGAAAGGCAGAATAGGCGGATTGCGGATTTTAAGTTTTCTCCAGAATATCTCCCGAGGGAATTAAATCAATTATTTGGTAAACAGATGTTTCGTAGTTTCTTTATCAGTGCAGAGTTATTTTTTGCAGCATTAGAGAGATTGATGAGGGGATATCAGATGGGGAAACTGATAGAGGATTACGGAGGTGTGAGAGGATTAATAAAGTTGTGTAGAGAGCTGCAAAGCGAGGGTTTTGAGATTCCGGTTTTGGCTGGATTTAGAGTTACATTCTGGTCAGCCCGTGATAAAGGAGAAATGAGAAGGGACCTTGGATTTCTATTAAGTAGAATATATGGAGTTGAGATACCGGGTGAAGCTTGCACATTAAACTGGCCACACATTAACATGACTCTGGGTCAGATAGAGGAAGGGGCAGAGAAGATACTGGCTGATTGGGGTAATTATCGAGGGATAGTGGGGTATGTAAGGCTGGCGAGGGAATTGGGAAAGATGCACCTGGGGCAACTTTATAGTGCATTTGG
>Ga0315296_10002302_pt1 | contig 16323 bp, 12 predicted proteins | sample YL17G14_18_MG_FD_203921 | JGI IMG/M metagenome (GOLD analysis project Ga0315296, IMG submission 203921) | Sediment microbial communities from Yellowstone Lake, YNP, Wyoming, USA - YL17G14_18 | ecosystem: Environmental > Aquatic > Freshwater > Lake > Sediment | place: USA: Wyoming | collected... | reverse complement strand
AAGAGTGCCTGCCCTTATGAGCGGGCATTTGTGAATGAAGTCAACCTCGAACGTCCCTTTCGTACCGCCTATGTGCTCGATGACGTTGTAAGCTGACGTCGGATCCGGGAGCGACAGATCTTCCCCAGAGCTGTAATAGCATTCGTGCTGTAATGAGGTCCCGCTCATGTTTACGAAAGTGATTTCCGCTTTCGCCACGACCTCGTTGGTCAGCCTGTCCTTAGCCTCCATCGTCATGTAAGTCGTAAATTCATTGATAGTCGCAGGCGTTGTCTTGACATCCGCATTCACGATGCCGTATATCTGCAGCCCGAAAGCATCGACTGGCTCTTTTTTCGGGTCCACATAGACATCGACCGTGGCCAGGTTGCTGTGCACCGCCCTCGCGCCCATCCTGATAGACAATGTTTTCCCCTCAACCAACGGGGTGGCGATTGGTATCTCCACTCTGACTTTGGTCTCATTGAAGTCCTTGGCGTACCCTCCGGAGTCGACGCCGTTGAAAGCGAGCTGGAATTTCTGCTGGTCAAAGGTGATGTTTCCGAAGTAGTTGCCAGCTTCCACATTAGTTATGTTGGCTATGAGAGTGAACTGGCTGTATATCTGCGCCCAGAAAGGCACGGTCCCGTCAGTCAGCGGCTTGCCCGGGAACAGATCTCCAGTGATGTTTTCAATGTACAGCGATATCAGGAGCCCGCCGCTTTCGGAGAACGGAGTCTTTGTCACTTGGAACGGCACGTAGTTACGCAGCGAGGCCGGGTCCCTCTTCAATAAGCTGCCCCATGTCCAGTTAGCGTCATAGGCTATCCTCGTTGACTCTCTTGTTCCGCTGAAATCGTTCTGGATGGTCACCGGCAGGTCCCAGGTCACAGTTGTTCCGGAGGGGCTGTAGTCGCCGGTTATCTTAACATTCTTGGACGGGTCAAGAACGCCGTCAACATCGTTCGGCGTTATAGTCGTCTTCAATTTATTATCACTGTCTATGCTTTGATAAAGATAATCATTGAACTTGGCGTAATTCGGATTCTCTATCGCAAAGCCGGTTTCTATCTTGTCCCAGAGCCTGCCGGCGGACGGCTCGGGAATACCCAAGTTAAACCTGAAGTTGTATATTGAGCCGGATTCGAGCAGGCTGTTAGTAACATCGGTTCCGCTCCTGTCGAATATCCCTGCGCTCCTTAGAGTGGTGTCGAGGCGGGCCAGCTGTATCGGCAGGTCTGTGTCGATAGTCAATGGGCCTACCCTCATCTCCGTCTTGAAAGTCTCGCCGTTGTCCGGGTCGACATAGAAAATCTCTACTATCCCCCTCTTGCCCTCGGTCAGATTGAACAGAGCAATGCCCTCATCGTTGGTCTGGTCTCTGTCCATCACCACCCTGCTGACGTCCAAGAGAGTCGCATTGGCGCGGAAAGCGGGTTGGCCATCGACTCTGGTTACCTTCACGACCAGTTTGTATTCCGCAGCGTTGAGCTTTATGGTGATTTGCGATGTCTGGCCAGCGGTGACTGTAGTGCTGGCGTTAGAACAAGCATTAGACTGCACGTTCTGTTTTGAGGCAACCACGCAGTAGCTTCCGGGCAGCAGCCAGTTCCAGCTAACCTGCCCAGTGTCCGAAGTCGTGAGCGGGTCGCGGCCAATAGGCCTTGGTTCGCTGCCCGAGTTATTATATAGAGTGACGGTTACTCCCCTCATAAACACATTGTTATCCGCCCTCATGACAGTCACGGTTATCTTGCCTGTCCTGGCCTCGCCTATGTCGTTAAGTGTGAAAGTGTAAGACTGGCCGCCGTAGACCGTCTCTTCCCTGTATGCTTTCTGCGCCTTGTATAGGCCGAGCCTGTAAGAGGACCCGGCGCTTGCACCGAACGTGACATCTCCGTTTGAGTCAGTGTATTTTGCCGTCCTCAGGTCGACATCGAAGAAAGTCGCCAAGACGCCTTGTATCGGGCTGTTCGAGCTGTCAACGACCTTCACGCTTATCGGGGCGCTCGTGTTGCCGAGATAGACGGTCACAGTCCTCGGCGTTCTCTCAAACTTATAGCTGGTCGCGCTCAGGTATGTCTTGAGAGAGGAGCCTGAAGGCGGGTAGACCAGTATCCTGAAACGCGTGTCCAATTCGCCATTGAAAACCGCGCTCCCTAGATCGTCAGTGGAAACGCTGGTGGTTATTTCCGTCTGGCTGTTGGTCGTGTCCACAAGACGGACTTCCGCCTCCTCGATCGGGGCGCTGGCGTTGTCCTTCACTATAACGGTGAAGTACCCCCGCGGTACGTTCTGCGACGAGCCGGTCAGAGCAACGCACTCGCTAGCCCCTAGGCTGCTGAGCTCTGCGTAGGTATACTCTTTAGATGAATAAGTATCAGTCTTGAATACGTAACTCATGCCAACGATTATAGAAAGCGGGCATGCTGTGATGCTGTCACAGGTGTATATGTTATTTAGAATGCCCGCGCTGTTCTTTTCCCTAACCTCGACCGTGCCAGCGTCCTGCGGAGTTATGCAGAATGTCTTCTGGCTCATGCTTGCACCGCACTGGAGCGTTACCGTGGTAGAGCCGGAAGCATCTTCGACAATGAAACTATGCGGATTAGAATCGCAGCCGCTCTTGTTGACTCTGGCGGAATAACTGCCCGCCTCCAGAGCAGCAACATAACAGCCGTTCGAATCTGTTGTCCCTGATAAAAGTCCTTGTCCGCTTTGCATTATCATTATCGGCGCGCCAGAGACAGTATTGTTCGAGCTGTCCTTGACGCATATAGTGAAACCCGCTCCGCCACCAAAGCCGACAAAGCTAAATAGGACGTAGATTAGTATCAAAAGCAGGGCGACAAAAACCGGAAGCGAGGGTATGCCTCTCTTCTCTAATGGGTCGACTATCTTGTAAACTGGGAGGTGATGCGCCTCTAGCCAGTCCAGCAGGTCGAACCACTTATCCTCAATTTTGTAGTATATATCAGCTATGGAAATAGCACTCACCAAATGGATTAAACCTTCTCTCTATTTAAAAGTTTCCCATGATTATGAGCAATCGCAACCAACCGCGCTGCATGTACACGCCAGGTTAAGGATATGCGGGACCGAGGTGCTGTAGAGGCTGTCCTGGAAGGTTATATTGAAGCTCTGGACTCCCCCGCCGCAAGGCCCCCTGCAAAGCTCGATTATGGCCCTCTTACCAACGTTAGCTCTGAACCAGGCTCCGTTGACATAATCCCTGAGCCCGCCACCAAACTCCGCCTCAAGCTCGTTCTCAAAATCGCCAGCACTCGGCAGCGATATCAATGGAGCGCCCTCAAAATATGTAAATACGTTTTGTGTCTTGTCAAAGAGGGAGTAGAGCGGTTCCGCGGTGGTGTAATTAAAACCGTAGGGGACAATGCTGACGTTGATCATGCTGCCGCTTGCCGGGTTCTGAAACTCCAAGTAGAAGTCTTTCGAGTCAAACTTCGCCGAGTTTATCTTTATATAATACTGGTCGCTCCCGGTCCTTCCGAAGTCGAAGGGTCCGCTTATGCTCTTTAGAGAGTTATGCAGGCTGTCCTGGACGAACGTTGGAGTCCTGAAAGACTGATAGTTCTCGCCCCTCCCGCTCAAGACCTCCTCTATGCTCCCGACCATCCCGTTGAAAATGCCAGTAGTGCTGACCAATTCGGAATAGACGGAAGGAGTCCCCGTTCCAGTTAACCTGTTGTTTACCTCAGTGTTGCAGTCAGGAACGCATTCGAAAGGTATGGCGAGCGCGTCATAGGTCGTTTCCTCCATCTTCGAAAGAATGTACATATCCGCGCTCGCCCTTATCAGCTTGGCAACTACCCCCTGAGAGCTGACTTCATAGGAGGAGCCGATGGTCCTGGTGATCCGGATGTTGTTCTGCACCATTCCCGCGGATATCAGTATCGCCATGACGACTATCGATGTCCCTACCAGAGGCGTAAACAGGCTAAACCCTTTTGAAGAACTTGCTAATCTTTTCATACTTAACGTACCACAGGAAGTAATACACAACTATTATTATTATAAGCATTAGCCTGAACAGAATGTTGTGGGTGAAATCGGCCCATGCCCAATTGCTGTAATATCCTGTCGCCAGAACAGTGAACACCCTTAGCGGGTTTGCGACCAATATTAGCAGTAGGCCAAACAGACAGCCCCACGCTCTTTGCCTCCAGGTTCTGTCCCATGTTGATAGGATGATGGCCAGCAACAGCGCTATTTCTATATCTCCAGCGCACAGGTTGGTTATCTGAGCATATACTCCTTTTACGATTATTGTGGGCTCTATTCCAAAAACTAGCTGTGTTGGAACACCTACCAGATTCAACATGGAATTTGCCGCCTGCGCTGTTACGGACTTTAACGGATACAAATTGATGCTCGAGATGATGAGCCAGAATAAGGTATAAAAAGCAGTAATACCTATTAGAAACTTGAGTCCTTTGATGACTTCTGTCCTGAGGTTGAGTTTACGGTTGCCCACGATTACACCATTAAGAGTGAAGGAGGAAAGAGGTATTTATTAATAGATTACCGAGGGAGCACTTGGGGACCTTCTGTAGCCGACTATCCCCAATGCATGAAAGAAGTCGTCGAAGACCTTTCAAAGACCGGTGCTGATTATGTTGTTCTGGCTGACGTCTATGAGATGATATACAGCGAGGAACAGACCAGGATGCTAAAGCAGATAGGCGAGCTGGCTGACCTGTTCCAGAAGGAGGGGGTCTGGGCATATTCTAGATTGGGCAACGAGGACTGCGATGCCTGCATACCGCCCAGGCATAACGTGGTTGTCCAGGTTGCGCAAGAACTGATAAGATACGACCCGGTTAAGGCTTATCTGACTCTAAGGGACGCGATAAAGAGGGAGCAGGAGAGACTGCCGACACTGACCGCTAAGATGAAAGCCTGCTCAGACACATATCTCAAGACCCTGACTTGGATGCAGGCAGCTTTCGAGAAGACCGACATAATCCAGAAGTTCAGGACAATCCTCCAAAAGCTAGGAAAGATGCCGGAGGGACGGGAGATATATAGAGTGTTTTTCGAGGTCCAGATAAAACCGGCGTTCGTCTCATCCAGGGTATTCTTCCAGGCGCCCAAGGACATAGAGCTGATTGACCAGTATATAGTTGAGGACGCCACAGTCAGCATCTATCGCCATCCGGAGAAAGTACAATACCTGTATTACATCAACCCGCCAGAGTATAACCTGTCGCCTGAAAAATATTTCCTGCTTTCTAAAACGCGGGAGGTAGTGGCCAGCTATCATCCCGAAGGACTAAAGTTCATGACGCCCTCCGAGGTGAAGAGGTATTTCATCAGGATATATGAGACCACGATAAACGACCTGGCCGCGAAAAACAATATTCAGATATCCGGAAAAGAGACGGAACAATTGGCCAAGGTCGTCTCAAGATACACCGTCGGCTACGGCATGATGGAGCTGCTCTTGTCTGACAGGAAGCTCACAGATGTCTACATGGACTCGCCGCTTGGCACCAAACCCGTCTACCTGGTCCACTCGGAATACGGCACTTGTCAGAGCAATGTCATTTTCACAGAGGAGGAGTCGAGAGGAATAATCTCGAGGTTCAGGGCGCAATCAGGCAGGCCGTTCGACGAGGCGCACCCAGTCCTGGACTTAGACCTATCCGACTTGCAGACAAGAGTGTGTGTGATAGGACCACCGCTGGCGCCGGACGGAGTAGCTTTCGCACTCAGGCTCCACAAAGAGACGCCCTGGACCCTTCCGCAGTTCATGGATGTTAAGATGCTAAACTCTTTCTCAGCCGGACTGTTATCTTTCTTAATTGATGCGCAGGCTTCCACCATAGTCACGGGAGCAAGAGGTTCGGGAAAGACATCATTCCTCCAGGCGCTCATGCTAGAGCTGCTCCCGTCTCTGAGGATCATAGTCCAGGAGGATACACTGGAGTTGCCTGTTCCTTTCATGAAAACGCTGGGCTACAATATTCAAAGGCTCAAGACCCAGTCCGCTATCGCCGTATCTAGAATATCCGCGGAAGTGGCACCAGAGGAGGCGCTCAGGACCGCGCTCAGGCTTGGGGACTCAGTACTCATCGTGGGAGAAGTCAGGTCGAAAGAGGCCCAGGTACTGTATGAAGCAATGAGAGTTGGAGCGATAGGGAACACAGTAATGGGGACAATCCACGGTGAAAATGCCTATTCGGTCTGGGACAGGATAGTCAACGACCTAGATGTCCCAAACACCTCGTTCAAGGCAACAGATGTCATAGTCACATGCGCTCCTATAAGGTTCAAGGGTTCGATAAAGAGGGATAGAAGGCTGATTGAGATAACTGAGATTGGAAAGCACTGGTACGAGGATCCGGAGAGGGAGGAAGGGCTGGTCGAGCTAATCCAATATGATACTGCGAAAGATATCCAATCATTCCTTGAGCAGAACATAAAGAAGTCCGAGATGTTCCCGAAGATGGCGAAGAAGAGAGGTCTGAAGGTCACGGACATCCTGGCTGACATAGCTGCCAGGGCCGAGACGAAGCAGTTCCTGGTCGACATGAAGAACAAGCAGTCGATACCCGAACTGTTAGAGGCCAAGTATACTGTTCCTGCTAATGACAAGTGGCTACTGATTCTTGAAAAGCAGAGGGAGATACACGGCGCTGTCGAATTTGAGGAGGCAAAAGAGGAATGGCGGCAGTGGGTAATGCAGAACCAGGTCAAAGAACTAATTTCAAGGAGGCAGGCGATTGAGAAGATTAAGAAGTCCCGCTGAGTACGCTGAGGAGTTCGGCGCGGAAATTTCTGAGAAACCGAAGGAAGAGGCTAAGAGGGAGAACTGGTACATAGGTTTTGCTAGGAGAGCCGGCGCCATGTTCAAGGCCCCGGACAAGTTCACCAAAGAAGAGTATGGCGCTGCGTTGCAGTTCTTGGACTGGGACCTGAAAGCGAGGGAGGTCAATGCCGCTCCGACGCTGGCCCTGATGCTGGGCATAATCGTGTCTGTAATCGGTTTCGCTTATCTTTATTATCTCGTCTTCATAACCGGCGACCTGTACGTATCTTTCGAGGACTTCTCCACAATGATGCCGCTGTTCTATCCTTCCATGGCCCTGATACTGATCCCCTTCATGCTCATTTACTATGTCCAAGGCTATATCCTGAGGGCGGCTGATGCGGAAAAGATGAAGTCCATAGCGCATATCCCAGAGATAGTCAATTATATAATAATGTCGATGAAGCTGAGCTCCAATCTCGAGCGGGCGGTCCAGTTCGCGGGAGAGCACGGCAAAGGCAGAATAGCCGATGACCTCGAAGAGCTCACCTGGCGAATCCAGATAGGGACTTACAAGACGATAGAGCAGGGGCTGGACGAATTGGCCTATAAGTGGGGCCGCTATTCAGAAGAGTTCAAGCACGCTCTAATGCTGATTAGGTCTTCCATTATTGAGGTGGATGAGGCGAAGAGAGCCCTGATACTGGACAAAGCGATGGCTGATGTCCTGGAAGGGATTAAGGACGACATGGAAAAATACGCTGCGGAGATGAGACAGCCCAGCGTCTACCTCTACTACCTAGGAGTCCTCTTGCCGCTGATGCTCATAGTCATGCTGCCGATAGGGTCCATGATGGCCAGCCTGCCTTTGGCTCAGACATGGGTTCTTGTCCTGCTCTACAACCTGGCAATCCCGGTCGGCACGGCTCTCTTCGCACAGAACATCCTGAAAAAGAGGCCGCCGGTATACGTGCCGCCAACCATACCAGACACATATCCCGCCCTGCCAAAGAAGGGGAACATGAAAATAGGGGGCATGGAGATATCCGCAGCCTTCCTGGCGCTTGTGGTCGGCATAGGCACATTCCTGCTCTTCTACCTATTTATCGACCCGATTCTGAACCCCTATCCCCCAAACTATGTGGATGAAGCGATCAGGGCGGCACATTACCCGTTTTTCACGCTGGCCGGAGCTATGATTGGAATTTGCGCAGCCATTTCCGTTTATCTGTATGGCATAAGCGCGTCAAAGAGGAAAGTCCAGAAGAACATAATGTCGATGGAGGTCGAGTTCCAGGACTCAGTCTATGTGCTTGCCTCTCGGCTCGGCGAGAACAGACCGATAGAGGAAGCCATCAGCTATACTGCGGATTTTCTAACGACTGAGAAGATAGCCCTGGTCTTCAGGCGGGCCAGCGAGAACATCACGAACCTAGGGATGACTATAGAGATGGCGCTGTTCGACCCAATATACGGGGCGCTGAAAGATATCCCTTCGGACCTGATAAGAGGCTCTATGCGGATAGTCATAGACTCTATCAACCTCGGCGTCCAGCAGGGAGCGCGCGCCCTGATTTCTCTCTCGATGCAGCTGAGGGATTCGCAGAGGATAAAAGAGAAGATAGCCAGCCTCTTGGAAGAGATAACCTCGATGATGAAATCCATCGCCTTCCTCATCGCCCCGCTAGTATTGGGCATCACAGTAGCGCTCCAGAAGATTATCATAAACGCATTGAAGTCGGTTTCAGTCACAGAGACGACCAGCGCTGCCGGCAGGGATATAGGCATGACCGGCTTTGGCCTAGGAAACCCGGCGATGCTCGAAAGCATACCCACCCCCCCAATTTTCCTGCTGATAATCGCCATATACGTAATCGAGATAACTCTGATACTGATTTACTTCACCAGCAAGATCGAGGAAGGGGAGAACGACCTGGCAGTGAAGATGAACATCGCGGCCAGCCTGCCAATCGCGGTAATCCTGTTCTTCCTGTCGGCTTGGTTCACCAACTCATTCTCCTTCGGGTGACTATCTTGAAAGGCCAGGCATTTTCGACATTCAAAATATTGATAGGGGCCGTCTTCGCAGTTGCCTTGCTGGTTATAGTCTACAACCTCATCTATGTCTCCCCGATCCACGGCACAGACACGCTGAAGGATTTGGTCAAGTCTGCCAGCAACGCACCGGGGCAGTGCTTCTGGAGGGAGACCGCGGATTTCAACGGCGGAGAGATGATAGTCTCCGACATGTTCCTGCCGATAAAAGCCGATTGCCTGCTCTCTAGAAAAGCGCAGGCTTGCCCCTCATGCACCTCTTGCTGCTCCAGCTGCTCGATAGTGCAGAAAATCAGGATGCCGGTGTCTGCAAAATGCGATGCCAGCGGATGCACCGTCTATCTCGGAACCGCAACGTGCTCTTAAATGGCCGAATAGCAATATTTATATATAGCTAAAACCTCTCCTTATACGAGGTGTTCATATGAAAGGTCAGGCATTTGATACTTTCAAGCTGCTGATTGCAGCAGTTGTAGCAATCGCGATACTTGGAATTCTTCTGAATATCCTGAGCAATATGCCCAACTTGACCGCAAACCCGACCAACACGATAAAGACCGCTCTATCGGACGCTTATCAGTCGCAGGGCATCCCCTCAATGAGCTCTTCGAAAGCCGCGTTCAAGAAGAACATAAACTTCCCAAGCACCAACGAGCTGTTCTTGAATGCCGTCGGAGGAAATGGCATAAGCTTCGACTGTAGCGCTTATCTGAAGCCGGATTTGTGCGAAGGCGGCTCAACCCTGATGATAAAGAGAGATTTCCAAGCATATGTGAGCGCTTGTTGCAGTTCATCTGATTGCAAGGTAATAGTTGGCAACGAAACAGCGACATGCCCGTGATTGAATGAACCGAGGAATGGAGTGGACGCCGATATACATGCTGGTAATTTTTGCTATCGCGGCGATTCTTCTTTTCGCGATAGCCAAGCCCATGTTCCAGAATGCAGCGCAATTCGCCCAGACGGCCCCGTTCCTCTTCTTCTAAAACCTTATAAACTAGTTTTGATTAGATAGAATTATGAGAAAGGGGCAGGAAGAGGCACCGCTAGAGCTCCTGTTGGGAGTGACCATACTAACTTTCGTGGTAATACTTGGCTTCTACACCTACCAGAATCTCTGCGCTTCGATGTATGACCAAAAGATGAAGAGTTCGTTATACACATTTGCGGTCGCTCTGGAAGACGCATATCACGGCTCGTTGGATTCTCCGCAACCTGCCCATGTCGACTTTAGTGGAAGCGGTTGCACTGTAGAGCTGCAATCGATAAAGCTGATCAAAGGCCCGGCTTCGGCGTGCATGAAGGCCCTAGGCAAATCCGATTGCTCAGAGCTGGTCGCGCTAACAAAGGACCAAGCTAGCCTGACGACCTATATGGTTGATGTCCCATCCTCTGTCTCCATCAGCATTAAGAAATCATCCACATGCACTGGCTTGAATGCCATGGACCTGAGCACCGCGTTGAATCCTTCTCTCAAGGACTGCGGTTGGGCGGCGAGAGAATATATTTTTACAATTACAAAGACCTCTGCCACCCAGATAGAGATAGAAGTGACCGGGTGATTATTTGAAAGGAATTTCAGTCTGGCTGTTTTCGAAGATAGTGATGCTGGTTTTCCTAATCGTGACCTTCTCCACAGTCCTGGGGTTCCTCAAGCTCACCAACGAGCGGGTCGCAGCCGACTCATCGGATGCGCTCTCGATGCAGATAAAGGACGCGATGCAGTCGACTCTATATGCTAACACGCTGACTTCAGAGGCGGTCGTGCCGATACCGAAGACACTGCCGGAAGTGAGCGAGACTTATGTTTCAGGCAGGCTAAAGACTTATACTGTGCAGGTTAACATGACCGGTCCGATAGACAGGCAGGTAGTATATGCCTCCATCGGATGGGGTGGCGCTCCAACTGCCTATATCTCAGCGTCATCATTCGTCACCAGCGGCATCACCATTGACCCGCCGCAGGGCGTTTCATTCATCTCTGAGGACTACCGCTATTTCATAGTCAAGAAGCAGCTAGCACCGACCGGGACAAAGCTCTGCTTCAAAGCCTGCAAGACAAGCACATTTACCAGCTGCATAGGGTGTACGACATGAGAAAAGGATTCATAGGACCGATAGGAGACGACCTTCCATCAATAATATCGATTGTCCTAGCTCTCGGCCTCTTTTTCAGCGGAGTCACCTATGCCCTGGACACCTACAACCAGAAGATAGCGGACATGGAGCTGCTGAAGGGTTCTGTCGAGATAGCGAGAGCAGTCATGGAAAACGGAACCGTATCTACAGTAAAAACAAAGAAAGCGGATGAAGTCGCCTACTCTTACAGCCTGTTCTATGACGCGTATCTGAACGACGCGGCGAACTCCTGCCCGGCAAAAGCGCACAGGTTCAGCTATCTGGTCGCCGATTCGTCCAGCGGAGATATCGAACTGGCCAAGTTAGTTATATGCACCTGGAGAAGATGATATGAGAGGCCAAGCAGCAGTCATGGATGGGATGATTTTCATGCTCATCGCAGCAGGAGCAGCCACTCTGTTACTGTTTACCTCGAGCCTGTATTCAGCCTCGACCAACAACCAGATCATGAAGATTTACAACCAGGAGTACGGCGGAAACGCCCTGGTGGCACTGCACTATGCGAAAGACAATAATGGAGCATGGTTCTGGAACGAGCTTAGGGGCAGGTTTGATGCCGGAGTAACCCCAACAGACATTGCCTTCTACCTGTCGAGCGCGAGCGGAGCCAAGCAGGTTTGGGAGAACCTGACTTACTCTTCGCCTGCCGGAGGAACGACCTATCTTTGTTTCAAGAGTGTGGCCAGCAATTACTGCTGCGGAAAGAACTCATCCGGTTTCAGCTGTTTGCGGAATAACCCTCCAGATGAGTTCGTCAATAGGACGGTCTACACGTCTTCTGTCAAAATAACCTCGGATACTACTATATTCCTCAAGCTTTTCTACTGAGCCTTTCCCTGACTGCCGCCACCATCACCGGAAAGACTATCGTGCTGTCCGAATAGACGCATGCGAACTTGCTCTTCCGAGTCAGCTTCCCCCAAGAAATAGCTTCTTCCAAAGTAGCGCCAGACAGACCGCCGCTCTCAGGCCGGTCTAGGGTAATCTGTATAGCGTAGTTATGCGGGCCTGGGATTAGAGCTGATTGCAGAGCGAAGTTTTTAGGGACGCCACCACCGAGAGAGATTACGCCGCGGTTCTTGTGCTCATAGACCCAGTCAATGACCTGTTTTATATCCTTGAGCGGGTCGAGCTTTACTTTCCTGTCCTGAGAATGAATCCAGAGCTGTATCCCAAGAATAGAATCTTCGAGTGCAGGAACAAATAATGGGATTTTCTTCAGATACGCCTGCCTCACTATACTCCCTTCATCATTAATCCTCTTGCCTATCTCCGACATAATCTCGGGAGTGGAATAATGGTCTTCCTTGATATCAGAGAATACTTTTTGTATGCCTTTCTCGAAGCCGATGCTTGTAGAATCGGGCGAGGCGACGTCATATATCCTCGAGATTCCCTTTTTCCTGAAAGCTTCATCATCCACCTTGTCTCCGCAGATGTAATACTTTTCACCGAAGGCGCAGGCCAGGTCATGCGTAACGTTTGCCCCGGTCGTGACTATCAGGTCGACCATCCCGTCCCTGATTAGACCGGATATGACCTTCCTCATCCCGCCAGGAACCATAGCTCCGGCGAAGGCAAGCATCACAGAGCTCTTCTTTTTGAGCATCTCTTCATATATGTCCACGGCTTTTGCCAGATTGCCTGCCTGGAACACGCCAGACCGTCCGAAAGCTCTCACCAGCTCATCAACTGACATTTTGTTCTTTATCTCGATAGGTTTGACTTCTTTCATAGAAATCCCAGAACCAGTAGTTAAGGCTCTTTTTCCTTTCTAAACCTTATCCTGACAAACAGCAGTCCGCCAGCCAATGCTATCGCAAACAAGACTAACTCTAGTCCATCGGGAGTCCAGGGCAGTGCAGCCAGCATCCTTTTGAAAGGATCTATTTCCTCTCCAGTATCCACCGGTCTAGTGCCCATCGGCGACGGGCCGGGCAGCATCATTGATATCCCGCCACCGCCGTACAATGAGAAGGCTGGATTTAGAGCAAACGGGAACTCGTTCTTTATCGATATGCTTCCAGTGTTGGGGTTCCACATCATAGAACCGCCCATCCCGCCAGTCCATAACAGGGGTATGGGCGCCTGTGCATCGACCCTGAACTGCGGCTGTCCATTAGGTCCTTTTTCCATATGCAGGCAGCTCTCGACGCGGTTCTCATCAAGGACCCTCCAACCACCCAGTCCTCCGCCGCAGGTCTGGTCAAAGCCCAGCACCTGGTAAGTCTTCATAACCCCAGTAGGATCAACAACAGTGACCATGCTGTCATCAAAGCTTATGGACGAGTTTTTGGTTCCCTGGACATCGACGAAGCACATGCCGGCAAGCAGGGTGTTCCACTGGTTCTGCTGGTCCTCATCGTCAGTCTCTATCGCTGTCCTGAAGCCTTTCGTCCCATCGACATAGCACTCCTCCATCTTGTACATATTTATTTCGTCCTTGTCCGCCGTTACCAGGTTATAGATGAACACGTGATAGACGTCAGTGAAGTCGGCTGCCTGCGCTCCGCCTACCTGCGGCTGGCCGAATCCAGACCTGACCAGAGCATTGGAGAATCCTATAGCCCCCTCCGTCCCTAGCGCAAAGTCGCACATCACTTGGTCCTTGCTGTCTATTATCTCCACCTTGCCGTCAGTATCTCTGTAAACCTTTATGTGGCTATCGTTAAATCTGAATATCTCCCTGTTGCCATAGGTCTCGTTGTTGGCGCAGGTCTTCTCCTCGAAGAACTGGACCGCAACATCATTGCCGTCAAACCATACCAGGCCGCTGGGGGTATAGACCGATTCGAACTTCCCGAATGAGTCTCCGGCTAAAGCCTCTTGGGCAGCGGACATGCCGGTGAGATTCATGACTCCTTCCTTGAAGCAGGCATCGTTCAGCTCTAATCTGTCCGGATAGATTTTAAAGAATTCGCTGTCCTTCTTTTTGACCTCGATGACCCTTTGCGCTATTCCGAGATAGCCCTCGTCCATGTTCACTCTCAGGCTCAGGGCCTGCGGCACCCCGTCCAACAGCAGGTTCCCGTTCGAGTCAAATAGCCTATACCCGTTCTGGCTCATGCAGACAAAGCCGTCTCCTTTCCTCTGGCAGAAGTCTATGTTGCAGGTGCCTCCCTGGAACCACCTTATGTTGGCGTCCTTGAAATGCATGAAATAGACCTCCTTCCCGACAACGCTGACCAGAGGAGTGTCTTTTGCATCCACCTGTATGTGCATCACCTGCTGCTTCATGTTTTCTGACAAAGCGTTGAACTGGGAGCCTATCTCCGGAGCGAACAGGTCGAACACCTTCGCAGCCCCTACTCTCAACTCCTTGAACATATCATTGGTCGTGTTCTTCAATTCCGCGGGCGATTGTATGTACTTGTAAGACAGAGCCTCGAATTCGGTATCAAGGCAGGTCTGGAGATTTGTAGTAATCCTCTCTATATCATTGCTTTCGAAATAGCTTATTCCCAATTGGACTAAGTCAGCGGCAAGGCCGACAAGCATGACCGGAGTTCCTGGCGCCATGGAGGTGGCTGCAGAGACGGATGAAGCTACCACTCTCATCCCTCTCATGAATCCGATTTTCTTCTTGTCATCCTCGTTGAACTTGTTAATGCAAAGGTTGTTCCTGTCTATCTTAGTGGTGTCCATCATCTCACCGAAGCCGGCTTTAGCAGTGGTTATGACCACAGGCGCGCCGAAGAGCACCGCGAAAATCGATGAGACTGCAGTGATTACCCCCCCTCCGGAAGCGACTATCGAGGCTCCGGCAGGCAGCGCAGCAATCATAGTCGCTAATGCCATGCTGTTCCTAAACTGCCTCATCGCAGGGAGCATCGAGTCCAACGGGGTCCTGAATTGGTCATTGGCTTCGCTCACAACGCCGTAGATATTGACATTTGACAGATGCAGGTTAAGAGCGCTTATGCCCGAGGGAGTATATCCTTGCGGATGTTCGAAGTTGTATATCAGGGTGTCCTTCGGGAACGATGAGACGAAGCCCCAGCGCTTTGAGTTGGTGTCATCCTTTGGCGGGATTATAACGTTCATGGCAGTGTCCGAAGCAGCGCCAGTGAGCAGAGCGTCCTGGTCCATTATGAAGACTATGTCCTGTATGTTCTTTATTTTCTTTTGGAGAGAATTCATATCATTTGATTTAATCCCGATGGCAGAAACTAAAAACTGGTCGACCATGTTGTTCAGGAATTTTCCAAGCTCAAGAACACCGGCGCTCTTCTTCACATCGACATAGTGGAGTTCGTTGTTCTTGTCAGCAAGGTTCTCCAGGTCATTATTTAGAGAGAACGTGACGACGCTTGATTCGAAATAGGGGCTGGCCAAAAGATTATTCCTTATCCAAAGCGAGCCCATGAAAAGAGACTGGGCAATCTGGGTCGTCCTCAATAGCTTTCCAACCATCCCACCGAACTTCTGCGATAGGAAGTGGGACACGAATAAAGCCGCTTTCGAGCCGCCAAATTTGGTCGTTCCTTTTATCGCGGCCATCACTTCTGGACTGGTCTTCGGGATTTTTCCGCCGCTAATACCGCTACTGACCGCATCAATGCCCCTTGACACCTTGAACTGGTCCACGCCCTTATCGGTAATTGCTGTGCCCAAGTTGAAATTCCCGTAAGCAAGGTCGCCGGCAGACTGCAGGGTGTCTCCCTCAATTTTTAATTGATTGATTGCCGCGTCTCTAGTTATTGCTGTTGGATTCGCTTCCAAATACTGTCTAGCAACCGCCTCTGTTACAGATGAAGGAGTATCTGGATTTATTGCTTTTTTTGCAAGATACATTTTAGCATCATCTATCTGTATGGCATCAGGACTGGTTTTTAATTTCTTGCCTAGAGTTATCATTTCATTGCCAGTCACTATGCCGCCTTCCCTCGTAGGTACTACGTCGCCTATCCTGGTAGTGCCATACCACGACTTGTAAACAGTAAGGTCATCCAGCGTTTCGGTATAAAAACCGCCCACGTCGTCCAAGAACCTTTGATCTAGTATGCTCCTGACATCGGCATTTGGCTGCTTCAGCGCGGTTAGCCCGCCCTCTATCTTGTCCGCTCCTTTGCTCATCTTGCTGACCTTTAACATTCCCTTGCTTGCGCTTTTAATGAAATTCCTCTCAATCAATCCGCTTCCAAAAGTTTTTAATTTATCTCCGAGCCCGAGCTTAGCAAAGCTCACGCCGGTACTGGCCACTCCGCCGACCATCGACAGGACATTGGCAGTGGCTATCCACCTGTCCATCCAGTTCATGCTTCTGATGAAATTCATGAAGTCTATCCTGGTGATTGGGAAGAACAGGTTGTTGTCAGAATTGAGCGTGAACTGCGCATCGCTGCTCTCGACAACAGAGCTAGGCGCATCCGTCTCCA
>Ga0315296_10002300_pt1 | contig 16326 bp, 13 predicted proteins | sample YL17G14_18_MG_FD_203921 | JGI IMG/M metagenome (GOLD analysis project Ga0315296, IMG submission 203921) | Sediment microbial communities from Yellowstone Lake, YNP, Wyoming, USA - YL17G14_18 | ecosystem: Environmental > Aquatic > Freshwater > Lake > Sediment | place: USA: Wyoming | collected... | reverse complement strand
GTCTTTGGTTTTTAGCCGTAAGAATTTGTGGCTTGTTTTTACCAAGCCTAAGGTTGAGTGTCTGATTGTTTCTAGTACTCAGCGTCAGAGCATGATTATGTTTGACTATTGTTATCATACGGTTCAGTCTAATTCTCTTATGCGGGAGATGATTAAGCATCCGGGTACGACTCGTACGACTATTCGTTTGAAGCAGCCGTTGGGTGGAAAGCTTGTGGCTCTGCCTTGTTCTCCTGACAGGCTTCGGGGTTTTCATCCAGACTGGGTTTTCTGTGATGAAGCTTCTATCGTGCCTAGTGAGATGATTACTTCGGAGATTATGATGATGTTGACGAAGCCTGACGGCCATTTTGTCTTGAGCGGGACTCCTAAGGGCTTGGACCATTTTTTGCATCATGCGTTTTCCGATCCGAAGCGTTACAGTGTGCATCATTATCCGTCTCATTCTAGCCCGCTGGTTAGCAAGGAAAGGCTTGATCAATGGAAGCTGGACATGACGCAGGATGAGTGGACAAGGGAAGTTGAAGCCCAGTGGACGCAGTTGACAAACGTGTTTTTCCCAATGGACTTGATTATAGGCTGTGTGGATTCGGAGCTCGGTGACCCGGATTCATCAAATCGCTCTTTTGAGGACTTGGAGACGATTGAGAAAAGCCGGCTTCGCGGATCATTTTACGCTGGGTTAGACATTGGGAAGCAAATGGATCACAGTGTGCTAGCTGTGGTTCAGAAAGCTGATGATAAGCGCCGGCTTGTCTATAAGTATGAGTTTCCTTTGGGGACGCCTTACCCTGATGTTATAGGTCACGTGGCTAGGGCGGATCAGGTGTTTGGCTTTGTGAGTATCCTTGTGGATAAGACTGGGGTTGGGGACGTGATTGTTGACGAGATGGATGAACGTGGTCTTTCTAATGTTAAAGGTTTGGTGTTTACGGATCGTTGGAAGGAAGAGATACTAACATACGTGAAGTTGTTGATGGAGCAGAAGAAACTTGGAATATCATCCGATGATTCTGCATTGATTGCGCAGATGAATGAGCAGCAGTTTGAGTATTTGCAGCCCAAGACAGCGCGAGAACATATTCACATGAAATTCTGGCATCCGCTACGCAGACATGACGATCAACTGTTCGCTTTAGCACTCGCATGCTACGCAAGCAAAGAAGAAGAACCCTTCATCGCAGTACTATCTACTAGCTGAAGACTGTAACTCGTGTTCGTAGCCTTGTGGGTTCAGGATGTTGAGCAAGAGACTCTGCTATTTCTGAGCCTAGCGCGCGCGATACAGAGACTTTCATGTTCCTTATACTGCATTCGCAGCTTGTTCCGCCTTTTCCTTAGGAACCACATCCGCATCCTAGCGATCCAAGCTTCGCTTTTATGGGTCCCCTTTTAGAATTCCTCAATCTCTTGTTTGACTGTCAAGATGTTCGTCTACCCAGCGAATTCGCACTCGAGTCTCCACTTTACTCTGCAAACCGAAGAATAAAATACAACAGAGAGGAATGTTTTTTACAAACTATACACCAGTATTCTTTCGTTGAATGATCAGATAATTAGCGGGAAAGAGCTGAGGTGTGATCGGCTCGTCGTCTTACCAAGAACGTCATCTTCTCTATATACTTGGAACTTTCAATCCTAATCTTGCTAGGGATTGCGCCTACAGAGCTAATTGCTGCAGTTACTGCGAATCAGTGCAGAAATCGCTAAAGCCGCGTTGGATAGAAAGCAGAAGCGGGACTTTGATCGGCTACAGGCTGCAATTGAATGATCCCTACTACTTTGCTCTCTCTCATCCTCTCTCGACTTTTAGACGATCAGAAAAATACTGGGTCGGTAACGAAGACGCAGAATTCTGTGCTAAACTAGGCATGATTCCTGCATACATGCTTAATCTGAACAGATTTACTCTTCTGAAGCTTTGGGGGGACACAGCCAAAAAGCTTTTTGTGCCAACAGCTGAGCCGATACCAGAAGAGGGATACGTCTACTGGAAGTTGGCACCAAGCATATCGGGGCGCCCCGCTGAACTATCAAGCATGAATTTCGTCCTCAAGCAGAATGCCGACATGCTTTCGTACGAAGGACAAGCTTGTGATTCTTTTGAGGACTACTTCACTTTTTGTTTTTGGTCCTTTCCAGAAAGGACCTATGTCTCCAATATGGACCTTGGAAAAGAGAAGGATATGCCCGTAGAAATGGTTACACTGTGGGGATTGAAAAAGGAGCAGTCAAACTACGCACTCCACAGAATTAGTGATGTCGTGTTGACAAAGAATGTAGCTCGTTCCTTGGAAGATGAAGAAAAGCGCGGGCAGTTCTACATAAACGGCATCGTTTCCCAATTTAGAAAAAGAGAGAGGAAGTTCCCGACACTGACAGCGGTGGCTCTGTATGAAGTGTCTAACATTGAACTGATGATGTCTGTAATAGGGATGGTGGTTTTGGAAAGATTCCAAGAGAGCTCTTCGTTTTCTCTGGTTGGAACTCTTGACGAAATCAAGAAAGAAACCGAAAACGTTCTGCGTATACTCCTCCGCAGAGCAACATTGGACAAAACTATAGGAGACAGCATCTCGGATCAGTTTTCGACCTCTATGGAATATCTGAACCCCCAAGTGATTACGGATGGAAATGATGTCTTCTTTATGCATCCTTCCGTCTTTGTAGCACTGCTGGAGCAGGGGCTTCTTGACCGACTGAAAAAGGATAAGCAAAACATAGTTAGCGCTCTGAGATTGCTCGATGTCGTCGCGTCTGGAGAAAGCGCTACTCGGATACGCAGTTCAAAGGAGAGCGAATACTTGAGGAGCAAGGGAATCTTTGCAGAGATAGTCGTCTCTGCCTTAAGACCTGCAATAGACCAAATCATGTTTTCGCGGATTGCGAGAAGCCGAGAGTTCAGGGCTTCATTTGAAGGCACAATCGCTGATAAGGAAGCTGAACCCTCACAAAGAGTTCGAAAGTCGAACACTTTGCACCCAGATCGGATCGCATCCATAGACGTTGTCACTGAAAAAGACCAAGATATCTTTCAGAACCTAAGGGAAGAGGTAAAGAAACTGAGAAAGGCTCAAGCAGACGACTAGAAAGGCTTGATCGCCTTTGTTCTTTTGTCTCGGGAAAGCATGTCCACGAGGCTGCCTATTCTTGCAGCCGAAGGCCCATCTACTATTACGGCTATTTCATGGTTCAGGATGAGCCCTTTCCAAGATAGGTTGGAAGAACCAATCAATGCCTTTTTGCGGTCGACTACGATTATTTTGGCGTGAAGATCCTCATTTTTGGCTTTGGGGCTAAACTGGAATAGGCTAAAGTGAGGGAATTGATGGAGCAAATCCATGATCATATTTTGCATTTTCCTAGGCTGATTTCCAAAGCGATTCACCACCAAAGTAACCTTCACTCCGCGAGTCAGGCAATTGGCAACTAACCTAACAAAGCCTTCGGCACCGCTTGTAATTACATATGCTGCAATCTGTATTTCATCGGTAGCACTCAGTAGAATTTCCTCGATGGTGGAATCAATTGAGCGAATGCCTCGCCCCATCCAAGCCAGACCTGTAACTACTATTGTTACTTTGTCTGCACTTGCTTCGGTCATAAGATACTCTCTCTCAAGAGATTCCTATCAAGATACAGATTCCCGGATTCACATGATGTCTCAGAAACTAGCAAACAAGCGTAGCATGCAGCTCCATTGAACCTATCGCTAGTAACCCTCTGTTCTGTGCATAGCGGATCGTTTGAACAGGAGCTGATGTTTCGTAATGCTGCCGATACCACTCTGTTGAATTCTGGAACCAAGGCGATAAGACCGCCGAGGCTCCCATCTCCCCCATGTTGAGATGTGTATATGAGAACTCCTCCAGAGATGTTGTGACTGCTCTCAGCGAGTGTGATATAGATTCTTTCTCTAATAGAAGCAGCAGAATATCCCGAATCGATTGATAGCGCCGTAATCAGCCTATGAGAAAGCGTATGCCACCAAACGGAGACCGGGTGGAATTGGAGGCTATGTCTTTTGCTGGATTCAGTTTGCCACATTGCTAGAGTCTCAGAATCTCTGAAAGTTAGTGACTGCCCGGGAAAGAGATCGACGAATATTCCTTCACCGTAGAGCTCAACACCCACATACCAGCGATCAAACCCATCTCGGTAGAATGTTTCCACCATTGTTGGGGTAGGGCCTCCCACAGGTCGTCGATATCCCTTTTGAGCAATCACAACGCGCAAACGCTTGACGGGAGTGATTCGCAGGGCAATGCTGGGCGACAGGTTAGTCCTGATAACCGAATCCTTGTCAACCTCGAAGTCATGTGGATGAGGAGACGGACGAGGCGGGGCACCACGAAGGGCAGCATTCTGTAGAGCTTGGAACTCCTTCCTCTTCACGTCAGCAAAGGTGATGTTCGGCTGAGGTGGCTCGGTGATATCGCCAATAGCAGAAAGAACCTCCTCCTCAGGAGCGCTCTCTATTTCAGAGATCACTATTGGATTGATGTCGGGGATCGATCGTGCCGCTGTTTTGAGTCTGGTCAGCAGTTTGTCTTTTGTCCACGAAGTCTCGGCAGCCAATATAGGGACTATTCGTGGGTTCTCCAATAGTCTGTGAAGAAGAGTGGTTCTGGGAGGAATGGTCAAGGCAGATACGGTTTCTGCCACTCTTAGATTGCTGGCATTTCTAAGAATCACCCAAGACTGCTCGTCGCACAATTCTTGAATCCCGCTCTCTGGGAATCTACCTGAGCAGGTCGATTTGATATTGTATATGTCCTGTAAGGTTGCACTAGCCGGGCACTGACGGCACTGCAACGTAATGTCCCGGAGAGTGCTTCCTGCTTCTATCCAGTTATAAAGAGCACCATCACAAGTCTTGTCACCCTTATGAACAATACCTCTCCAATTCACGTCATCCAAGTGCCCTCTTGGACAGGCACGCACGAATCTGATTGCCTCATGTTGAGAGGCTTTGTTTCGGTCACAGCTTGGGCATCTGGTTGTACCATCTGCAGTAAGCTCGTAGAGAATCCGGTGATCCTGGCAAAGAGCCCATCGAGGAAAACGACCAGTCTTGAATAGAAAGCGTTCGTCTGGGATCTGCAGATCAGCATTTGTTGGTAATGCACAGATTCTCCCTCCTCCTAGGAGAGCACCAACATTGGGATCCTTGATTTCATATCTGTTGCTCAGCTGAATTGAAGTATCCGTCTGACTGAATACTCGCCCCCAGTCTTTGTAGTCGAGTATCATGCGCGGACCGCTGGGAGTTTCGAGTATGCTTCCAACTCCATAAGTCAACACGAATTGAGAGGGTCTGATAGCTTGTCCTCTACTCAACGCTATCCCTCAAATGTCGTTGTTGATTCAACCTCTCTAAGCGATTGCGGCGCGTTTCTAAATACAATAGTCAGCCCACGTACTTCGTGTTGCACGTCACCCAGAACAACCGGGTTCTCAGGTTCTCTGATCATAGTTGGCTCGTAATAGACCAAAGACTGCTCGCCCTTCGCAGCAGCTTCCCATCTGTCCAGTTCTGAAGCCATTTCATTCTGGCACACATTCGACTGAGGTCTACATCCATCTGGTTGGCTTCGAGATCTTTCCTCGACAGCCCCTATCAATGATTGAATTTCCTTGGATCCTCTGTCGGTTTTCATTCTACGGCACCCACTCAATCCAGCTCGACCGCCCGTGCGTGTATATAGCTGTTCATGAGCCCATTCGTTGCTCACTGGGGTGGCCGATATCATCTTGGCATTCCTGAGCAGAGCCACAGCCATGGGACCTAGGGCTCGTTCTCTGGCCCTTGGGGAAAATGGATGAACGGTTATTGGCTCTACGTATCTGGACAATGCACGATGATACCCCACGAAAAATTCGTAGTGGTCTAGATCACGTGGTCTGGTCGCTCTAAGGAAAGTTATCACGAGCCCTCCCATCATTCGACCAACTCGTCCGGTAGCTTGAATGTAGTTGGCGGTCGTTTTTGGCTGGCCGTGAACAACCATGAGGCCGAGTCTATCCACGTCCACGCCTGTTCCGAACATCGACGTAGAGAAGACAGCATCAATGTTGTTGTCTGGGAATTTCGCCAGTTGCTCAAGTGCTATTGGAATCTGCGATGATTCCATTCTACTCGAAAGCTCCAAATGAGCCTCTAACGGTCTGAGTCTAGTGCTCGTTTGCCTAAGCCTTTCTCGTATGTCCCCTCTAAAGAGCCCAAGAGCGGCTGCCAGTTCCCTGATCGCATTGAAATATCCGACAATTGTCCAGAATTGATCGGCTTCTCTATTGTTGGTCCCATGTGAGAGTCTTAGTTCGTAGGCTTCTCTGAGCAGCGCTGTCCAAATTCTGACAGTGGGTGTGTGAGGACCGTGGCCAGGGGCACAAACGCCTAGATAGAGGCGACCAGCCGGACGACTGTTTAGTGGGTGTTCTTCTTTTGTATGTGAGAAGAAATCATCCTCAATCGACAATCCCGGAGGCGGAAAGACTGCCAGCCTTCGATTAAATACTGCCCTAACTTGCGCTGAGGCGTGACGTACAGTGGCAGTCGACGCCACATATTTTGGTCGAACGGTGGTTTTGTCAATCAATTTGCTTGCTAGAATGTCAATCGCTGTTTCGTAAATCCCCACCATCGAACCAAGAGGTCCCTCTATGAGATGGAGCTCGTCTTGAACTATCAGGTCTGGAGGATCAAATCTCGAAACAGAAATGATTTCTCCTCCGTGCAGGTCTCCTCTATCTGGGGGGGCTTCGTCCCGGTAGTATCCCCAGCATGTATCAAACTTGGCCACGTTCCCAAACAAGGCAGCCGCCTTCGGTTCATATGATAGCCTCGCAAACTTGTCTACCGTTGCGATAACCAGAGAAGGACACCTGTGGTAAATCTGATCATCAACAACATACGCAGAGATTGGGACTCCATATCCATATCCCTTTTTTCCAGGAATTCTAAAAGGATCTAAAATCGGACCGAGCTGACGGCCCTCTGAAGACGATGGAACGAATTCAAACCAATGGATCTTATTCAGTTCGCATTGTGGGTCTGGGCAATGTATCTCAAAATCGACGGCTTCTCTCTGAATATCCCATCTTCTGACGAAATAGCCTGGTCGGCTTGCTCGAGCAAACTCGCCTCTGCAATCTGCGCCTAGTGCAGGTGAAACATAATTTTGCCACCATCTGTCTATGATATCAGCCCCTATCTTATTTTTCGTGAAGAATCTGATCGAAACTACGTAATATCTGGCCGAAGGCAATGAGGTTACCTTGCAGTTGTGCACTTCAAATCCCAAACCTCCCATCGTAGCCACATTGGGAGCGGGTGTAGTGCGTGAGGAGACCACAAAGTGCATAGTGTATTCCTTGGGGGGAAGACTGGGGTCCTTAGGAGTGGATAGAATGCTTCCGCACACAGGACATGTGAGTATTTGGGCGGGCTCACTTTCTGTTAGTCTCTTGACCCTGAATCTGGTGCCCGCATAAATATGCAATCCCCTAAGCAAGCTAACTGCGCCTGGATAACGAACCTCACGACGCGAGAAGGCATCCCAGCCTTTGTGATCTACTAGGCGATTGGGCGTTACGTCTTGTCCTACCCATAAACCGATTGAGAACCGAGTTTTCCCCCAAGCGTGTTCCTCAGTTTGCGAGAAGCCTTGCGGTTGCCAGTTCTTGGCTCGCAAATAATCACAAGCTGTAATTGCATACAACGCTCTTCGAAATTGCTGAATAGTAAGCATTCGAAGTGTATATCTTGACAAAACACCAGTTCCGGCTCCGTCGCTTGCCATATCTCTATTGCGCCTTCTTCGCAGAGCCAAGCTAAAGATACTTAGGCCAACGTACGCTTCTGTCTTCCCAGCTGCGGTCGGGAACCATAGGAGATCGCACGTCAGCCTATCATAGTGATCTTCCTTTACAATACTTGGAATACATTGAAGAATGAAAGCGATCTGAAACAGACGCCAAAGCAATGGTTCTCCAGTTTTCCAGACCGATTGCTGGTCCATTACCTTGTTCATGAAACAAAAAGCTAATCGCGCATCTATATCAGTCCGCAACAGATTGATTCCTTCTCTAACGCGTTGATCAGAGCTCTCACAAAGCATAATGTTGCGGCGAGCTGAATCCCTGCGGTGTGGAGGCAGATCTGCAATCAAGTTTTTCTGATGCTCGATCCATTTCGTAAACGCATCTGCAATGGGTTCAAGCGATAACCCCAGATCACCGGGATTCCATGTCTCCGCCAAAGTGGCAGCCTTCAGGTCTTTCAGGTTGGCGCCTTCAAGCTTAGGCCTCATTGTCACTTGCTGGACAGGATAACAGGGAAGGAATTCCGTTCTGACATCAGGGTTCGCAAATGCACTTCTATCGGGTTCTTCCACTACCTCTGAATCAACCCAAAAGAAAGGAGCCGCATTTGGCCTATTCTGGTTATCTTGTGCATTCTCGCAAGGTCGCTCAGGATCCACTTCTTTCCATGTTACTCCGCACAGATGCCCCCTAGCCAACGCTGTTCGTTTCCTATACAAAAGAGAAAGACTTGCTTCCTCATTTTCTTCTTCTTGCCCCCCGATTATGGGCATTATTGAAGTACCTTTTTCACAAACTACTCGAAGCTGAGGTTGGAATACATGTTCTTCCGTACGCGGATACTTTTCGTTGGACATAGGAGTCTCATTTACGAGATAGATCGAAACATGATGATTGCCTTCGGCAGTCTTTGTTGAACGGAGAGATATTCGAATCCCCTTGTCTCGGAAAAGCTCATCGTCCTTCCTCACGTCTATGTCGTGCTTGATGAACCTGTAGGGTTGGCGTTGCCATTTCCTCTCCCCCGCCCTTATGTACCTTGCCCAAGTTGCACAAAGACCCATCAAAAGCGAGCTTTCCCCATCCACTACAAAAGATATCCCAATCGATTTTGGCAAAGCACGCGGATCCAATTGGAGATTCAATTCAATTGGATCAATGTGGTCAGCAGTGTCATCGTCCTCACCGGTTCCAACTTCAACGGTCTGAAAATCTGATCGACCATAAAAGGCAAGAGCGCCTCTGAAATAGTCTTTGGGTTCGATGACACCGACCAAATATTCACCTCTGGGATCGAAGTCTATTTGTTCGCGTGATCCTCCCCTAGGACCAAGCAACTCCTTACTGACAGCTATGAGCATGCGATCTCGTGATGACATTCTTATCGGATTCACTATGTGGCAAAGCACTAAAGAGCTTTTAGCCTATCATCTCAGCATTATATCTGCCTCGGCGTTGAGGTAGAGAATATTGAGAAGACGGTTTCTTCGAGAATCTGTCATGGTTGCGGGCGAGAAAAAGAAAGAAGCCTTTGCTGCGAGATTGTTGAAATGGGGTAAGAGAAATAGACGTGATTTCTCCTGGAGGAAGGAAACTGATGCCTTCCACATATTGGTCGCGGAAATCATGCTTCAAAGAACCAGTGCGGTGCAGGTTGAACCAGTCTACAGAAAGTTCATTGCCGAATACCCACTAGTGCACAATCTGGCCAGTGCCCCCATCAAGAATGTCTTGGGTGACCTAAGGCCGCTTGGCCTCAGATACCGCGCAGTTCGACTCAAGCAAGTCGCCAACATACTAGAAACTCAGTTCAGGGGAAAGGTTCCAGACAGTGAAAAAGAGTTGCTTGGTCTGCCAGGGATAGGAAAATACGTGGCGAACGCCGTTCAGTGCTTTGCTTTCAAGAAAGACCTTCCTTTGGTCGATTCGAATGTTCTGAGAGTCATTAACAGAATTTTCTCCATCAAATCAATCCCAGACTCGCACAAAAAGCTCCAAATATGGGATTTTATGTCGAGCATGATTCCAGAAGGAAGAGCGAAGGAGTTCAACATCTCGCTATTGGATTTTGCAGGGGTCATTTGTACTCCCAGAAAACCCAACCATGAAATCTGTCCCATGAGAGGCATTTGCGACTTCCACAAGTTCGGGAATTCACGCCACGACGCTTAATCTGGGATGCCGCTGAATCACTGCATTCTTGATTTTCAAGGCGATTGCTTTCGCCAAAAGTGGAGGAACGGCATTCCCGACCTGTTTGAATTGACTACTCCTCGAACCCATGAATAGGAACCTGTCAGGGAAACTCTGTAACCTTGCTGCTTCACGCACTGTGATTGTTCTTGATTGAGTTGGATGAATGTAGACATAACCGTCTTTGCAGAGATGGGCGGTCACTGTCCAAGCCGGCCTATCCTTCCACAATCTCTTGAACTTGTCATTGAAAATATCGTCTCGATATCCGTAGGACTCCCTGATTTCTCGGGGTAAATCCTTCCACTTATCTCCAGGTCGCATGTGCCTAAAAGTAACTAGGTCTTTCTTGCCATGAGGCCTCGCAACATGATTGAAAACCATGCGTGAACCCTCTCTTGCCCATTCTTGGTAAGGATGCAAAGCTGGCTTGTTGTATTCCATCTCTTCTGAGCCTTTATTTTGTTTGAGAGAGGGCAAATCCCCTATTGAACTCCAGACATCAACAACCTGATCGGCCGATGATCTGTTGTCGCCATTGCCAAGATTTCTGAGAAAGGAATTGGCAATCCCGAGCCTGTTTCCTAAAAAGAAGACTCGTCTTCTATGTTGGGGCACTCCAAAGTTGACAGCGTCCAATATCGCGTGGTCTACTGCATACCCTATGCCCGCTAACTCCTTCTCTATATCGCCAATAAGCTGCCCATCTCTGTATGAAACCATTCCGCTGACGTTTTCCATGAGGAGGAATTTTGGAGCAAGCTCAACTACAATCCTAGCGAATTCTCTGTAGAGTAGATTACGCGGATCATCAATAAGGCGAGGCTCACCATTACCAAGATTCCAGATGCCTTTCTTAACAAGCGAGGCTATCTTCACTCGGCCTACATTTGAGAAACCCTGACAAGGCGGTCCACCTATTACGACGTCGATGTCTCCTCTGCAAAGTCCTGCTTCATCTAAAATCCTCCTTCCGGTGACTTTGCGAATGTCTTCATTGATGACTGCGGCCGAGGGGAAGTTGAGTGACAAGGTGCTGCAACCATCCGTGTTGTGATCCAACGCTGCTCTGCATCTGAAGCCTGCCATTTCAAATCCCAGACTCATTCCTCCAGGCGCGGCGAACAGGTCTACCAGATTCAGCTTCAACAACATGCCCCACGAACGCAGTACTCGATTTCTCTGTACGAAGTATTTAGCCTTTCATTCACAGACTTGGAATTGAGGGTCTGACTTGAGAGAAAGCTTCAAGCGCTATTCTAGTCAATCAACGCCGGCAACTTCGAACGATCTGGAACTTGCGCTCTAGATCTATAACAGGTCTTAAATTCATTGCATTCCTAGGTACTTTTCGGCTGAAGGCATGGTTTCAAAAAGCGGAAGGACAGATGGTCAGAACGTAATATACCATTATATCCAGAAGAGCATTTTAAGAAGCGAAGATCAATTCTCAAAAGTGCTCTTAGAGCGTCTTCTCGTTGATCTTTCAATATGGATCCCGATAGATTTCTATCGCAAACTGCCGATTATCCTGCCGTACGTTGTCAGAGATCCTTCATGCAGAGTGAAAAGAGAGTCTGGGGAAGATGAATGGGGTGCTGCAAATGCAAATGGTTTCTTGCGAGATGATAATAGCCTAATAAAGGGAATAGTACGCAGTTTCAAGGTCAAGAGTCCAAAAATATCGGTGTATGACGGCTTCAAACTGGGAACGGGCTTTGTTGCAAGCCACATCTGGGGAAAAGTTGTGATAGGAGACAGATCTATGATTTCTTCTCGTCACTATATGCTTAACTCATTTGTTCCGAACCTTGTCTGGTTGCCCGCTCAAATCTCAAAATTGACAGACCGAGAAGGCTCCCTTGCTCAGAAACTGCTACAGATTATTTCTTGCAGGGTCTATAGAGGAATCGCAATGCCAAGTAACATCTCCACGCTTTGGGACTACCTACTCTGTCCAAGTGAACTACAGGTTTTCAGTTTTGATTTAGCTAAGATCAACTTTTTCGTGGTACCCGATGACTGGCTGAGAAGAAGAGTCAACACTCTCATCTCAGAAATCGCTGCTATTCTTTCGATAGACAAGTACGAACATCGCGGATTACAAAAAGTGAAATCCAGGCGCTATTTGCCCAGCTTAAGGCAGATACCGCAGGAAAAGAGACTGACATTGAGCGAGTGGCTATCGCAATATGAAAGGTTGCTGCGCGTGCACTGTCAGTAAGCATGTGTTAGACATCTAGAAAGCAGGACCTCGCCCAAGGCAAACTCAAATCTAGAGTTGTTCACAATCATCCAAGAAACAATACACGCACCGATCGATCTTGCTGGTCTTCTTGAAGTTCACAAGTTTGCCTGCAAAAAGATCGTATTGCCATCGTCATCGCATTGCACTCAAGCTTGAAGAGAAGTTCGGATACATCAGTTTTGACCTATGAGCGGATGTTCGCTGTCGTCTGAAAAAATGCTAGTGCTCGGTATCGCTGAACCTTATCGTAGCAAGAAGTACGAAGTCGCAGTTTGCGTGGCAGGCATCACAATACATGGGCAATTTCGCCGAGTTTATTCCATTCCACTTCGAGATTACTATCGTAACCCATTCAAGAAATTCCAGTACGTCCGTTATGATGTTTTGGGAAAAGGAAGCGATTTTAGACCAGAAAGTCGCAAGATAGACATGCAAAGTATCGAGCCCCTCGAGTTCGCTAGCCCCCTGACAGTTGCGCAGAAAATTAGAGACTACCGGAGTCCTTCACTAGAGTACCTTCAGAAGAGAACTCGCGTGTCCCTTGGGATAATCAAGCCCACAATCGACAGTTTCAAAATAGAGTATCGTGATTACCAAAGAACCGCTTCGTATTCTCGCCCTAGATCTGCCAAAAGAACTGTCAATCTGCTTCCGTTTTGGGTCAAATTCGGATTCTACTGTAGACCACGAGCTGTCTTTGGCACTGGGTCATGTGTGAAGACATGGAAATAGGAAACTACTACCGGAGACTATGGAATCAAATTCATGGTCGTGAAACCGCAAAGAGAGTTGAGGACAAAATGAGATATTTCCTAAGCGATGAGACACCCTACTTCTTGATGGGAACTCACAGGCTATACAAGAACGCATGGCTAATCATATCTATCATAAATCCTCAAGCCAAGCATTTCTATGCATACCGCGTCGATTAGCCCCAGAACAAAACATGCCTTGGTCTGCAGTAGCATGCGCACGCTCAGCAATGAATATGATATCGCGTTTTTGCACTTGTACTCTCCTGATTCCGCGGATTATGGAAAGGTATTGCGCGTACCGGGCGACACAGGTGGTGAAGGTACGTATCCGATTCAGGCAAATACTGAATACGTGCTTAAAGTTGAAATCAAAGGCAGTACATTCGCATGCTCCATTAACAATGTGCAACTGTTTTCGGGAACTGATGAGACCTACGGTGCTGGAAAAGTGGGAATACGAGCACGTAGATCAATTGCGCTATTTGACGATTTCAAAGTGACAGGGACGTAAACAAACTTCTTCGATTCCATTTTCTCATGTTAGCTAGGCATCGCGCGCGCTCCTGGTTTGGTTGGAAAGACCCGAAAACCATGAGCGAATACATCGGGTTCACGTCTAGACATGTAGACGCTCAAGCTGAAAGACTGGTTAAGAATCCATAACGCGCGCTTTCACAGATCATCTCGTTATTCGCTTGAGGAGCTCTTCTACCTTGCTGACTATGTCGTTATTTACCAAAGCTGGCAACGAAGGGATCGCAGTAAGAAATGTGACCAATTGTATACAGTCCGCTGCAACGCTAATGCCCTTTCCCAAGCGGTTATACCATCTTTTTGCTTCTCTTGCTTTCTTCGCGTCTCTATCTTTTAGTTGATCTGAAACCTCAAGTAGTATTTGTCTTAATTCGCCGCGTCGTTCATTTAGCACTTCAAGGGTTTCTTGAGTGTTTTTCGCAGCTTCTTTTGTTTGCTTAATGATGGTTTCTTGACCTTTCTCAATCTTCGACACAACATAAGAAATCTTATCAAGCTTCTTCATGTCATCGGTATGAACGCCTCCAGTTTTCTGCCAGCAGGCGCGCTGCCAGCGAATGGAGAATCCGTTTCCTGAGGTCAAGCTACCACGTATCTCAAAGCAACAGATCCGAGAAGAGTTCTGCAATACATTTAACTTAGCGTTTTCTCCAAACAAGTTGATATAGACTGGCAGATTTTCAGGTTTCTCAATCGTAACTACTGCAAATTCCATCGAAGTTCTTATTTCGTCTTCATGATAGTCATCATACTCATACAATCCTTCTTCAACGTACGAGACATGATATGTCTGTCCTGGCTTAGCGATTTCTTCACAGGTAATTTCATAACCGATTTGCTTCAGATTCACGTAGCCAATGCTTTTCTTAAAAAACACAGGTTTTCCATCAATCTGAAGGTCTCTTAATGAATAAATGTCTTCAGGGATAATTGCTGAAGAAACTCCTGGCGCGCGCGCTAAGCTCCTAGGAATGTCAATGGAGCCACGTAGTACGATGCCTTTCCAGAAGAGAGGTTCTTCGCATGAAGGAGGACAATAGTAGTCGCAACTTATTCTATGAACAACCCTGATTACCTTTGCCCCACAGATTTTCTTAGGCCTAAGGCTGAACACAGACGCGCGATTTCTTACTATAATGTTTCTTTCAGTAGATAACATTGGTTTTCTAGACGCAATACGTTCCAAAAGCACATATACTATGTTTCGTCCGCGTCACATATCGGTTCGAGTATTATTGTGCTACAGAAGAAGTGGAAACTAGATTAGACGCTAGTACAATTGTCTAGGAACGAACTGTATGGCTACCCAAAGGTTCTAGTGATGGGAAACGAGAGTGCTCATAGTCTATTACGTCGAAACCCAAAATTTGAGACAGGCAAATCTCATGATCCGGTACACCTGTATTAGTGGGCATTGTCTGCATTGCTATTAGCGCGAATGAAAAAACCGCAAGAACTATCAACAATCTTTTGAGTCTCATATCAATCTGCCCAGATACTATATATTCTTCTAGAGGTTTATAACTGTGATCAGTTCTAGAAAAATCAACTAGAAATACGCAGGGTTAATCTACAGCATCAGCGAACCGTGATGCTAATCTGCCGGTTGCTTTTATGTACGCGCGCGCTTCTCGTTAAATTACTAATGCAAGATGAAGTCAATGAGTCTGCGCGCGCGCAATGGATTCGTCTGAGCGTCCGGCATGTAGGACGCTATCTTCAACTGAAGATTCCCCTCCCCATGCCTCAAATCACGCTCCTTCAAAGCCTTCAACACCGTGTCACTGAAACCAATCGAACCCGCCTCAGCACGAGCAGTCAACACAGAATCCTCCAGAACACTCAAATCAGAATGAGAAACAGAAAGGCGCGCCTCCATGTTGGCTTGGACTGCTCAAACCGATTTCTTCTAAGACATGGGTAACACTGTGATGAATGGTTCTTCTTCTTTGCTGGCGTAGCAGGCAAGAGCCAAAGCAAACAATTGGTCATCATGCCTACGCAGAGGATGCCAAAACTTCATGTAAACATGCTCTCGAGCAGTCTTAGGCTGCGTATATTCAAACTGCTGCTCATTCATCTGCGCAATCAACGCAGAATCATCCGGCAAGATACCGAGTTTCCTCTGCTCCATCAACAACCTCAAGCACCGTTAAGAATAGCCAAGATCGAAGACATGAAAGTTAAAATCCATAGAGGGGTAGGGGTAGGTCTTGAGGTATTACGGAAGCCTAATTAAAACTGCACAGCAAACCTGCATATTGCAGAGGTACATTGCTGAATGTTGAAAAAAAAGATAGTTTTTTTCTGCAGAATTCGCTGTGCTCAGCAACTTTGTATCTTCCATGGGTTAATCCTAGAGTTCCTTGCTTTCCAGATTCAGTGAAGCTATGTATATTGCCCGAAGACCCCTGACAGAGTCGATTGGAGGACCCCCAGCATAATAGCACGCGCGCTAACCCAAAGCATTCACTCCCAACCAGAGACACCACAGTTAACGTGGCTAACACCCTCACAAAAAGCCACAACAGAAGAACGAGACCGAAAAAAACTCCAAATCATCAACCAACCGCCACCTCTCCTACAGAAGTCGTCAACGGATCAGCCATGTAAGACTTAGCCTCATCAATAACCCAAAAACGCGTGCGTTACGGTTTGTTGTTGAGCATTGTTGCGTTAAGCTTAAGTGCCTGTCCTTCTCAGTATTCTTATATAAGTTTCCCAAAGGGAAACAAAATGTCCTTAGAGCAAAAATCCCGGATTCTTCAAGTC
>Ga0315296_10002299_pt1 | contig 16333 bp, 12 predicted proteins | sample YL17G14_18_MG_FD_203921 | JGI IMG/M metagenome (GOLD analysis project Ga0315296, IMG submission 203921) | Sediment microbial communities from Yellowstone Lake, YNP, Wyoming, USA - YL17G14_18 | ecosystem: Environmental > Aquatic > Freshwater > Lake > Sediment | place: USA: Wyoming | collected... | reverse complement strand
TCCGATGTTCGACCGCTCCACGATAACAGCGATAGCCGCCCACGCAGAAAACGAATACGCCCAGGTGCTGGAGGAGATGGGGGTCGTCGGGCTGGGCCTGCTAACAATCCTGGGGATAATCGTCTTGTCAAGCTGCGTCAGCAACATTCGCAGTACTAAGCGGCCTATTTGTTCGGCGGCGTATGGGCTGTGTTTTGGCATTTTTGCGATACTTATCAACAGCCTGTGCGATTTCGGCCAGCACTTGCCGGCCAACGCCGTTTTATCTGCCATATTCTGTGCCCTATTGCTGGCCTTGGCTCGGTCAGGACAGAATAGTAGTAGGGGGGCTGCCCAGGTACTTACGCCGTCTCGGAACTCCACAATTTTACGGATGACTGTTTTTTTGGGTGTATGTGTACTCTGGGGCTGGGCTCTAACCGGTGCCAACAATGCTCGTATCGCCGAGACACATTGGCAAAAGGCTCTTGACATTGAAGAAGGTCTTATAGAGAAAAGCTGGCGGGGGACAGACACCGAGTATGCGGATTTGATTTCTCACGCAGCAGCGGCGATAGGCTATCAGCCGGACAATGTTAGATACCGACACTGGCTAAACGTCTATCGCTGGCGTTCAATCTGTCAAGTAACAAATCCTGATACCGGTGAAGTCATCACTGATGATTCGATGCCGACTATTCACGATATAGTTGCCGGGTTTCACAAGGCTCTCACGGTGTGCCCGACACACGGCCCGACCTACAGCATAGTTGGCCAAATCGAAAAGCTAATTCTCAATGACGACTCCGGCGCAGAGAGGATAAGAAAAGGCTTTCGTCTGGCACCGTGTGACCCAGTAGCCTGTTTTGTGGCGGGCTGGCTCGATATTTTGGAAGGAAAAACACAAGACTGTATCGCAAAATTCGAAAAGGCGGTGCTGCTTGACAGCAGCCTGTTTAAGGATGTTGTGGATATATATGTCAAGCAGCTTAGCCGGCCTCATCTGGCTATTTCGGCAGCCGGAGATGACATTGGCCGGTTAATCCATGTGGCCAATGTTCTTGAGGACATGCAATATAACGACCTTGCAGAAGAAATCCGAGAGGAAATTAAGAGTTTGCTTGAAGCAAAATGCTCCGAGCCCGGCACTCCCGGCTCGGTGTTTGCGCACCTGGGCAATATCTATAGCGAGCAACAAGATAACGAGGCAGCGATAGAATGTTATCGTCAGGCCTTGGCGCGGGAGTACAGCCAGGTTTACTGGAGATTAGAGCTGGCAAAGCTCCTCGTCAAAATTGAAGAAATACCAGAAGCAATGTACGAGGCAAAGATATGCCTGCAGCTTCATCCGCAGCTCAAAGCCGCTGAAACCTTTGTCGCGGACCTTTCAGTCCATCCAGATGTCTTAACCAAAGAAACTGCATCACCCTGATGCTTTCTGGGAAATAATGAAGCCTTCAAGAGAAGGCTGAGTATTGAATGCACATTATGCAATATGGCCGGTTGGTACACCGACGGGGACGGAGTCTGAACAAGAGCGACAATCTAAAACTAACACCTAAAGCTGAACAATGAAGACTTATTTATCTGTATATCTCGGCTCTGCCGTACTTGCGGTCATAATAACCCCGATAGTTATTCGTGTTGCCAGGCAACTCAATATCATCGATAGTCCAGATATACGCAAAGTGCATTCCAAACCTATTCCTCGTATCGGCGGTGTGGCGATTTTTGTGTCGATGATGGGGCTTGTCATACCGTTGTTGTTTTTGCCAAATGTTGTTGGCGAGAGCTTTCGGCTCATTCATTCTAAAATTGTTGTGGTGCTCTGTGCTGCTGGATTTATATTTTTCGTTGGACTTGTGGACGACATAAGAGGCCTTCGCGTACGCACAAAACTCTGTGTCCAGCTTGCTGCCGCAATTATCGTATGTTCTGCCGGTATCCGCATCGAATCGATAGCTATAACGGATTGGCTGATATTAGATTTTGGCTGGTTCTCTTGGCCTTTTACCTTGTTCTGGATTGTTGGCATTACCAATGCCGTTAACCTAAGCGACGGTCTTGACGGTCTCGCAGCAGGGATATCGGCGGTGGCTTGTGGAGTAATCGCCATACTTGCAATCTACAACAGCAACGTTGTCATGGGGGTACTGATGCTGGCCCTTTTAGGCAGCCTAACCGGATTCTTGGTTTTTAACTTTGACCCGGCAAAAATATTCATGGGGGATTCGGGGAGCTTATTTTTAGGCTTCACTATTGCCTCTTCAAGTGTATTGTGTGCCACTAAGACCGAGACCATCGTAGGATTAGCTTTGCCCATCCTGGCTCTTGGGATACCTATTTTTGATACGCTGTTTTCCATACTGCGGCGGTTTATCGAGCGCAGGTCGTTGTTCACTCCCGACCGCAGTCATTTCCACCACAGGCTTTTAGCACTTGGTCTTCATCAGCGTCAAGTAGTGATTACTGCTTACTTTATGACTTTGCTTGCCGTCGGCCTCGGAATGTTTATGCTCTTTACCCGTGATACCCAAACTGTCATAGTCTTTGTCTGTATTCTGCTGCTGCTTGTTCTGGCGTTCAATGTCGTGGGCTCAGTTCGACTGCGGGAAACGATAGCTGGTTTTAAGCGAAAGTACACCATTTATAACCAGGAGAAGCAGGAAATGGAAAATTTCGAGAGAATCGAACTGCACTTCCGCCAGGCCAAGATTTTCGAGCAGTGGTGGCAGGCAGTCTGTTTTGCTACGGATAAAATGGACTTTGCGAAGAGTTTGTTACCGTTAACGAATCGCGATGGAACGGAGCGAATGTTAGTATGGGAAAAAGGCTACGAAAATATCAGAGCAGACGAAATCGTCAAAATGACTGTCCCAATCCGTGACCGGCGCGATGGTTCAGCACTGAACATGGAAGTCCAGGTCAACGCAAACGGCTCTCTTGAATCCGCCAGCCGACGCCTGACACTGTTCAGCCGGCTGCTTGAAGAATACAGTGTTGCGAATCTGACCGGATAGGACAAATAAAGCTCTGATTCTGATTGTCTGATTACATTTTTGTAAAACTCAGGATATGATTGATTAGCAACCTGTGAAGGCAAATAACCACAGCATAACCTGAAGTGGCGGAGTCTGAACCGGCGAAGGTCCAGGTCACTTTAGAGCAAGCTCAGAAAGAAAAAGACACTTTAAAAGCAGAAACGGCAACCTGAAACTGTAGGAGGAAAACACCAGGACCAGTTCAAATTAAATGATGAGCATGAGATTTCTAAAGAGGAAAGAGATTTCGTGAAAGTGTTTCTTCACTTCTTTCTAATTATTCCTATTGATTTATGGTGAGAGAAAAATGAAAGCAGTCATTCTTGCAGGTGGCTTTGGAACACGAATTTCTGAAGAAACTTATTTACGGCCGAAGCCGATGGTTGAAATAGGTGGAAAACCAATTCTTTGGCATATTATGAAGTTCTATACGTGCTTTGGAATTGAAGATTTCATAATATGCCTTGGATACAAGGGCTACTATATAAAAGAGTACTTTGCCAATTACTTTCTGCACATGTCTGATGTCACCTTTGATATGCGGAAGAACGAAATGGAAGTTCACACTAACCATTGTGAACCATGGAAAGTAACCTTGCTTGATACTGGGCTTAACACAATGACAGGGGGACGGCTGAAATATGTAGCTCCTTATCTTGATGATGAGCCTTTTTGTTTCACATATGGTGATGGACTTAGTGATGTGAGCATTAATGAATTGATCCATAGTCATAAGAACCAAGGGGTCTTAGCTACTATGACTGCGGTTCAACCTCCAGCAAGGTTTGGAGTTTTAGACATAGAAGGGACTAAGATTAATTATTTTGAAGAAAAACCTAAAGGTGAGGGAGGGTGGATTAATGGAGGCTTTTTCGTGCTTGATCCTAAAGTAATAGACTACATTCGGGATGACAAAACTATATGGGAACAGGAACCACTTGAACGTTTGGCAGCAGAGGGTCAACTTCACGCATATAAGCATAGAGGTTTTTGGCAAGCTATGGATACACTCAGAGACAAGGTTAGGCTCAACGATCTGTGGGATGCTGGCAAAGCCCCTTGGAAACAATGGGGTGACGAAGCAAGTGCCCCAATAGAAGAAATACATATAAAATCTAAAAAAGACCATCTTGTAAGCTTAGTTTCATGTTCAAAGACTTCTACAGTGGCAAGCGAGTTTTTATAACTGGTCACACAGGATTTAAGGGTAGTTGGCTCTCAGAATGGCTTCTTTTGCTTGGAGCTCATCCTGTTGGTTATAGTCTTGTTCCAGAGACAGATCCATCACTTTTTATTCAATTAGGATTGGAAAAACGCGTTGACCATCATATTAGTGACATTCGAAATGCAAGAACATTAACAGAGGCACTGCAAGCAGCACAAACTGATGTTGTTTTTCATCTTGCAGCACAACCGCTCGTCAGGCGGTCTTATGATGAGCCAATCGTAACATATGAGACAAATATTCTTGGCACAATATACCTCCTTGAGGCTTTACGATTCGTGAATAAGCCATGCTCCGTTGTTATCATTACGACGGACAAATGCTACGAAAATCGCGAGTGGCATTTTGGCTATCGTGAAAATGATCCTCTGGGGGGCCATGATCCATATAGCGCCAGCAAGGCCTGCGCAGAATTGGCGGTTCAGTCTTATAGGAAATCATATTTTGAAACAAAATCTAATCCCCGCGTCGCAATTGCCAGCGCTCGTGCTGGTAACGTGATAGGAGGGGGCGATTGGTCCGAGGATCGAATTGTACCGGATTCCATCCGGGCCTTGTCAAGGAACCAGCCTATTTCTGTTCGGAATCCTTATGCCACACGTCCCTGGCAACATGTGCTGGAGCCGTTATCCGGGTATCTTCTCTTGGGACAGCTTCTTTACCCTGGACATTCTAATGAAACTAAGGGTCTGTGCGGTGCCTATAATTTTGGCCCGAATGTGGATTCCAATCGAACGGTTGCATATCTGGTCGAGAAAATGCTAACCTATTGGCCAGGGACATGGCAGGATGATAGTGATCCCCAGGCACCGCATGAAGCCGGATTCCTGAATCTCACAACCGATAAGGCTTGGCATAACCTGCGATGGCGATCTGTGTGGGACTTTGAGACGACCGTCCAAAAGACCATGCAATGGTACCGTGACATCATAGAACTGCGACCGGATAGTGAACGTGCCGCGGAACTAACAAAGAGTCAGATTATAGACTACTATGACCAAGCCAGACAGCAGAAACAGCTATGGGCTTGCGAAGACTGAATGTAAAAAACCGGAGGATATAATTCGATAATCTCTATCCGGCGGGTTATTACAAATTTCCCCTCTTACTCAGGGGTCATCATATATGACTGACTCAACAGAAAAGAGAAGGGAAATCCTACGGCTGGTAAGTGAATACTACCATCAGGCCTTTCCGCCTACAGAATTCGTACCCGGTGAAACACCGTTACACTATGCAGGGCGCGTGTTTGACGATCAGGAATTAGTCAATCTTGTTGACGCTTCTCTTGATTTTTGGCTTACAGCAGGGAAATATGCGAAACGATTTGAAAATGAATTCGCTAAGTTTCTTGGTGTAAAGCATTGCATGCTTACTAACTCTGGTTCTTCTGCAAACCTTCTTGCATTTATGGCTTTGACCTCACCTAAATTAGAAGAAAGAAGGATTAAAAAAGGTGATGAAGTTATTACAGTAGCAGCTGGATTCCCTACTACAATAGCTCCAATTATTCAATATGGAGCCATTCCTGTTTTCGTTGATATAAAGCTCGGCACATACAACATTGATTGTTCAAAACTGGATGATGCTGTTAGTGAAAAAACTAAGGCAGTAATGCTGGCACATACCCTTGGGAATCCTTTTGATATTGATAAAGTTAAGAAGTTTTGCAAGAAATATAATCTCTGGCTTATTGAAGATAATTGCGATGCACTCGGGTCAAAATATAAAGGGGAATATACTGGAACATTTGGAGATATTGGCACAAGTTCTTTTTATCCGCCGCATCACATGACGATGGGAGAAGGAGGCGCCGTTTATACGAACGATCCCCTGTTGAAAAAGATACTATTGTCGATGCGAGACTGGGGTAGAGATTGTTGGTGTGATAGCGGCGTAGACAATACCTGTGAAAAAAGGTTTTCAAAGCAATTTGGAGAGCTTCCTTTCGGATACGACCACAAGTATGTGTACTCTCATTTCGGGTACAATTTGAAGGCAACAGACTTGCAAGCCGCTATCGGTTGCGCTCAATTGGAAAAGTTAATTGGATTTATCGAGCAGAGAAAAAAGAATTATAAATATTTGTTACGTGGTTTAAGCCAATTTGAAGATAAGTTGCAACTACCTTATCCAACAGAAAATAGCGACCCAAGCTGGTTTGGTTTTCTTGTTACCGTGAAAGAAAATGCTGGTTTTACCAGGGATGATATTGTTCAGCATCTTGAATCGGCCAATATTCAAACGCGGATGCTGTTTGCCGGAAATTTGATAAAACATCCTTGCTTTAATGATATGAGAGTGAGTGGAAATGGGTTTAGAGTTGTTGGCGAGTTGAAAAACACGGATAAAATAATGAATGATACTTTTTGGATTGGGGTATATCCGGGCATGTCAGAAGAAAAACTTGAATACGTTATTAATAAAATAGGAAGTTTTGTTCAATAGTATGCGAAATCAGGTCTCGTAGTAATTTGTGAAAACTGGTTAATTTCTTGAACACACAAATATGTGGGCAAGAGTGAATCCTTAAGATATGGGGCCTTCTAGGAAGAATAAGTTAACTCAGGGTTGCTCGAAAGGTTTTCTTGGATAGCTTTACATAATTAATGCGTAACCACCTCTTTTTTAGAAAGTTTTTAAGTATACTTTTAAAATAAGATTACCTTAAGTGATAAAGAATCAAAGAGTCTAAAAGTTAAAGAAATCATTGAAAATCGATACGAGACGCGTAAGACTTTCCGACTTGTGCTTTCGGTAGGCGATATTTTTTAAAATATATTAAGAACTTATGTCCTATAATTTATTGCTGAGTAAGCTAAATAGCCATTTAAAGATTTATGGTCCAACGTAATGATTAAAGTCAGTGACTATATCGCAAATTTTCTTGCAGAAAACAATAATGTTGCAAAAGATATTTTTTTGGTGGCTGGTGGTGGGAGTATGCACCTGATTGATTCTTTGAGTAAACATCCGGGTTTAAATTATATTTGCAATCATCATGAACAAGCATGTACTTTCGCTGCGGAAGGGTATGCGAGAGTTACCAATAAGATTGGTGTAGCATGTGTAACAACTGGTCCTGGTGGAACGAATGCAATTACAGGCGTTTATAGTGCATGGGTAGATTCTATTTCTACATTAACAATTTCAGGGCAGGTTAGACTCGATACAACTATAGATAGCCAACCAGATATAAAGTTAAGGCAACTGGGAGATCAAGAAGTAAATATTGTTGATTTGGTTAGGCCGATTACAAAATATGCAGTAATGATTAAAGATGAGAATAAGATAAATTATCACATGCAAAAAGCTATTTTTTTAGCAAAAAGTAGTAGGCCAGGACCAGTATGGCTTGATATTCCACTTGATATTCAAGGAGCGTTAATAGACGAGAATATGCTGGAAGAATTCTGCAGGCCGAATGAAAAAGAGTATAACAATAAAATTGAAACAGTACTGGAACTGCTAAGAAGTTCTAAACGACCTGTAATAATAGCTGGAAACGGTATAACGTTAGCAGATGCAAATGATGAGTTTCTAAGACTTGTTTCAAAATTGAAAATTCCTGTGGTCGGTACATTTGCAAGATATGATATCTTGAAAGAAGATAACCCGTATTTTTTCGGAAGATATGGTACTGTAGGGCATAGGTCTGCAAATTTTATAGTACAAAACAGTGATTTGATTCTTGCTCTTGGCGCTAGAATGAATATTAGAGCTATTAGTTATAACTGGGAGTATTTCGGACGGGAAGCGAAAAAAATTGTTGTTGATATTGATGAAGCTGAACTAAATAAGCATACGTTGAATATAGATGTTAAAATTAATTCAGATGTTAAAGGATTTATTAAAGAATTAAGTAATGCATGGATAAAAACAGATTACGAAGAATGGATAACTAAATGTAAAAGTTATAGAAGCAATTATCCAACAATTAACGAAACAAAACGAGACGTCTCTAAATATGTAAACTCCTACATTTTTTTTGACATCATGTCAAAAGTTTCTCCGTCTGACGCAGTATTTGTATTAGGCAATGGTACTGCATGTGTTTCAGCATATCAAAGATTAAAACTGACAGGAAAACAAAAAGTTGTGGTTAATTCAGGTTGCGCTTCAATGGGTTATGATTTACCGGCCGCAATAGGCGCCTGTTATGGAAATTGCAGAAAAGACATTATTTGTGTGACAGGCGATGGTAGTTTTCAGATGAATTTGCAAGAATTACAAACAATCGTACATTACAAATTACCGATAAAGTTGTTTATATTGAATAATAATGGATATGCTTCGATTAGAAATACTCAAAATAACTTTTTTAAAGGCCATAAAGTTGGCTCTGACCCGGAAAGCGGATTAACTTTTCCAGATACTATTAAGATAGCGCATGTTTACAAATTTAAAACATATAAAATAGAAAATCATGAAAATTTAGCTGCTATATTGAGTGAAGTTTTAAGTATCGATGGGAGTGTTGTTTGCGAAGTAATGTTAGATCCATTTGAAAAGGTGGAGCCCAAATTATCTTCCACATTGAAGTCTAATGGAGAAATTGTATCAAAACCGCTTGAAGATATGTTTCCTTTTCTTGATAGAGAAGAATTTAGGAGGAATATGATTGTAAAGGTATTAGATGAATAAAAATCTAAAAATAATAAGAGCATTTATTTTTGATTTGGATGGGACTTTGTATCTTGGTAATAAAACTATAGATGGCGCTATTGAGCTAATTAATTTTTTAAAACAAAAGAATAAAAAAACAGTTTTCTTTACAAATAATTCGAATAGTAGTCGAAACGATGTTTTTGATAAGCTTTTAAAACTGGGTTTTGATGTTTTACAAAAAGAAGTTTATACGTCTTCTTATGTAACCGCTGTTTATTTAAATTCACAAAAAATTTCAAAAGTTTTTGTGATTGGCGGTGAAGGTCTAATACAAGAGTTGAAGAATAAAGATATAATAATTTCATTAGATAGTGAAGCATCTACTGAAGCTGTTGTCGTTGGTCTTGATACAAGTTTTGATTATAAGAAACTAGTGGTAAGCTTAAATTTTCTGAGAAAAGGCGCTCAATTAATAGCAAGTAATTTAGATGCGAATTATCCTGTTGAAAATGGCTTGTTACCGGCATGTGGACCTATCGTTAGGGCAATTGAAAGCGCTGCACAAGTAAAAAGTAATTTTATAGTAGGTAAACCCGAGACTTATTTCTTAGAGTTAATGTTGCACGACTTAAAATTAACTAAAGATGAAATCGTTGTTATTGGAGATAGGTATGACTCTGATATCGAGATGGCTAAAAATATGGGTTGTTTTTCATTCTTAATAGGTGCAGATAGAACGGAGAAAGACGACGTTAAAAGGTTCGAGAGTTTGTTGGAGTTTAATGCTTATTTAAGGAGTGAAATATGAATATTCTTGAAAAGGATATGATTGTGGTTTTAAGGCAGCTCAAAGAAGAGCATGGCGTTTTTCAAATTAAGGCAGAGTTCGAAGCAGAGGGAAGTCGAATGGAAGAGATGATGCGATTGAAAGATATTACCTCGTCGGTGGGATTGCCCATTATATTAAAAATTGGAGGTGTCGAAGCCATTACCGATATTTATAATGCATTATCTATTGGGGTAGATGGAATTATTGCGCCTATGGCTGAAACACCATTTGCAGTAGGAAAATATTTGAATGCTATTGAAAAGTATGTGGCAGATGATAACCGTAGCGACATAGAATTTGCTGTTAATATAGAAACAATAACTGCTTTTGAAAAATTAGACCAAATATTTGAACTTCCCAAACTAAATTATTTGAAAGGAATCACTGTCGGTAGAGTTGATTTGACAGGTTCTATGGGATATGGTAGAGATATGATTGATGATGAAATCTTACTTGAAATATGCCGTAAGATTTTTCGTAAAGCTAAGGAGAGAAGTCTCAAGAAAGGACTTGGAGGAGGCATATCCTTAAATTCTATTGATTTTATAAAAAAATTACGTGCCGAAAGTCTGGTAGATAAATTCGAGACAAGAAAAATCGTATTTAAAGCTGATTCAATTATGGGAAATATTGAAAAAGGCATTTTAAAAGCCGTTGAATTTGAACTTCTCTGGTTGCAAAGTAAACGAAGATACTACTCAAGGATTAAAGTTGAAGATGAATCCAGAATAGCAATGCTTGAGAAAAGGTTGATGTCTCATAATATTGTTGATAATATGAGGACGCGAGTAAACATTACTAAAAAACGAGCTATGCAGAAGATATCAGTCGTTCGGTGACAGCTTGGTTCCATTCGTAAAAATTTGGTTCAACCTCAACGCGAAATTCGAACCGATGGTTGGAAAGAAAAATTTTTTGAAAATATAGTTTTTGACTTCCAGGATTTATAGTTGCCCCCATCTTGTCGTCTCATTGGTAAAACGTTGGCTACTCGGAACCTTAACCAACTTGATGATGACAAAGAACACAATACATTGTTATGCACTTTAGTTAAGTGCATCCCCCGGCAAAATAGTAGCAAGATAGATTAGTATCATTATGAATGTTCTGCTAGTCTTTCCATTTTCAGTTATAGAATGGAATAATAAATATGAAGAGCCACGTATCCCCTTGAATATTACTTACTTAGCTGCAGCAGCACGAAAGGCTGGGCATCATGTAATTCTTGTAGATTTGAGAGTAGAGCAGCAAAAACGCAAATTAAATATGCCTGATTCGTTAGAATGTGATGACGTCAAGTTGCTTACAAAAATTATGGAAGATAAAATTGTTGAGAATAATATTGAGATTGTTGGAATTAATTGTTTATACTCGGGATTATTTCCAGCAGTAATACATTTAGCAAATCACATAAAATTATTAAACTCAAATATTAAGGTCTCAATAGGTGGAATACACCCAACAATATATACAAAGGAAATTTTAAATCAATATAAAGATATTATTGATTATGTAATTATTGGTGAAGGTGAAAGTTCTTTTGTGAAATTACTTGACTGTTTAGCTGCTAACGAATTATCGGAAATATCTTCTATTGATGGATTGGGGTATTTAAGAAATAATAATGTAGTTATTAATCCAAAAAGTAATTATATAGAAAAATTGGATGATGTGCCATTCCCGGCGGTGGATTTATTAAATATTTCAGATTACTTTATTGATACAACCGGTTGGCATAGCCCAAAGGGGATTCCTATAAAAACTCCTGTTCCGATTATTACAAGCAGGTCATGCCCAAAAATGTGCAACTTTTGCAGCATGCATTTTGTTCATGGCAAAAAAATTCGTTACCGGTCTCCAGAAAATGTAGTAGAAGAAATGAAAATGTATATAAATAGCTATGGATTAAGCTATTTCAACATAACAGATGATAATTTAAATATTAATAAAAAACGATTAATTAGACTTATGAATTTAATTATCAAAGAAAACCTAAATATACAATTTTCAACAGAAAACGGGGTTTATATTAACAACGTAGACGAAGAAGTACTAGACGCTATGTCAAGTGCGGGCCTTGCGCGGTTGCATCTAGCATTCGAAACAGGCTCGGATTATTTAAGAAATGAAGTCATTGGAAAAAATCTATATAATAAAAAAATATATGAAATAAAAGATATTATCCTAAAGGATAAGTATAACCACGTTTACTTGTATGGGTATTTTGTTATTGGACTTCCAGAAGAAACAGAGGAAACATTAAATGAGACTTATCAATTAATAACTTCTTTTCCGCTTGATAATTTTTCCTTGTTTTATGCGGTACCGTTTCCGGGCACAAGATTATACAATCAATGTTTGAAAGATAAACTCTTTACAGAAAAATATTTTTATGACGTTGATTTGCTGGTTAATCAGAGGGACGTCGGACAAATGGTAAAGGGCCTTCCCAATATAAAGCCTTATAATTTAGAGCTGACAAAACTTGTTGAATTCAAAAAAAATGCACTTGACTATTTAAAGAAGAAAAGAAGCAATTCGTCAGTCCCTATGAGTAGCCCTCTCAGACTTAATTAAGTATAAAGTCAAATGATAAAAATTAGGATATATCATGAATTCTAATAATTGCCGTTTGTGCGACTGTGAATTGTTTCCAGAACCTATAATAGAATTAAATGGTATGCCGAAAGCAGCTCAATATTTCCCCAAAGAAGATGAGTTTGCGGAGGATAAAGGGATTATTTTAAACGTATATCAATGTTCCAAGTGCGGTTTAGTTCAACTAAACATAGAACCTGTAGAGTATTTCAAAGAAGTGATTACCGCCGCGTCATTCTCTGATAAAACAAGATTATACAGACTTAAGCAAATGAAAGAATTTGTTAATAAATTTGGACTGAGTGGGAAAAAAGTTTTAGAGGTAGGTAGTGGTAGGGGGAATATGCTGGATATTCTGGAAGAAGCAGGTTTAAAGGCAATTGGAATTGAAGCTTCACAAAAATCAGTAGCGTTTGGGCAATCTGCCGGTAGAAACATGGTTAATGGTTATATTGGAGATATGAATAAAATAAATGGGTCTCCATTTGATGCCTTTATCTCGCTAAATTACATTGAACATCTGCCTGTACCCGGCAATATTATTAAAAGCATATATAACAACACGACCGATAATGCCGTAGGGTTTGTAACTGTTCCCAATTTAGTTTATTTATTGGAAACAAGATGTTTTTATGAATTTGTTGCCGACCACCTCTCATATTTCACAAAAAAAACATTAACATATGCTTTTGAAAGAAATGGTTTTGAGATATTAGAGTGTTATACGATTAATGAAGACAATGATATCGCAGCAGTAGTGAGAAAGAAAGAAGCTCTATATATTTCTGGACATTTCAATGAGGTTGAAGACCTTATAAAAGATTTACAGAAAATTGTGGTTGACTACAAAACAAAAAATAAAAAAGTGGCTGTATGGGGTGCTGGTCACAGAACACTTGCCTTGTTAGCATTAAGCAAACTGAAAAATATTGAATATGTGATTGACTCTGCGAAGTTTAAGCAAGGAAGATTTACTCCTGTTTTACATTTGCATATAGTATCTCCGGAGTATTTGAAGCAGAAAAGGGTTGATTTAGTGATCGTCATGGTTCCGGGACTATATCCTAGTGAAGTTTTAAAAACACTAAAGCAGATGAATGTTGGCGTAGATATTGCTGTACTTCGTGGAAACAAAATTGAGTTTATGTGAAATATCTACCCAATATCGCATTAACGAACTTTAAAGCTCTGCTGGAAAGGCAAATCTAAACCACCACGCTTGGTAGGCTGTCGCCAACCACAATGAGTTAATCTATCGTTGGGATGTCCGTGCAAGATGCGTGCCTATAGACTACCGAAGGGGGACGGGTTTTACCGTACACATTCAAAATACCCAAAGTGGGACAAATATGAAAGCAAAAATTCAAGCAAGGATATATTCTGCAGAGAAAACAAAATTAGAAACTGTAGTGCCTTTGGAAACACCCTATTCTGTCCATATAGACGTGTGCAGCCTGTGTAACTTTAAATGCAATTTTTGTTTTCAAGCTGATGATGACGCAATAAATAAAAAGGGGCTCAAACGTGGATTAATGGATTTTAAGCTTTTTAAAAAAATAATAGATGATTTGACACATTTTAAAGATAAATTAAAAAAAGTAAAAATTGGATTACACGGTGAGCCAACCCTGCACACTTTGCTGCCTCAGATGATTAACTACCTTAATTCTCAGAATGTTACAGAAGTTATTGAATTATTTACCAATGGATCACTGTTAAATCCTAAGCTAAACAAAGAACTGATTGACGCTGGACTTACAAGAATAAACATATCAATTGAAGGTCTTAGTAGTGAAAAATACAAAAAAATAACAGGCGTTAAAATAGATATGGAGGAATTTGTTAAAAATATTAAGCATTTATATGATAATAGAAACGACTGTCGTATATATATAAAAATTGTTGATATCGATATGAGTGAGCAAGATAAGGATAAATTTTACAATACATTCGGAGATATTTGTGATGAGATATTTATTGAAAACGTTGTGCCACAATGGGCAGAGACAAATAAATTTGAGCTTAAGACTACTGGTATGTATGGACAAAAAATAAATAAATACAAGCATGTTTGTCCATTTTTATTTATGTATTTGCACTTTAATTATGATGGAACGGCAAGTGGCTGTACACTTGATTGGGGCAAAGAAGTATTGATAGGCGATATTGGCAGAGAAAGCGCTCTGGAAATATGGCAAGGAGATAGGCTCAAAGATTTGCAAATAGCCCATTTGGAAAAGAAGCGTGACAGAATTCAATTTTGCAATGAATGTCTTGCCCCAATGGTATGTTGCTTAGAAGATTTAGACGAATATTCTGACATTCTATTAGAAAAGTTAAAAAATAATTTGCAGGCGGGAATAGACATAAAATGAAAATACTTATAACAGGAACGAATGGGTTTATTGGTCGGAATTTATTGGAATATTTTCAAGACAGGTATGATGATGTCTTTTGTCCAAAGCGTGGGGACCTTGATTTATTAGACTCACAGGCAGTTTATGAATATATAATAAAAAATGAATTTGATGTTATTATACATTGTGCAGTAAATATATCGTCTGTTGAACAAAATCTAAAGATGTATTTCAACATAGAAAGATGCTCTAAATCTTTTGGGAAAATGCTTTTAGTGGGCTCAGGCGCAGAATACGACAAGAAAAACTATATTCCAAAAATGAAGGAGGAATATTTTGGGAAGCATATACCGTCAGATATATATGGTTTTTCAAAATATGTAATAGCAAAAGATATTGAAAATACGCGTAGAAATATAATTAATCTTCGCGTGTTTGGCATCTATGGTAAATATGAAAACTATAAACGTAGATTTATCTCAAACAACATATGCAGAGTGTTATGTGGTCTAAACATATCCATTGATCGAAATATGTACTTTGATTATTTGTACGTTGACGATTTTTCAAGGATAGTGGAAATGTTTATTAATAAAGATGCGGCAAAACGAAGCTACAATATTTGTACTGGGAAAAGCACAGACCTTTTTACATTTGCTAAAATAATTAGAGAAATTGTTGGCAGTAAAAAACCAATAAATAGTAAAGAAGCTGGATTCAATTCTGAATATTCTGGTGATAATTCACTTTTCTTGCAGGAATATGGAGAGTTTGATTTTACTCCACCTGAAAAAGCTATAAGTGACTTATATCATTGGTACAAATATTCAAGCAATATAACGCTTGACGCAAGAGACTTTAATTTAGCAGATATAAATATTTTATGAGTATTTTGATAACAGGAGCAGAAGGCTTTGTTGGCTGCAATTTGGTTGAGTTATTTTTAAACAAGAAGTACTCCGTTTTATCCCCTACACGAGATGAATTGGATCTTACTAATGCTAATGATGTAGGCAAATATTTTAAAAACAACACGATTGAATCTATAATACATTGCGCAACGACGTTGAGAGAAGGTACAGCTTATCCAATAAATACCTGCGAAAATAATTTGCGCATGTTTTTTAACCTTCAAAAGCACATGACTTCACCCATGAAAATGATAAATTTAGGTAGCGGATCCGAGTATGGGAGAGAATATTGGTGCAAAAAAATGCCTGAGGAGTATTTTGACACCCACGTTCCTGAAGACAGCCATAGTTATGCAAAGTACTTGGTATCAAAATACATTAATGATATGAACAGTGAAAATTTAATTTGTTTAAGAATATTTGGTATATTTGGGAAGTACGAGGATTATCGTTATAAATTTATATCTAACTCGATAGCTAAAAATCTACTTAAATTACCAATTATTATTAATCAAAATGTTGTTTATGACTATATATACATTACTGATTTTTTCAAAATAGTTGAGTACTTTGTCGATAATAAGACAAAAAGCAATATTTATAATGTTACTCCGACAGAATCAATCGATTTACTGACCATTGCAAGTATAATTAATAACTGCACTTTCCAAAAAATAGATTGTTAAGCAGCCAGTTTTAACAGCTTATAAAACTGGCGTGCGATTTTTCGATTTTTACGGCTATGGCCAAAAGTTTCAAAAAATGTTCTCTTCAAAACCTCCTGA